>Ga0316204_10006861_pt1 | contig 17117 bp, 18 predicted proteins | sample 6monrhotite_MG_2_FD_205661 | JGI IMG/M metagenome (GOLD analysis project Ga0316204, IMG submission 205661) | Microbial mat bacterial communities from mineral coupon in-situ incubated in ocean water Damariscotta River, Maine, United States -... | ecosystem: Environmental > Aquatic > Marine >... | reverse complement strand
ATCTCCTGACGCTCAGATTTCCGGTTTCATGCCCCCCCATTATGCCGACACGCCGCGCCGGTCTTCTCGCTGAAAAACAGGTTATGAGGAACGGCGCGGCATAATCCGAACCTCGGCATTATGTGCTTTATGCCGACATCGGCATAAGATCCATGCGACCAAAGCGCCGCATCGGTTGAACCGTGACTATGGCCTCTCGCGGTTTGGCAACACCGCATATGCCCGTGAGGAAATTGTGGCGGAGCTAACATCCTGCTTTCTGGGACAAGAGCTTGGTTTTGCGGCACATACCCTCGAGATGAACGCCTCCTATCTTTATAGCTGGCTCAAAGTATTGCGGTCAGACAAGAACGCGATCTTCAAGCACGCGGCTGACGCGCAACGCGCTTGCGACTATCTGATCGCAAGATCTGAGGCGAGAAGGGCAGGGGAAGTTGATCAGGCCGCTTGATGGGGTGGGCGCTGAAAAAGAAAAAGCGGGCTTTGGGAGAGGCAGCCTTCCCAGAAAGAATGAGAATTCGGGGGGGGCATGACCGTCCAACAACCGGAGACATCCTATGAGTTTTACGTTTCACGCCCATGTGGCCGAAGAGGCCATGGCAAAAGTTGGCCGTCTGTTCAACGCCTCCCTTGACGACATCCTGAACGAGCTGCTGCAAAACGCGCGGCGCAGCGGGGCGACCACTGTAGAAATCACCCAGATCAATGATCCTGATCTTGGTGATGCCATCTCCGTGGCGGACAACGGCCCGGGTCTGGCAAATCCCGAAGCCTTGTTCACACTGGGACGCAGCGCCTGGGATGATCAGGTGATTTCCAGCGAGGATGCCGCCGGCATGGGGTTCTTTGCCCTGGCCAACCGGGGCGTAAAGATCATCGCTCAGAAACGAGGCTCCGATCAGTCATGGGTTCTCAATGCCAGCCCTTCGGCATTTTCGGGCGAAGCTCTCGTTAAAGGCGCTGAAGGTCCAGCGGATCATCGTGGACTAGCTATCATCTTTCCTCAATTTGATCGGGAGAAAGTTCCCGCGGCCGTGGTCCATGCTGCCAAATACTGCCCCCTTGAAGTGACTTTGAACGGCGAAGAGATCGAACGGGCTGATTTCCTGCTGGGGGCCAAGCACGTCGAAGACTGGGAGGGCATCCGCATTGGCGTGTTTCATGAACCGTCGCGAGTTCATTCCTTTTCGGGTCACAACGTCAACTTCCACGGCGTGACCCTCTATGTGCCGTTGCCGGATTTGCATCAGCAGTTCCACCACAGTTTTCACGCTCGGATTGACGTAGACCACTGCGCCGCCCTGAAACTTGTTCTGCCCGCGCGCAAGGAAATCGTTCAGGACGAATTTCTTGTTCAACTGCGCACGCGCATCCAAATGCTCTATTTCGAACTGCTGGCCCAAGAAGACCGGCACAGCCTTGCACGGAAAGATCACGCCCTGGCCCAGTCTTTGGGCGTCTCACTGCCCGACGCTGCAATGCTCCTGAAACCTTTCGTTCCCAGCACCGCGGAACCGGATCGCTATGACTACAGATCGCCTGAACGGGTGAGTGAAAACGCCATTATCTTTGAAGATGCAGACGGGCCGGTCGAAGAGCAGAATGTGGCACGAGCGATCTCGTTCCTTCCGGGCGGATTGCCGCTTTTTGATCCGAAGCCCGCCTTCGAAGGGTACACATGGTATGATGCGCTCAGCCGTGTGGCCCTGACAGGCTATCGCGCGACAGATGGCGCGACAGTTCAGGAGATCGCGCCGGAAGACCGTTTCTCAGTGCCGGAACGACCAGAAAAACTGGAGGTGCTTCTCACGCAGACCGATGGTGATGTCACCACCGATCTTTGCGTTGAGACGGATGTACTGGTTCTTTCCGAAGATTTTATTGCACTCGACGAGGCAGACATACATGTAACATCGTTTTCGACCGTGACGCCCGGTGAACTGGTTCAATTTCTTGGAGCGGCATTGTTTTCGCCATCAGATGATGTTGTTGTGGGAACCTACGAGCAGCAGAGCCAGTGGTTTTCGGACGAGGCAGAAGATCTGGCGATCACATTGCTTGAATCGTCGGCAGCTGCGGATTTGAACCTTATCAAACGCATCCTGCGGCGTGAACTCACCTGGCGCTTGCCAAACGATGCGGACATCAGCATCCGGATCAGAGGCCGCGACATTGACGTAGGTGGTTCCGCCCTCGATCAAGAGCTTGATTTGGCACCTCATGGTTCAGCACCGGAGGGAGGTTGCAAGGTGGGGTGACCGGGTGTGTGCGATAAAGGGAAAGCAGGCTTTGGGAAGGGTGTTTCAAACTTCTCAAAGGACAGACCCATGAACGTTACCGCGCAACCTCAAACAAGCCGCACGGACCCTGCCGCGATTGCCGCTCAAAATGATGCCTTCCGCAAACTTGCCTGCCTCGGAATGCCGCCATCGGAACCCATACAGGGACGTATGCATGTAACCCGTTCTCTGATCGAGGCAGGGGATGGTTTCATGGATGAGGCGGTGAAGGCCGCAGGCGAGTTCGCCACATTTGAGCCTGAGAACGATCCCGAGGGCTGGCATGACTTCGGTGCCGTCGAGATCCGGGGCGAGACCGTGTTCTGGAAAATTGATCTCTATGAAGCGGATTCCGATTTCCGCTATGGGGCCGAAGCCCCGGACAACCCGGCTACAACGATGCGTGTCTTGACCATCATGATGGCGCGCGACTGGTAAGCGACGGGTCACGTCCGCATCTCACAATTCTAACAATGAAGGCCCACTGACCCCCTAAAGGGAGAGTGGGCCTTTTGTCGTGGTGATCCCCGGAACCGGGGATTGGTCGCGCATCTGAGTGCGTGGACCGCTCAAAATCCACAGAGAAGGACATCCCATGACCGCAAGTTTCAAAACCGTTTCCGTCGCCATCGGTGATCTGACCACCCACCCGGCCAACGTGCGGAGCAACTCTCCGGAGACCTATGAATCTGAGAACATTGCCCATCTGAAGGCCAGCATCGCCGTTCTGGGATTGCTTCAGCCACTGTTGGTTCAGAAGCTCGATGGCAAATTTGCGGTTCTCGCCGGCGGCCGTCGTCATGCGGCGCTTAATGAGCTGGTTGCGGACAAATCGGCCAAGGGGTTCACGGCCAAAGCCAAGATCGATTGTCGTCTCGTGCCCGAAGACTGCGACGTGACCACGGCCCTGTCGCTGGCGGAAAACATCACACAGGCCCCGATGGGGGCGATCGACGAGTTCGAAGCCTTCGCGCGCATGATGGAGGTCGATGGGCAAACGCCCGAGACCATCGCCAAGACCTTCGGCACCACCATCGCGGCCGTCAAAGGTCGGCTGCGCTATGGCTTGATCCATCCCGATATCCGTGCGGCGGCGCGCGCCAAAACAATCACGCTGGATACGATGAAGGCCTTCGCCGAACACCCCAGCCAGGATGTGCAGAAGGAGGTTTTCGAGGCTCTGACCAAAGAAGACGGCTACCTGCAGGCCTACACGGTGCGCCAGTCGCTCAAATCTCGTGGCGTGCAGGTGAGCGACGATATCGGGGCGTTCGTGCGTGAAGAATATGAGGCGCGGGGCGGCGCGATCGCGGCCGACCTCCTCGAAGAGCATTCGGTGCTCGAGGATGCGGCGCTGGTGGAAACCATCCTGCTCGAAAAGCTGACCGCCGCCGCCGAGGAGGCCCGCGAGAAGATGGGCTTTGCCTGGGCCGATGCGGTTGTGCGTTACGATTACGCCGCGATGTCCGATTATGGCCGGGTTTACCCCGGGCCCGTGGAACCCGACGCGAAGGGTCAGAAACGCCTGGATGCCATTACCGCCGAGCTTGAGAAGCTGGAGCGAGAGATGGAGGATGAGGATCTCCAGCCTGAAGCCTATGACGCGCTTTATGATCGGGTCGACGATCTGGAAACCGAAGCGAAAGAGCTGCAGGAGGCCTATAGCGCAGATGATCTCGCACGTTCCGGTGTGATCGCCTGCTGGTCGAACGGGCAGGTGTCTCTCCATGTCGGCTTGGTGCGCCCGGAGGACAAGCCGGATGCGCCGGTCGCGGATGGTGGCGGGGCCAGCAAGGCTGAAGCCGCCGGGTCGGATGAGATCACCTACCCGGCATCACTGGCCGAGAATCTGAAAACCGAACGGGCCATGGCCCTCGGCGCCGCCTTGGCGCTTCATCCAGAGGCCGCCCTCGATCTGACACTTTTCAAGCTGGTCAGCGACGTTCTCTGTGGCGGCATGGGCGCGACCCAGGCGATCAAGATCGATGCGCGCAAGGAATACCGCAACCATGCCAAAATGGATGAGATTGACAGCACCTCGCTCGAGCAGGTGGCCGCCGCCTATGATGCGCTCGACCTCTCCTGGGCGGATGAGGCCCGTTCGCCCGCAGATCAGTTTGCCCAATTCCGCGCACTTGCGCCCGGCGAACAGGCCAAGCTCGTTGCCTATGCCACCGCCAGCACCACGCAGTCCTGCTTCGCACGCGACCGGCAGCGCGACAGCCTGATGCACGATTTCGAGATTGAGATCATGCCCGACATACGCGCCCACTGGACCCCGAATGCGGCGCTCTTCAATCGCTTCAAGAAGGCCTGGCTCCTGAAAATCCTTGGCGAGGAGCTGGGGTTGGCCCAGGAGGCGGTGACATTGGCCTCCTCCACCAAGAAAGAGGTCGTGGCCTTTTGCGATAAGCTCTTTGCCGAGCCCTTCGCCACGCTCACCGACGCGCAGAGAGCGGCGGTTGCGGCATGGTGCCCGCCGATGATGCAGACCGCAGGGGTGGACACGATTGATCCCGGGCAAGCCGACCTCAAAGAGGCGGCCTGATCGAGCGGCGACCCGCGCGGGGGACGCAGCCCGGCGCGGGTCATTTCATCTCCAACATCCAACAGAAAGACACTCTTATGGCTATTCTCAAATTCGCCGCGTCGGCCGTTGCGGCACAGATCGCCCATGCCCGCGCCTGCAAAACCTTCCTGCCCAACTGGAACGGGCCCGTCGACAAACCTGCCCTCATCCTGATCGTTGGCAATGGCGTGCATCTGCGCTCGAATGGCATCGATGGTACAACCACCCGTATCGTGACCACCGAACGGGCAGACCCCTCCTTCGCTTTTGCAGAGGGCATGAACCCGTTTCGCGATCTCGACTGGATGGCGCAGCGCCGCATGGCGTTTCGTGATCTGACCGGCCAGTTCTACACAGACATTCTGGACGATGTGCAGGCGCGCATCGACCGGGGGCAGGGAGCGATCCGGTTGGCCACGGACGGCCACAGCATCCGCGTGTTCGCCCGCCGCGCCTCGGACTACCTCATCGGTGGGGCTTATGATGTGCCCTCCGGTCTTGGTGGCACTTTCCGGGTCATTCTCAAGGATGCCTGTGACAGTTTTGCAATTGTGCAGAACTGCGGCAATTGCGAGGATTTTGACGCGATGCAGCCCTATCGCGTGCCGCTGGATGTGCTGATGGACGTCGATGATCGGAGGGCGGCATAGTGGGCTGGCTGTTCTATACCGACCGGCGCGTCAAAACCTACGCCGATGAGAAAGCGGAAATCACCCGTCTTTGCAGCTTTGAGACCGATATCCGCAAGACCGAGTTGATCAAGACCAGCAAGGTCGGCTCAACCTGGTATGCGGCGGCAAAGGTCACCAATCTTGACGGCTCCGCGGTTGAAGACGCGACCTATGCGACTGATGCGGATGGTTCGATCACGTTCGGTGCTGTTTTCCTCACCCGATATGACGACGGCTGCTGGGGGTACAAGGATATGACGGAAAGTGCGGGACCGACCCATTCCCGCGCACCGCTTGGCATTCTGGCCCTGTTGTCCGATCTCAAAGATCCGGACAGCTATGCCCATGCCTGGCGCCAACGATGCCGGGATTGGGCCGCGATCCCGGATTATGAGGAAGGCGACAAGATCAAGCTTGCTGCACCCGTCACGCTGACCGATGGCAGCACCTGTCAGATTGTGACCGTCACTCACTATCGGCGTGGTCGGCAAAAACGGCGCTGTTATCGCATCGAGGAAACCGGCGGTCTTGTGCGCCTGTCAAAAGCCACGCTCGCCGGCTCAAAGCTACTCAGCTCCGCAAAGGGCGCGGCAAGCCCGGTGCTGGCGGAGTTTCTGGCAGGAAGGGATGAGACAGGGTCTGCAAATTAGGTGTGAGCGGGGGTTCTTGCAGAATATTAAGAAAATACGTATATTCATAATAATTCAGGAAACGCAAGGAGCCCCCGGATGAAACAATTCGCAGCAGGCGACCTGACGCGCAACACCGGTGATCTCTTCGAGGCGGCAACGGTTGCGCCGGTCGCTATCACCAAGCACCGCAAGCCGCGTTTCGTGGTCATGTCGATGGAACGGTTCAAGGCACTCACAACCGGGCGCGGGGCGCAGGTTGCGCTGGATGTGACCGATATGCCGGAGGACCTGGGCAACCTTCTCGACAAAGGCCTGGATGACCATTTCCGTGACCGCTGACTTTCCGGCTGCGGGTCAGGTTTTCGACTATCACTACCTTTGGAAATGGCAGGCGGATCGCGGCGAGACGGAAGGTCGTAAGAAACGACCGAGTTGCGTCGTGATCGTTGTTGCGAATGCGGCCGGGCAACATGTGATGTTCATCGCCCCGATCACCAGCAAAGCCCCGGATCACGGGCGGGTCGCCCTGGAAGTGCCAGAGACCGAGGCAAGGCGGGCAAAACTGGATACCCATCTTCCGCTCTGGGTTATGCTGGACGAGTTGAACACCGATATTCTCGAGACCTCTTATACCCTCGAGGATCGCTCGCCCCGCGGTGCATTCAGCCCGGCCTTTACGGATGCCATCCTGCGTGGTGTCCAGCGCATCCGCACGGAGGGCAGGCTGGGTTTATCGAACCGTACCTAACTCTTATTCGCTGCCGACAGAGCCCGCCTTCCAAAAGGAAAAGCGGGCTTTTTGTTCTTTGGAACTCAGACCCTGACCCAAAGGACGGACACCATGGCAAATCCCAACCTCAGATTTTCACTTCACACGGTTTCCGAAGCCGATCTTAACATCGCCCTGGGGCGGATCGGATCGGAGATTAATCACCAATCCCTGCGCAGCTCGGCGTTGGCGCGGATCATGCGCGAGTGTTTTGGCGGCAGCGACGCCAGCGGTGCCTGGGATTGGCGCATGGCCTATGATTTGATGCAGGCGGCTGCGGTGCAGTCGCTCCTGAATGGTGACAGCGCGGCGGACGATACATCCTCTGCAAAACTCCTTGCCTCGCGGTTACTGACCGAAACGCGCCGCTCGGAACAACAGATCCGGCTGCAGCAGTTTTCCACGCCGCTGTCTTATGCGGGTCTGGCGGTCCGGGCGGCTGGCATCCGTAAGGGCGAGACGGTGCTGGAGCCGTCCGCCGGAACCGGCGCACTGGCCGCGTTTGCTGTCCGCGCCGGGGCCAAGGTGATGCTCAACGAGATTGATCCCTTTCGGCGACAGCTCCTGCGGACGGTCTTTGCAAGCGCGGTGACGGATCATGACGGTGAGCATATTGACGATCTCCTGCAAACATCCGTCCTACCCGATGTCGTCGTGATGAACCCGCCTTTTGCCTCCTCGGTCGATCGTTCTAAGGATCGGCATATCGCGGCCAAACATCTCGTCGCCGCGGCCAAGCGACTCGCGCCGGGCGGGCGGCTGTTGGCGATCATGCCGCCGGGATTCAGCCCGGAACGTGATGCCGCCCATTGGTCACGGGCCTGCGGGTTGCTGACCCCGCGCCTCGCCTTGACGATCCCCGGGCATGTCTACCGCAAGCTTGGTACCTCCGTGGAAACCCGGATGATGGTCTTCGACAAAGTGCAGGAGAGCGGCGAATTGATCCGCGCGAGCGTCGGATATCTGGACGAGGCAATCTCATACGTTGATGACGTGGCGACGACCCGTCCCGCGGCGCGGCCGGCCCAGAGTGCGGCATTGCCTCACGTTCCCAGGATCGCACCAGCGTCGTCCAGATCCAAACGGCCAGCCGTTGCCGCCGCCGCGTCCAAACCGAAAAGCAATGCCGCAGTTACTCTTACCTTTGCGAGCCTTGAGACCCCGCGCGACAATCGGCCTGTTTCGGACATCTATGCGCGCTATCGGCCGCAGCGGATCGAGATCGCGGGGGCACAGGAACATCCCACGCCGCTGGTCGAAAGCATCGCCATGGCCTCCGTCGCGCCGCCGGTCCCGTCAAGCGTAACCGCTGGAGACTTGCGCCTGCCCGCCCGGCTGATCGAAGAGGGCCACCTTTCTGAGGCGCAGCTCGAGACCATCATTATGGCAAATGATGCCCATGGGCGTGACCTGCCGGGGCGGTTCACCATTGATGAGGATCAGACCAGGCTGACACGCGTCGATGATGCCGCCGATGCGCAAGCCTATCGCCTCGGTTACTTCCTCGGTGACGGCACCGGTTGTGGTAAGGGCCGCGAATGCGCCGGGTTGATCCTGGTGAACTGGCTCGCCGGACGGCGCAAGGCGGTCTGGGTCTCCAAATCAGCGACGCTCATCGAGGATGCCATCCGCGACTGGACCGATCTCGGGGGTTCGCCCGCAGATATTCAGCCACTCTCCAAATGGAAACCGGATCAGTCTATTTCCATGGGGGACGGCATCCTCTTTGTCACCTATGCCACGCTGCGCTCGGCGGGCAAATGTGGCACCACGCGGTTGAGCCAGCTGCTCGACTGGATGGACGACGACTTCGATGGGGTGCTGGCCTTTGACGAGGCCCACGCGATGCAGAACGCCGCCGGGTCCGAACAGGGCAGGGGGGTCAAGCCCTCCCAACAGGGTCTCGCAGGATTGCGGCTGCAACTGGCCGCGCCGCGCGCCCGTGTCTTCTATGTCTCTGCCACGGGGGCCACCAGCGTGCATAACCTCGCCTATGCCGCGCGCTTGGGGCTTTGGGGGCAGGGGCCTGAATACCCGTTCCCGAGCCGGGAGAGCTTTGTGTCGGCGATGGAGGCGGGCGGTGTCGCGGCCATGGAGGTGGTCGCCCGCGATCTCAAGACGCTCGGGCTCTATACGGCGCGCGCCCTCAGCTTCGATGGCGTGGAATATGACGTGCTCGAACATGCCCTCACCCCGGCGCAGACCGAGATTTACGACGCTTATGCCGGTGCCTTCCGTACCATCCATCACAAACTCGAAGCCGCGCTGACGGCAACGGGTGTCAATGATGCCTCGGGCAAGACCAATGCCTCCGCCGCGCGCGCCTCTGCCAAATCCCGGTTCGAAAGCACCAAGCAGCGGTTTTTCAATCACCTCCTGATGGGAATGAAGGCCCCGACCATCATTCGCGCTATCGAGCAGGATCTGGAAGATGGCTATGCCTGCGTCGTTCAGGTGGTCTCGACGGGCGAAAGCCTGCTGAAGCGACGGCTTGAGGCAATGGAGCCAGAAGACGAGTTGGTCGAAGGAGCCCTGACACCTCGCGACTACGTGCTGAGCTATCTCGAACAGGCCTTCCCGATCCATGCGCAAAAACTGGTCGAAGTTGATGGCAATATGGTGGCAGAACCCCTTCGGGACGAGAGGGGCGCGCTGGTGATCTCGCGCGAGGCATTGGCCTTGCGGGAAGCGGCGATGGTGGAACTGATGACATTGGCGCCGATTGCCTCCGCGCTCGATCAGATCTTGTGGGCCTTTGGCGACGAAGCGGTTGCCGAAGTGACCGGGCGGTCGATCCGGCCTTTGAAGGCGGAGGACCGCCACCTCTTTATCGAAAAACGTGCCGCCAGCAGCAATTCTTCTGAGACCCGCGCGTTTATGGACGGTGAGAAAGACATTCTGATCTTTTCCGATGCGGGTGGCACGGGCCGGTCCTATCACGCCGCCAGGTCCGCGAAGAACCAGAAGCGGCGGCGGCACTATCTGCTGGAGCCGGGCTGGCGTGCGGATGCAGCGATCCAGGGATTGGGGCGCACCCATCGGTCCGCGCAGGTCAGTGCGCCGTTCTTCCGGGTCTGTACCTCGGATGTGCATGGTGAAAAGCGTTTCACATCGACGATCAGCAAACGCCTTGATCAGCTGGGTGCCCTCACCAAGGGCCAGCGCGAGACCGGCTCGCAGGGCATGTTCCGTGAGGAAGACAATCTGGAAAGCCCGATCGCGCGGGGTGCGCTGCGCGGCTATTATGCCGATCTTGCCGCCGGACGCGCGGCGGCGATGAGCTATGAGGCATTCACCGATTGGACCGCCTTGCGGCTGACCGATGCCGAAGGGGTCTTGCTCGAAGAACTGCCCCCGATCCAACGCTTTCTCAACCGGGTGCTGGCGCTGCCCATCCATTTGCAGAACGCGCTCTTTGCGGAGTTCATGGCGAGGATCGCCGATCAGACCGAACGGGCGCGGGCGGCGGGCACGCTCGATCTCGGCGTGGAGACATTGCGCGGCGAGCGGATCGAACAGGTGTCGACCGAAGATCTCTGGACCTGCCCGAAATCCGGCGCGGTGACGCGGATCATCGGGCTGGACGTGACAAACCCCGTTCATGTGCTGTCGGCGGACGAGGCGTGCGAGCGCAATCCGGACAAACAGGCGATGATCAATCTCGCGTCCGGTCGCGCGGCCCTGATCTCGGCCCGACCCATGCAGATGTATGATGAGGATGTCGTGACGCTGATGCGGAAAGTGATCCGGCCGACAGGCTCGACCTATGCGGAGGAGGGCAAGTTCCAGAAATCAGCCTGGGAAGAAGTTGGAGATGCGGAGTTCACACGGCTCTGGAATGAGGAGGCAGATAAGCTGCCAAAAACCACCACGACCAGGCTCTATCTGCTGACCGGGCTTTTGTTGCCGATCTGGAAGGATATTCCGACCACCAACGAGCGCATCTATCGGGTCACGCCCGATGGCGGATCAAGCATGATCGGTCGCACGCTCAGTGAACAAGGTGCCGCGGCCCTGCGCGCGCGGTTCCTGGTCCTGGATCCTCAGACGCCACAAGAGATGCTGACCGCGGCGCTTGGCGCCACCGCACCGGTGGACCTTGGCAGGGGGCTGTCTCTGACCCGCCGCCGCGTCGCCGGTGAGATGCGTTTGGAGCTGGGCGGTGCCGACAGAGGAGCGATTGAGGGTCTTAAATCCCTCGGCTGCTTCACCGAGATCATTGCCTTTCAGCTGCGGGTGTTCCTGCCGCACGGAGACGGGATCGACACCTTGGGCATCCTGACCCGGATTGTGGGGGAGGGATCATCCAATACGGCGGACCGGGCCGCCTGAAAGGGAAAGCGGGCTCGGGGTCGGGGCATCGCGGCCGGGTTTACGAGTCGCGGTCCATTACAGGGTCGCTTTGTTGATCCGACGTTCCCCCAATCTCTGACAAGAGGAGGTCTCTATGACCAATCCCCAGACAAATATCACCGACAGAATCGAAAAGTGGCGCATTGAACGAGAAACAGAACTCCGGACAACCCGGAGCGAGTTGATCGCGCGGCTGCGTGGTCATGGCATCGCCGAGGTCATTGCCGAGTATGAAGGCTATGGCGATTCCGGGAATATCGAAGATGTGACGATACGACCTGCGGGCGTCAATTTAACGGAGGAGCAAATTGTCGAGGTCGGCGATTTCGCCTGGGCCTTTGCCTATCACCAGCACCCGGGGTTCGAGAATAACGAGGGCGGCTATGGCACGCTGACCTGGGATATCGCGGCTGACAGCATCACGCTGGATCATGCCAACCGCTACATCGAATGCTCCCATAGCTGTGATGAGGGGCTCTGACATGGCGCATCCTCTCCATCATGCCGAAAGCTCCGCCCGGAAATTCGGCGGCGATCCTGCCGACTATCAAGCCATTCACGACTGGTTCGATGCCTCCAAAGAGCATCTGGCCCTCTTCACCCACCGCGCCCTGCGCCATCACACGCAGGGTATATTCGAGGCGGAGCGCGTCTTCGGCGCATGTGTCACCAACGGCGCGGGGCGCGACGTCCCTGTCCGCTGGATCGGCGAGCAGCACGTCAAAGAAGATTGTCAGGGCCTTATCCCGAGCATGGCCGACTGGTTCAAACAGATCCAGCCCGTGCCATGGATGGCCAACGGTCACATAGATCGTGTTGCGGTCACACCCGATGGAGATCCGCGGTCCGCATGGATGGCCGAGGTTGCCAGCGGCAAGACCATCCTTGGTCTCAGGGATTGGATGGCTGCGACGAGCGCTTGACCTGAGCCGATGGCGCCCACGGCGCTGCCGGCCTGAATATCCCCTCAACAAATAGGTAAATTGGAACACTGACATGACCTCTGTAACCGTATTGACGCAATTGCACTGCGCCGCCATCGGCGCGATCGAACTTCCGCCCGACAAGACCTGGGAAGATGTGGCCGATTGGTACGTCAAATGGGGCTGCGCCCATCTGACGTTCAAAGGCGGGGAGACCGCCGAGATCGATTGTAATCCAGAGATCGGCGACTCCATTGATTGGAAACGGCCCATTCACACGGAAGTCTATGCGAATGATGCCTCCGGCCGGACGGTGTTCGATGTTTTGTTGGATGAGAGGGATTGACCATGCGCAATGTTCGCAAGTTCTATGATTGCAGCACCTCGCATCTGCCCGAGCCAACCGCCCGTGCAATTGATGAGGGCCTCTTCGCCAGATCACCCGTCATGCAGAACGAATATGGCTGGTTATTCTCCGTCCCGGAGACCCTTGCCGAGTTGCCGACGTCGCTTGAGTGCGGCGCGTTCAAAGCCGTGCTGGCCTTGGCGATGGATGCGGGCTGCGACTATGTCCTGTTCGATCGTGATGTTCCGCCCGTCGAATATCTGGAGATCTTCGACTGGTAAGATGTTGGCATTGAACGGAAGACCTCAGCTTTAGGATCGGTCGACACAACAGTTGCCTGTTTTTCAGAATTGGAACCTCACATGAACATCGCTGAAATCAAAACCGCCGTGGATGCCGGTCGGGTCGTGCATTGGGCAAATGAAGCCTATCTCGTTCACAAGGATCATCTGGGCCAGTACCTGATCACCTACCTGCCAAATGGCAGCACCATTGGTTTGACCGACCGTTCTGGTCAAAAGTTGAACGGGGATGCGTTGGACTTCTTCATTCGTGAAGCGGTCGCGGTCCCGACGGCGGAAGGGCGGGAAGGGGCATGTTCTGGCCCGTTGCGATGAGTTCTGAGCGACGGGGCAAGTTGAGGGTCTCGGATTAAAGGAAAGAGGGCTTTGGGTTTTGTGATCCCACAAGGGGTCGAAATGCAATCCCGGTCGCGCTGGCCAGAGGTCAGGCACCGGCAACCTCAGATAGGAGAAGACCCATGTTCGCAGGAACCCTGACCAAAAACGCTGAAACCGCCGCAACCGCATATTCCGGCATGATTCACAGCAACCGGTTCGACATCGCCATTCAGATGGAAACCCGCAACAAAATGTCCGAGCGTAGCCCGGACTTTGACGTGACCGCCGTCAACAAATCGGGCCGTAAGGTGCGCATCGGCACCGCCTGGAACGAGACCGGCAATACCAGCGGCAATCACTACATTTCGATGCAGATCGATGTCGGCCTCGGCCCGTTCCGGGTCAATGCCGTGCAGACGAAAGAGGCCCGCGAGGCAAAAAGCGATGAGTTCGAGATCATCCCGCTGGTCTCGAACGGCGTCATGAAGTCCGGCTCGATCTCGGGTGAGCTGACCGCGATGGATGCGGACAACGCCTTCACGGGCTACATCGCCAATATGATGTTCGATCTCGATTTCATGCTGATCGAGAACGAGTTCAAGTCCGAAGACACCCATCCCGACTATCGGATCGAAATCAGCTCGCCGCGTGGCAAGCCGATCCGCGTGGGATCGGCCTGGATGGCCAAGAGCAATCGCACCGGCAATGATTATCTGTCGCTGCTGATCAACACGCCGGATGGCGATCTGCGGGTCAACGCCGTTCAGAACGAAGAACAGCGCGGCGGTCAGACCTTCTCAATCATCCCGTTTGTTGACAGCGGCGAGCAGGATCGGACCGTAGGCAGCGGGTTGTCGCTGGTTGCTTGATTGAGGGAGGAAGCGCAAGCCGAAGTAACGCAAGGGGAGCCGTGGGGACATGGTTCCCCTTTTTTGTTTGCTGGTGTGGGGATGGCACGATGTTGGCTCAAAGTTACTACTTGAGGGTGCGTAGCTACTTCATCTAGGTCTTGAGATTTCCGCAGTTTGAACGGCCCATTGGGAGCGGTTCCTCGTGCTGTCTCTGTTACGCTTTGAATCCAGGACACTAGCTATCGGTGACCGGGCGGATATGAAAAATCAAACCAGCAGAGTTCTGTTTCTTTCCAAACGCGCCGGTCACCACAGAGGCAGTAACGATCGATCCGATTTTTTCTAGTTTTCGTTTTTCGTTAGGGTCTGCTGGCTGTTGGAGAGCGTAGAGGTTTGCCGGTGCGATCTCAGAAAGAGGAAAAGCACACCGTTGCAACCCCGTTCGAAAAAGCTGGCGTATCAAGCTTTGTTCAGCGCACTTTCCGATAAATTGGCGACTATGTGCAGCAATTTGGGCCTGATCAATCGCATGAAGCGCATCCGTAAAATCATGCTCATGACTTTGATCAAAAACCAGATCTGCGTGTTTGCTTTGTCGATGTACGAGGCAATTACCTGAAAGACTATGGCCACCCGGTAGCGCGAGCTTTTCCAGTGTTCCATCGTTCTTAGGAACCAATACGTCTGCATCAAACATGAATGACTTTGGTGGAGACGCCATCTCTCCTACTCGCCCAACATTGCTGAGAAGTTTTTGCCTCAAGCTCAATGCCGGCACGTCTCTCAGCCGCGCGACGACCATCCCGTCGCCTTCATCACCCAACAGAAACTTGGCCTGCTTCAGCGTTATCGTTCGCAATCCGCCAAAATCCCACTCGACCTGGAATCGACGGGGTCCAATGGAGATCACAGGCGTTATATGCTGGGCTCCTCCAAGAAGGGGTTCGTTCATTTTCAATGGGTGCAAAGTGTAAGCGGTGCACCGTCCCCACACTTACGGCATAACGCCTGATCTGCGATTCAGAGGCTCTTTTGTTTCAAGGGAGATTCTCGATGGGAGCTACAAGCGAGTTTCTGGCAATGGTGCCTCGCCGTGCAGACGGCAAGCGGAATTGGCCGCCTGAGTTAAAGGCTCGGATAGTTGCAGAGACGCTGATTGAAGGCGAGACGGTGAAGGCCGTGGCGCAGCGATACGAGCTGATCCCCAGCACGGTGTCTGATTGGCGGCGGATGGCGCGGCAGGGCAAGCTGGTTCTGCCAAATTTGGCGGGCATGGATTTTGTGCCTGTTGAGATCGAGGCACATGCGCCTTTCGCCGAGCCTCTGCCTGCCGCGTCCGCCAGCACGATTGATGTGATCAGAGACGACGTCATCATTCGTCTTGATGCGGCAACGCCAGCCGCGCGGATCGCAGAGATCGCACAGGCTGTGGGGACGTGATCACGCCATCCCACAAGGTCCGGATATTTGTGGCCAGTGATCCGGTGGACTTCCGTAAAGGCCATGATGGGCTGGCTGCCTTAGTGCAGAGCCAACTGCGCCAGAAGCCGTTTGATGGATCGGTCTATGTGTTCCGCGCCAAGCGTGCGGACCGTCTGAAGCTGATCTATTGGGACGGCAGCGGGCTCGTGATGGCCTATAAACGGCTTGAGGATAACAGCTTCACATGGCCTGCGATCAAGAACGGGGTGATGCGGCTGGAACCGGCCCAGTTTGAAGCGCTGTTTGCAGGTCTTGATTGGCGGCGGGTGCAGCCCTTGGAGGTGGCCGCTCCCTCTGCGGCGGAGTGACTCACAGAGGCGTTTGCACGGGTCATTCTACCCTTGTTTTGTTATGGGATCGGGCATGACCGCACCTGATGAATTGCCCGATGACGTTGCCGAGTTGAAGGCAATTATCCGCACGCAACAGGATCAGAATGCGCGGCTTGAGGCGCTGGTCGCCTCCTTCAAGAAGGCGCTGTTTGGGGCCAAATCAGAGAAGATCGATCCGGCCCAATATGAACTGGAACTCGAAGACATTGAGACCGCCATTGCGCAGGTCGAAGCCGAGATTGATGCCGATGAGCGCACCGCGCCCGTTAGGCCACCGAAGCCGCGCCAGACCAATCGGGGATCGCTGCCCAAGCATCTGGAACGGGTTGAGGTGGTCATTGCGCCTGACCTCTCCTGCGCCTGCGGAGCCGAACGCCATGTTATTGGCGAAGATGTCAGTGAACGGTTGGATATCATCCCAGCTCAGTTCCGCGTCATCGTCACCCGCCGCCCTAAATACGCTTGCCGGTCCTGCGAAGGCGGGATCACACAAGCCCCGGCCCCTGCGCACATCATTGCAGGTGGCATGCCAACCGAGGCCACACTGGCCCATGTGCTCGTCTCAAAATACGCGGACCACCTACCGCTCTATCGACAAGCCCAGATTTACAGCCGCCAGGGCATTGATCTGGATCGCTCGACCTTGGCGGCTTGGGTTGGCAAATCGGCGTTCGAATTGACCCCGGTCTATGAGGCGCTCATGGCCGATCTGAAGCGCTCCACCAAGCTCTTCATGGACGAAACACCCGCGCCGGTCTTGGCACCGGGACGAAAGCGCACCAAAACAGGTTACTTCTGGGTACTGGCCCGTGATGACCGGCCTTGGGGCGGCGATGATCCGCCCGGTGTGGCATTCACCTACGCGCCCGGTCGGTCGGGGCAGCATGCAGACAAGATTTTGCAAGGCTTCAGCGGAGTGCTGCAAGTCGATGGCTATGCTGGATACAATCGCCTGCTGAAACGGCCTGTGCAGGACCTACAGCTTGCCTATTGTTGGGCCCATGCCCGTCGCAAACTGCACGACGTTACGCAATCCGGCGCGGCACCGATTGCCCAAGAAGGCTTGGCCCAAATCCAAGGGCTCTATCGCATCGAACGAGATCTGCGGGGCCAATCAGCCGAGCAACGCCAGGCTGCAAGACAGGACCGCTCAAAGCCCATCATCGTAAGCGGTGCGCTGCTCCCACACTTACGGCATGACGCTTGATCTGCGATTCAGAGGCTTCTTTGAATTGTGGGGAGTTTCTCGATGGGAGCTACAAGCGAGTTTCTGGCAAGGTTGCCGCGGCG
>Ga0316204_10006860_pt1 | contig 17117 bp, 17 predicted proteins | sample 6monrhotite_MG_2_FD_205661 | JGI IMG/M metagenome (GOLD analysis project Ga0316204, IMG submission 205661) | Microbial mat bacterial communities from mineral coupon in-situ incubated in ocean water Damariscotta River, Maine, United States -... | ecosystem: Environmental > Aquatic > Marine >... | reverse complement strand
AAGGCGTAATGAAGTTTGCTTCCGACCCAGCCGTTTATCAACGCCTGTACAGCGACCTGACCAAAGACTTGCCGCTGTGGAATGCGATTCAAGCGCCTACTGGCGAGCAATACCAGTGGGACGACTCCACCTACATCGCCTGCCCGCCATTCTTTGAGGCAGCGACACCTGTTGTGGGCGACATCGTTGCTGCTAAAGCGCTTGCCTTGTTCGGCGACTCCGTCACTACCGATCACATCAGCCCAGCAGGCAGCTTCAAACCGAGCACACCCGCAGGTAAATATTTACAAGATAAAAAAGTATCCGTAAACGATTTCAACAGCTACGGCTCACGTCGCGGCAACCACGAAGTCATGATGCGCGGCACCTTCGCTAACGTACGCATCAAAAACCTAATGCTCCCGCCCAATGCTGACAGTGGTCGCACCGAAGGTGGCTACACCTTGTACCAAGGCGAGCAAATGGCTATTTACGATGCCGCGATGAAGCACATTGCAGATGGCACTCCGACCGTCATTTTCGCTGGCGAAGAGTACGGCACTGGCTCCAGCCGCGACTGGGCAGCCAAAGGCACGCAGCTACTGGGTGTAAAAGCCGTCATTGCCAAGAGCTACGAACGTATCCACCGCAGCAACTTGGTGGGCATGGGCGTACTACCATTGCAATTCAAAGGCAACGACAGCCTCCCCGGCCTAAATCTAACAGGAGAAGAAAGCTTCGACTTGATCGGCATCGACGCAAACTTGAAGCCGCAACAAGACGTGACACTCACCATCACCCGCAAAGATGGCAGCAAACAGACATTATCTCTGCTGCTACGCATTGATACACCGATTGAAGTGGACTATTACAAGAGCGGCGGCATTTTGCCGTTTGTGTTGAAGGAGTTGGTGGGAAAGGCGTAAGTGTTCGGTTCACGATGCAGCTAAACTAAGAAGCCCGCGAAAGCGGGCTTAGTTTTGGCGTCACTTCCTACGTCGGCCACTTTGTATTGTTGAAATAACCAAGTTCAGCCTGAAGCCGATCAACATTCTCGTTTTCATCAGGATTCCAATCTGCCATATGTAGATACGCTATATCCGAAGAATGCCCTTGTTTCCCCCTTTTTGGGCGATCTGTAGCAATGCCCACCACTGTTTTCACAACACTGCATCGCGCGCGGACAACGAGGCAACGCATTATGAGCTCACGTGAACGGTTTTCCCGATCTTCTGAGCTACCAGTCATAAACACAAACGCAGTTTCGTTATCACCGACAACAACACGAGCGCCTATTTTCGCGCATTTCGGTTCTAGAAATTCTAAAAAGGTATCCGCCAAATTAGCTCGATGTCCACGTCGTTGCAGAGCCATAGACACTAGGGCTTGCTCATTCTGTGTAATTTTTTTATTAAACAAATCGAACATGCCGTCAGTCAGCAAATCAGCAGCAAAGTGCTCAATCAACTCATCCCAAACATAAGAAGATTCCATATCCTTATTGCGCTCCACATAATCGGGTTGTCTTGTCAACGACTCCCATATACCTTCGTGGATAAATGCAAGAACTGGCTCACCAGTCTCTGGATCAATGAGGCCAAAGTCAGGGCCGTTTTGTACATATAAGGCAAGAAGATCCTCTGCCCCCGCTCCCGCAAAAATAGGCTGTACACCAAGTTCAAAAATATTTTCGACCGCTAACAGGTAACGGACAAAATCCGTGACCGTTGTCAATTCGCTGAAAGCTATTTCCAAGCTATACTCATCAAGCAAGTGGACAAATCCATGCCCTAGATCTCCCCACTTCAATGGGACTTCACCTCTACCACCGAGAGATACCGTCAATCGATGATATCGGCGCTCCAGCTGTGGAGGAAGCATCACCCCTCGCCCATCACTTCGAATCAGTTTGTTAGCTACTCTTAGCCATCGTTCGGCTCCCCATATTTGCTTTACTGACTTGTCAATTGCTACCTTTTGCCAGCGCTCCCAACCTACGGTGTCGCCAGTATCTCGATACTCAATCTCCTTTACTGAAATAATTATGATATCAGAACCACAAACCACTAAGCAGTCACATAATTCCTTACCTCCCTTACCGATAGGATTCGGGTGAGTCCAAAGTCGCAAGAAGCTGTTCAAGCAAAGCTTAGTGACAAGCTGCTCTGATGGAGTGAGGCCTATAGTCATTCGTAATAGTCCGCGTAGTATGTTATGTAACTCTGATGCAATACGATTCGCATATTGCACCCTTGAACTGCGGCGTTCCAGTCCTGTAGGTCGAGTTAGCGCAGCGTAACCCGACGTTCTCCACACTCCTCAATGCCGTTTATTGGCTTACGCCCTCACGGGCTAACGCAAGCCACATCTAGAATCAAACGGCTCAACATCGCAATAAATGTCACGCCGCCTTAATTTCCTCGCGAATGATCTGCCGCAATTTCTCTTCTGTCATCTGCTCACCGCTTTGCAAAACAACTCGACGCAGCGCGTCGTTGATAAGTGTTTGGTAGCCCTTACCTTCCGCTTCGGCCTGATTACGAAAAGCCTGCACCACGTCAGCATCCAGATACATGGTAACCCGCGTTTTACCTGCAACGTTTTCAGCTTGAAGTTTGGCCAGATGCGGCACGTTCTTCGCGCGCTTGGCTTTGGAAAAATCGTATTCAGCTTTCATATTGCTTCCTTTCATTGCTACTCGCCTTGCGTGCCGAGATTAATCTTATGGTCTGTTGATTGCGCAATGTGTAGCAGACCGTAATCAAGTGTCCCGTGCCGGACTGCCCCACAGCCACGAAACGCGCTTCGCCTTGAGCATCATCGTCTTCACGCGCAAGCGCCATCGGATCAAACAAAGCGGTGACAGCATCGTCGAACGACACGCCATGCTTTTTCAGATTCGAGGTGGCTTTACGCGGATCGTATTCAATGTCCATGCCGTTAATACTATACGCACTTTATGCATATATGCAATAGTATGCAATGCGCTTTATGCTCAATAGGCTACAGTCTCTATGAGTCACAAGAAGTCACAAGAAGTCAGCACATAATGACTTGAGCAATGTAATTTCCATCATGCCTTTGCACAATGTCTAATACTCACGACAACAAATTATCGCTTATAAACTTCTCATTTTGCTTAAAATGACATTTTTTTGTCTAGCCACTTCATCACTCTATCCAAGACTTCCCGCACTTGCACCCGCAAGCAATGCAATTTATTATATGACCATATTTATGGTCACCATGAAGGTGTGATATGAACTCTATGACATTGGCGCATGCCAAAGCACATTTAAGCGAGTTGCTCAATACCGTTGAGTCAGGAGAAGAAGTATTAATCACGCGTCATGGTCGCCCGGTTGCAAGAGTTGTTCCCGCCAATCCGGCCAAACACTCTATGCCACTGCAACAACTGGCGGATCTACGCCAGCAGTTTCCCGCATGGAAAGATAGCAGCGCGCATTCTTTACGTGAGTTACGTGACGCTGAATGATTTATTTGGACACCAGTTTCTTGACTCCTTTGTTTCGGGAGGACAGCACTTCCGCAAAGGTAGCTGCTTTCATCTCTCGGCAAGCTATTGCTACAATGTCGATAAGTAAATTGTCACCTATAGAATTCACTAGTTTGATTTCACGTGATGTGCGCCTTGGCTTGTTAACAGCAAACCAAGGCAAGCAATTAATCAGCGCATTTAACTCAACTGTATCTACTGCCTTGGAGGTCATTATTCCAAATAGTCATGACTTCGATCTGGCGCAGGAATACGTTGCAATATTTCCTACTCAACTACGTGGGCCAGATGCACTGCATCTAGCTATCGCACACAATAACAACGTTGAATTCATCGCCACATTGGATGATGCTATGCTGTTTGCCGCAAAAAAATTAAACATACCTGCTCGACGAGCCATACGATAAATTATGCCCATCATCCCAATCCTCATGTATCACAGCATCGGCATTCCCCCTCAAGGGGCGAAGCTACGTAATCTTTATGTGCGCAAAGCGGCTTTTGCGCGGCAAATGATGATCTTGCGTCTACTTGGCTATAAGGGCCTGTCCATGTCCGCTGCCATGCCTTACCTGCGTGGGGAGAAACAAGGACGGGTGGCGGTTATCACTTTTGATGACGGTTATTTAGATACCCTAGAGCAAGCGTTACCGATTCTGCAACAGTGTGGCTTTAGTGCGACTTGCTATGTCGTTAGTCAGCTCACCGGACAATACAATGCATGGGATGCCGAGAAGCTGAACGTACGCAAGAATCTAATGAGTGACGAGCAGGTCTGCGCATGGCATACGGCAGGCATGGAGGTCGGGGCACATTCACGTACTCATCCTCATCTAACTGGCAGCACAGATGAAGAATTACATAGTGAAATTGCGGGAAGCAAAGCTGATCTTGAAGTTTTGCTTGGCAAACCAGTGACACAGTTCTGCTATCCCTATGGCGATCTTGATGAGCGCGTCGTAGCCGCTACACGACAGGCTGGATTTGAAGCAACGACTACGACGCAACGTGGACGTGCACGTTCAGGCGACGAGCCTATGCTGTTGCGTCGTGTACTGGTAAGCGGCAGCACTTTTCCTCACCTTTTCCTGCTAAAACTATTAAGTAAGTACGAGGATAAGCGCGGATGAAATTACTCTTCGTAGGTACGCATCATGGCGGTGGCGGCACCGAAAGTCACTTCATCACGCTTTCCAAAGCGATGCATACAGCAGGTCATGAAGTGGCGGCTGTGGTTCGCCCAGACACCCCGATTCATAACGCGCTAGTAGGAAGCGGTGTGCAGCTGTATAGCGGAGTATTTCGCAATGCATTCGACCCGCGCGGCATTATTGCGGTATGGCGTGCAATTAGCGCTTTTGAGCCTGACTGGATTGTCGGCAGTTTCAGTAAAGAATATTGGCCGTTGGCAGTAATTTCCCGTATGCGTGGCGTAAAATTAGCGCTGTTTAAACACATGGATTATCCCCTGCGTTTTCTCACCCATCATTTCATTCCACGTTTAGCACACCGTTTCATCGTGATTTCAAATCATATGCGCCGCAACTTTATCGTTCGCGGCGTGGATGCCGCACGCACTCAAATGCTCTACAACTTGATTGATTTGGACTATTTCAAGCCCGACCCTCAATTACGCTTAAACAGCCGTGCCCAATTAGCTTATGCAGAAGATGATGTCGTGCTCGGGTATATCGGTGCAATGCATCCAGACAAAGGCATGCTCCCGCTCTGCGATGCATTAAATTTAGCCATGGCGAAAAATCCTGAACTCAAAGCAATCTGGGTGGGTGATGGCTTGGCTGTTCAGGATCTCAAAGCCAAGATTAAAGCCGGAGGGTTTGAAAATCGCCATATCTGGCACACATGGGTAAAAGATGTACGCCCCTATTATTCAGCGCTAGATATGCTCGCTGTTCCAACCATAGGCAATGAGGCTTTCGGGCGTGTATCTATTGAAGCACAAGCTAGCGGCGTTCCTGTTCTATGCAGCGACAACGGTGGTTTATCTGAAACGCTACAAGAGAATATAACTGGGCTACTTATTCCACCCGGTGATGTCCCCGCATGGAGAGATGCCATCCTCAATCTGGCGGACAATCCTCAACTACGCTTGCAAATGCAAAACAAGGGACGCGACTGGGTAGCAAAAACCTTCAGTACCACCGCTATTGTTAAAGAATTTACTCATCTACTTGAAGATGTTTGATAGAAAAAAGGATCATGCGCAAACAAGTTCGGATTGCTAAGCTATAGCCCCACACAAGTTGATGTCAGTGGTGAAGCTACAGTTTTCAGCTTATAACTATCTATCAGCTAGCGCCCTGCATCAATTGTTCCAATCTATTTCGACCATCTGGACTGGTCATCACCATCAATACCTCACCACCTTGCAGAATATGTTGTGTGGTGGGGTTAAATGTCCAATCACTTTCTCCCTTACGTACAGCCAATACCAAACAATCCTTGTTAGCTTGATACAACAGGGTCAACGATTTACCGGACAACGCTAAGGGAATATGAATCTCTTCCATACGCACGCCGGCTTCGGACTTAAGCATATCGTCAAGGAATGACACCACATTCGGCCGAACCATTGCTGAAACAATACGCAAGCCACCTGTAAAGTCGGGAGAGACAATATCATCAGCTCCAGCTCGGCGCGTTTTCTCCGCATTTTTCACATCATGGCAACGTGCGATCACGCGTAGCGCGGAATTGAGTTGCTTGGCGCTCAAACTAATAACTAAATTTTGACTATCGTCATGGGCTACCGCAAATACGCCACTCGCATTTTTCACACCAGCCGCCAATAAAATATCATTATCTGTTGCATCTCCATGCACATACATCTGCCCCGGATGCGAATCAAGATAGTGTTGTATTGTCGCCATATTTGATTCGACTATGACACAAGCTCGCCCAGTCACAGTCAATTCATGCGCCACATTGCTGCCAATCAGTCCTACTCCGCATACAATGTAGTGATTTTTCAACTGCGCGATTTTTTGCCGCATCTTTTTTCTCCGCCAAGCTTGGTTATAATCTCTTTCCAACATAAATGCCGTGAGGGTAGAAAGCACATAGCCCAGCACGCCAATTCCGGTTATCCCGATAAAAATCGTAAACAGCCTGCCGTATTCATAATAAGTGACATCTACGGCCTCGGTATAACCGATAGTAGAGATCGTGATGAACGTCATGTAAAAACAATCCAGCCAGGAATACTTATCCTGCCCAAGCAGATAATAGCCAACCGTACCGATACCAAGCACCAGCACTAACGCTGCAAATGCAAATACCAAGTTTCGTATCGCACGAAATTCGTTGATATCAGCAGTTTTCATTATCCTAGAAACTGTAGTTGAACGAGGCGTAGTGTACGTTCATCGCAGTGTCCCTAAAGGGATTTCCTTCGGTCACAAGCAAGGCACGGCGACGAGGAATGGTCGTTCCATTACGAGGAGGAGCAACGCCGCCATGCGTTGAGAAGGACGTGCAATATGCTTTGTAGCGGCTCACCCGATGGATGAGCGTGGATAAATAACAACATTTTTTTCTATTCATTTACTTGCGGCCTCAATGCAGCGGTCAACTACGGTTTTTAGGATTACTCATCACTTATATTTGCGTCGGGAAATAGTTCGCTGTTGAAACCAAAGTTGCGCATATCTGCAATGCGCATTGGATAGAGAATTCCATCAAGATGATCGCACTCATGCTGTACCACGCGAGCATGAAAACCGCTCACCGTACGGTCTATCAGCGCGCCATATTCATTACAACCTTGATAACGTAAATGTGTGAATCGTGGCACCTTGCCACGCATTCCGGGCAAGCTAAGACAACCCTCCCATCCTTCTTCTGTCGCTTCGGACAAAGGGGTAATGATGGGATTAATCAACACGGTTTCAGGAACGATTTCAGCATCAGGGTAACGCGGATTTGCATCCACACTGAAAATTACGATACGTAAATTTATACCAATCTGCGGAGCCGCAAGACCTACACCATCCAGTGCTTGCATCGTATTACGCATATCCAGCAATAAATCTTGCAACTCAGCGTTGTCGAAAGATTTAACTTCATCCGCATGACGTAACAAACGCGCATCTCCCATGCGCAAAATCGCTCTAACTGACATCAGATTCCACCAAAAAACCGAGTATCTGTCTCACTCTCGCCATAGCGGGTTCAGCGACCATGCTAATCGTGCCAAAATCAATACTAGTTTGACTGTTTCCACGTCCTGCGGCATGGTTAACCACTACAGCAATGGCGGCGTAGCTCAGGCCTAATTCTCTGGCTAACGCGGCTTCTGGCATTCCTGTCATGCCAACCATGTCCGCACCGTCTTTTTCCAAGCGATTAATTTCTGCAGCCGTCTCCAGTCGTGGCCCTTGCATCGAGGCATAGACACCACCATCTAGGCAAGCTTCCTTTGCCAATAAGGCCGCCGCTAGAATTTGTTCGCGCAATTCAGCTGTATAGGGCAGCGTAAAATCAATATGCGCAACAGGCCGATCACGTCCATCAAAGAAAGTAGATAGTCTCCCATAGGTGTAATCTATAAGCTGATCAGGGACAAGCAAACTTCCCGGTATCAAATCAGCACGAATCCCACCCACCGATGCTACTGAAACAACGCGAGTAGCCCCCTGCTCATACAGTGCCCATAAATTCGCACGGTAATTCACCTCATGCGGAAGAATGGTATGTCCGTAACCATGCCGCGCCAAAAACATCACTTCGTGCTCATTGATCGTGCCAAATGTCAAAGCACCCGACGGCTCACCATAAGGCGTGCGTATCACTTGCCTATGCGTGATTTTTAAGTTACCGAGCTGATCTAGCCCCGTACCGCCAATGATTGCCAACATAATTAACCTTCCTTTACTGCGTAAATCGCCGGCAAATTACGCCATGCGCCATGTATATCCATTCCATATCCGAACACAAAACGCTCCGGCACTGTGATGCCGACATAATCAGCTCGAACAGGTTTATCTCTGCCATTCTCTTTATCTGCAAACACCGCACTATAAAAACGTGTTGCGCCCAAGTCCATCACGCGATCTTTAATTGCGGCCATGGTTTCGCCTTCGTCGAGAATATCATCCACCACCAATACAACTTTACCGCGCACACTCTCGCCAGGCGCAACTTTCCAATGTAGCTCTCCTCCCTTTTGTGCATTACCATAGCGCGACACATGCACGTAGTCGAATTCAAGGGAAAAATTCAGCATAGGCAATAACTGTCCAGTGAACACCACTGCCCCGCCCATCACCGACAGTAGCAGAGGGTGTTGCTCAGCCAATGTCGCATTAATCTCTTGCGCAACGCGCTGAACGGCAGATTGCACCTGCTGTTCCGAATACAGTAATTCTGCATTCTGCAATACATCACGGGCTTGTTGCTTGGAGAGCATCAAACAACCGTCTTTAAGTAAGCCGCGAAATCTTCATTAAGCTCGTTATGCATCAAACCGTAGGCCACTTGCGCTTTCAGATAGCCAAGCTTTGAACCGCAGTCATATCGGATTCCATCAAAACGGAGAGCCAACAAACTTTCTTCGTCCATCAAAGCTGCAATACCATCAGTAAGTTGCAACTCACCTCCCGCGCCTAGCGATATATTTTCCAAGTAGTGAAATATGCGCGGTGTCAAAATATAGCGCCCCACCACCGCCAAGGTAGAAGGAGCATCATCCGGCGTGGGTTTTTCCACAATGCCATTCACTCGCTCAATATTCTTATCCAAATAACTGCTACTGACGATACCATATTGTTTAGTGTGTTCACGCGGCACATCCTGCACCCCAAGAATAGAACACTGATGCAGCGTAAACGCATCCACCATTTGCTTAACTACGGAGGGTTTGCTATCGATCAGATCATCTGCAAGAATTACCGCAAATGGCTCCTCTTGCACAATTGGCTTTGCGCATAACACAGCATGGCCCAGCCCCAAGGGAGCGGATTGACGGATGTAAATACAGTTCACATGTTTTGGCACGACAGATTGCACCATTTCCAATAAAACTAGCTTACCTTGTGCTTCCAGCGTCGCTTCCAGTTCATAAGCTTTATCAAAGTGATCTTCGATTGCGCGTTTGTGACGGCCAGTAACAAAAATCATGTCGGTAATGCCAGCCTCAACAGCTTCTTCCACCGCATATTGAATAAGCGGTTTATCGACCACCGGCAGCATTTCTTTCGCAGTTGCTTTGGTAGCGGGAAGAAAACGGCTTCCCATGCCAGCGACGGGAAATACTGCTTTAGTTACTTTCTTCATTTTGAATCAACCTTTCTCAATAGTGCGATCAATTCTGCCTCATCCAATACGAGTACATTCAACTCACGCGCCTTATCCAGCTTACTGCCCGCTTCCGCACCTGCCACCACATAACTGGTTTTCTTCGATACTGAACCTGCGACTTTCGCACCTAAAGATTCTAAGCGCGATTTAGCCTCTTCTCTGCTTAAGTTCGGGAGGGTTCCGGTGAGCACAAAGGTTTGACCCGTTAAGGGCAAAGCCGCTGTACTGACACCATCGTGTTCCTCCCAGCTAACACCCACATCACGTAAGTCCTGCACCACTTCGATGTTATGTAATTCACCAAAGAAGTCCACTATACTTTGCGCTACGATTGGCCCAACATCGGGCACGCTCAAAAGCCGCTCATTATCGGCTTGCATAATAGCTTCCAGCTTACCGAAATTATGCGCTAGATCTTTAGCCGTTGTTTCTCCAACGTGGCGAATGCCGAGAGAAAACAGAAAACGACTCAGCGTAGTGTGCTTGCTTTTTTCCAGTGCAACCACAATATTTTGCGCGCTTTTCTCTGCCATGCGCTCCAATGCCGCCAAGGTCGCCACATCCAAGCGATATAAATCCGGCAGCGAATGAATAATATTCTCATCCACCAACTGATCAACCAATTTGTCACCCAGCCCTTCAACACCCATCGCACGCCGACTGGCGAAATGCAAAATAGCCTGTTTGCGCTGTGCGCCACAGAACAGTCCGCCCGTACAACGCACGTTGACTTCACTCTCTTCGCGCACCACCTTGCTGCCACACACAGGACAAGTCGTAGGCATGACAAAGGGCATAAGGTGCGCAGGACGCCGCTCCAAAACCACCCCTGCAACTTCAGGAATCACATCGCCCGCTCGGCGCACGATAACCGTATCGCCTATATGAACATCTTTGCGGCGAATTTCATCCTCATTATGTAAGGTGGCATTGCTTACCGTCGTGCCACCAACGAATACTGGCTCAAGCTTGGCCACAGGAGTCAGTTTACCGGTGCGCCCCACTTGTATCTCTATATCGCGTAGCACCGTGAGCTGCTCTTCTGCCGGATATTTATGCGCCACGGCCCAACGCGGCTCACGCGACACAAATCCCAATTCAGCTTGCACAGCTAGGCTGTTAACCTTGTACACCACACCATCAATGTCAAATGCGAGCGCATCGCGCAGCATTGCAACCTTGTGGTGAAAGTCGGCCAAAGCCTGTGCGCCACGCACCACGGCACGCTCATCACACACAGGCAAACCGAATGAGGATAGCGCATCCAAAACACCACTATGTGTTGCGGGCAAATCCCAGCCTCTTACTTCGCCTAAACCATAAGCAAAGAAAGACAGCGGACGCCGTGCAGCCAATCTGGAATCAAGCTGACGTATGCTGCCTGCGGCACCGTTGCGCGGATTAACTAAACTAGCCAAGCCCAAGGCCCGCTGTTTATCGTTATAGCGATTAAAATCTTTACGTGACATATACACTTCGCCCCGCACTTCGATTATCTCAGCGTCACAATACTGTAAACACAGGGGAATACAATGGATGGTGCGTATATTCTGGCTAACATCTTCACCTGTCTCACCATCACCGCGCGTGGTGGCTTGCACCAGCACTCCCCGCTCATAACGCAAATTGATCGCGAGTCCGTCGAACTTGAGTTCGCAAGCATATTCAATCTCGGCATCATTTCTATCCAATGCCTTGCGCACGCGCGTATCAAAATTAAATGCTCCGCTGCCCTCGGTATCCGTTTCGGTACGAATCGAAAGCATGGCTACGGCGTGACGAACCGGAGAAAAGCCATCTAGCACGGCACCGCCAACCCGTTGGCTGGGCGAATCAAGTGTTAATAGCTCGGGGTGTTGAGTTTCAAGAGACTGGAGTTCACGGAATAGTTTATCGTATTCCGCATCGGGGATAGTCGGTGCATCCAATACATAATAAGCATGGTTATGTCGCTCAATCTCGGTGCGCAGTTGCGCGATACGTTGCACGACTTCCATCAGGCAAACAATCTACGCGCTTGTATACTTCCCGGTGGTATTTTGCCCTCCGACATACGCATCTCAATCGCAACGACTTGTTCACGAATATGTGTGATAGCAGAATCACCTAAAGAAACACGGTGGTCATCCACCATAGTGGAACGCAATTCGCTAGCAAGTTCACGTGCTAACGCAGCCATTTCATCAAAACGTTGTGCAGGACATTCCACTCGAGGTACATCCAACAACACCGTTAAGCCTGGCACTCGCGTTTGCGTGAGCGTGTGATGCTGAAACAACGTTTCATCCATGCTACTCAAAGTAAACAGCGTTAAACCCTGAGCATTCAGCAAATGAAATCTACCGTCGGCTTGCAGTTGCATACCATTTAGCTCCGCCACCTTGGCAATTTCACTTGCGAACAAAAGGCGAGTACCGGAGGGCAGAATATTCAAGCCAATCATTTGATCTACTTCGGCACAAAAGCTATCTAATAGCTTCGCTTGCTTGAACGTGTCTTGAATAGATGGCAATACAATTTCCGCTTGCACTTGTTCGGCAATATCACGCAACACATCATGGAAAGATGTCAGGCGTACTTCGCTAACATGTCCTGAACGGTCGGCGAGTTGTAAGCCAATCTTAAATGCACTATATGCCGGATGACTTTCAGGGATAAGACGTTCCCAATGAGCCGTCTCTGCATTTACAAGGCCAAAGGCATTCACATTTTTACCAAAATCAAAACGTTGTGCCCACATTGGCGCTAGCACATTACTGCTGAGTGGTGATTTGAGCGTAATCAACACTACAAAGTCTGTTTCTTCGCCTAGCAAACTACAAACACCATCATCTAGTATCATCTGATGCGATTCTTTGTATGCCAAGCTATCGACTTCTTCCTCAATCAATACATCTGCCGCCACTCCATTTGGGGGGGCTTGATACAGGGCATCTTCGCGCTGCTCTTTAAAGGTCGTGCCAAATTTGCGCCGATACTGTCTTTGCTGCAAAAAACCGTAGCCATACACTCCGACCACCACGACTATACCGATGGTCAACAAACCGATCTGCAATTCACTCATGTCACAACACCGATTGAATCAATTGGGAGATTATACTAAACACAGAATATCTCTTAGCGTTAAAACTTTGCCACATTTTGAACATCCACATTCCCTTAGCTAAATCTTGTCATATCAACAACAACTCTCCGCTGATGCTACCTATGCTGGCAATCTCATGCTGCGCTTTCACATATGCCCCGCTTTCGTGCAGTTGCACCAGCGTATCAGCGTGGCCGTGACCGCGCATATGCGTCAACCTCGCTTTGCTAGCAGCAGAAATATCCCAGTGCAAGCCATCCAATAACTCATCTGCCAGCTCCGGCTTATTACATACCAGCACCATATCCACTCCAGCATACAATGCAGCCTCCGCACGAGGCACAATACCACCTGCAACTGTTGCCCCTTCCATACTCAAATCGTCGCTGAAGATGCAACCTTCAAAACCAAGATGTCCACGCAAGATATCTTTTAACCACACTTTGGAAAATCCCGCAGGGCGAGGATCGACTTTGGGATAAATAACATGCGCAGGCATGACTGCTGTCATACCGAAATTCACCATCTGACGAAATGGCAGCAAATCACACATTTCAATGTCGGTGAAATCGCGTTCATCCACTGGGATTTCCAAATGCGAGTCTGCGCGCACAAAACCATGACCAGGGAAATGCTTGCCCACTGTCGCCATGCCTGCTTTCTTCATACCTACCATCAGACTATGTGCCAATTCAGCAATAGCCTGCGGCTCGGAATGAAAAGCACGGTCGCCAATCACCGAGCTCTCTCCGTAATCCACATCTAACACGGGCGTAAAACTAAAATCCACGCCATGTGCACGTAATTCAGATGCCAACACCCAACCCGTCTGCTCTGCCAAATACCGCGCCTTCTTAGCATGCACATCCCACTGCTTGCCTAATTCACGCATAGGCGGAATCTTGGTAAAACCCTCACGAAAACGCTGCACCCTACCGCCTTCGTGATCCACAGAAATCAATAATTGCGGTGTACGCAAGGCTCTGATACTAGCAGTTAGCTCAGCAAGCTGATGCGGTGATTCATAATTACGCGCAAACAAAATAACGCCACCCACCAAGGGGTGACGCAAACGTTTTGCATCCTCTGCGGTGAGCGACTTACCCACCACATCCAGCATCACTGGCCCTATACCCATAAATACTCCACGATTGCTTAAACCTGAAAATAACGAAATTTAACGATGTATCGAATTATAAGACTTTTGAGAAGAAATCCCTGCTTGTAGACAATAAAAGACTGGTGTCATTTCAGGCAGCAGAAAGAAACATAAATTTATGTAGAGTGAACAAGAGCGTAGCGGTACCCATCCTACTGAGTGAGTTATTTAAAAAGCTCTTTTTCTATACATTTGAGCACAGCACCAAAATTTTTTTGAGCATATCCGCGCCCCGCAACCTTCTTTAATGCACGAGGATTTGTGCGTGTGATGCTTTGTTCACTGGTTTTTTTTAGGCATTTTTTATAATCGTCTGATATATGATTTAGTTTTTTCTTTTTCAATCTAATTTCTTGATTAAGAGTACAACCCAATTCAATTTCTGTCTTTTCGTCCATGAATTTTCGTTTTAAAACTTGTAGCTTTTTCTGATTCTCCGTAGAAGAGAGCTCAGTTTTCTTAGCATTCATATCACCTGACATTTGCTGACTTGCACTTTTAAAGTTGTTAAGTTTCACAACGTCTTGTTTAATGTCTTGTTTGATTTTTTGAAATTCGTTATTCCACTGAGATTTTATATTGCACTCAACTATATGATTTAGTTTGGAAATTTGCGAAGAAGACATTGCCTTCTCGTTGGGTATGAATACCTCCCCAAAAAAGGCTTTAAAATCAAATCCATCATTGATTTCGTCACTGTACTCATCAATGTCCTCATCATTTAGTTTCTTAACCAACGCCTCCAATTCACCCAATAAGATTTCTAGCTTTTCTTTGCTCACCTTCTCTTCTGTTACATCGCCAAAATTGGCATTATTTTTATATTTCCAATCATTAGGAATATCACTGGAAGGGAGATTAGAAGGTTGGATTTGGTGCATTTCAAAGGAAATTTGGTTGACATCCGTTGCATCTTTCTTGACATCAACGTGCTCAAGCTTTTTTTTATTTTTATCTTTATATCCTAATTTATAGCGCGCTGTATGCGTTTTATCCTTGTGATCCAATTCGCTTTCCATATCCTGCGACAATTGATCATAGGTTGTTCCATTGCTAGAGGATGGGGTGGAAAATTTACCATCGTTTAGCATAGTTGCAGTCGCTTGCCAATGCAGGGGAATGCGGCTAGGGATCTGCAACTCCCAATATTTGCTCTTGTCCACCCCATTAATAACACCATGCTTTTTAAGTAAATCTTGATTGACGCGATAATTCAGGCTTTGGTAAGCCACTTCCACTGTGTAGTTATAAGTTGTGTCAACATCGGCCTTACGCAACATTTTTTCAATAGTGTTGTTATAAGCAAATTGATTGTTATCGGCATCTTGAGGAGCAACATTCCATGGTGTATTACTGGCTGCGCCTGCTAAAATTTGATAGCCAACCAAGTGACCACCGTGATAGCGTATTTCACGTTTAGTGTTTTCACCATCACGCAAACTAAGTTCTTCGCTACCCAAATTTCCAATGGCTGAAACTATGTCCGCGTCGGTACTCTCCCTATCATTTTTTTTATCTTTTCGGGTAATTGTGGCACTTACCCGGTGCGGTCTATCACAAGTATCGCCTAATTTTGCGGTTTTTTTAAAGAAGCTATCATTCAATTTATCACCGAAAGTGGCTTTAAGGACTCCGTAAGGGGTGGGCAATCCAGCATCAGCCTGAACAGCAGTAAATTTGCCATGATCTCCCTCTTCTTTAAATTGATAATCTTGAAAGGCACGATCCTCGTCTTTCCACTCTTGATTCTTAAATTTATAGGCTCTTTGCACATTGTTTCCAGTAGCCTGAGGGGGCGGCATGAGCGAAACAATCGATTTATGCGAGGCTAGGAGATTTAATCGCCCCTCCCGCCCGCCCCCGCTCCCCATCGGCTGCGTTATTTTCGCCCTTCCCCCCATCACATCTGCCTCATACTCCAACTCTTTGTCGTCGTTGACAGGAACGCCGGCTTTCATCTGCATGGTGGGTTGCACTCGTCCTTGAGCTTGTTGCACGACGTGCCAAGCTTCATGCGGCAGGTGTTTTTCCTGTCCGGGGGCGACGTGTATGTCGGTGTCTTGTGCATAGGCTATGGCATTGAGTTGCGCAGGTTGGGATGAGTTGTAATGGACTTTTACATTGTCCATAGACATGCCGGAAAGATTCTCAATGCCGGATTTGAGGTTATCCGGCAGGCCGGTGTTGTTGGGCTTAGGCGCGGGTTGTTGTTCAAGTTGGGCGGGAGATTCAGAGACGAATTTGCCTTGCAACGGTTCTTTTTCCATTACTAACCGCGTTACGCTAAACAGGCTATCGAGTTTCTGCTTCTGTGCTATGTAGCGGGGGCTGCTGTGTATGCTGTCGAATAGTTTGCGCTGGGCGGCCATCGCGGGGCTGTTGTTCATCATCGCGGCGAGGCCCGCCAGCTTTTGCGATTGCGGACCGCTGCCCATCATTGCAGCTTGCCCGCCCTGTTTTTCAAGTTGCGGTGATTCAACGGAAACCGCTTTCGCTTGCTTCGCGGCGGGTTGTTGTACGTGTCCGTGTTGCGGGTCTGCTTTTTGCATGGCTATCTCCCCTTGGTGCAGTTGTGCTAAACACCTATTACCTTTGTTTTATAAGGTGTAATTTTACTTCCAAATTATATTTTGTGGAACGGGGGCTTATTGGCCGCGCATGAACATGGCATCCAGTTCTGCGATGCTGATTTTAAACAATGTTGGTTGTACGGGCTTGTTCGGTGTGTTCTAATTCGCGCAGAATACCGTTCATTTCGGGGGGAGAGAGTTGCTGAGTGACGCGCACAGCGAAGTGCTAGGCTAGAGTGGAGAGCAGGAAGATGAGTTGGAAATACAAGTAGCAAAATCAAATTGCGCATGTGGCGGATTAATCAGCAATCCCATTTTCCCTACATAAAGATGAAATTTTCCGCTCCCATTTGCCATATCAGCTAGAGAGGTGGTAACGTTTTTTCGGACAGTGCGATAAGTGGTAGCCTTGCTCAACCGAGGCCGTGGATGACACGGCAAACAGAGGAGCAAGCGCATGAGAAGGACGAGAAGGAATCACGCACCTGT
>Ga0316204_10006859_pt1 | contig 17118 bp, 12 predicted proteins | sample 6monrhotite_MG_2_FD_205661 | JGI IMG/M metagenome (GOLD analysis project Ga0316204, IMG submission 205661) | Microbial mat bacterial communities from mineral coupon in-situ incubated in ocean water Damariscotta River, Maine, United States -... | ecosystem: Environmental > Aquatic > Marine >... | reverse complement strand
ACGAATTCAGCCACATGCCGCTATTGTTACTGACGTTACACACGACACCACCACTCCAATGATCGATAAGAAAAAGCAAGGTTTTGCTGAAATCGGGGCTGGCCCAGTGATTGCTTATGCACCTGCGGTGCAACAAAAATTGAGGGATCTCATTGTTGACGCTGCCGAAGCGAATGACATTCCATTTCAACGAGCTGCTTTATCGAGAGCCACGGGTACGGATACAGATGCCTTTGCCTATAGTAATAGTGGTGTTGCTAGTGCTCTTATTTCCCTTCCTCTTAGATATATGCATACTACAGTAGAAATGGTACATAGAGAGGATGTTGAGAATGTGATCAAGCTTATTTATGAATCTCTTCTTACTATGAAAGATGGAGATACATTTAGTTATTTTGAATAGTTCATCGAATTTAATACATTTAACATTCAATAAATTTCCCGCCTGAGCACCTTTTAGGTGCATTCATAATTAATTATTAACCCATTTGATTCTAGCCAAAGACATTTTGGTTCTAGTGTCATTAATTTTAGTATGTATGAAACAGGTATTTTACATTCTTTCATTTTCTGTTCTTATTGCTGCATGTAGTATTGAAAATGAACCCAGCGACCGCCAACAAGCAAATCTAGTGAGTAGTTATATTGACGAAGACAGCAATCTCGGTCTCTATAAAGGAGTGTTCACTACAAACAAGTCTGAATATAGGGCAACAATTCAAATTGAGATACCCGATGGTTTTAAATCAGCCATTAGTGTAGATTCAGAGAAAAATGGTCCGTTTCCAACCGCAACCTTACAACTTGCACATGGAGAAGTATTTGAAGTCAAGGCTACCAGAAAAGTATCTCAAGGAAATGCGGTCTCAGACCTTGTCTTTGCCTCAAAGGATCTATCATTTACCTTTTCGGTAGATGGAAATGGACAAAACCCAGTAGTTTGGGATGTATTATTTAAGGGTTTGGAAAGCGAAATTCTTATTGCTAAACATACGTCTCGCGCACCCGTTGTGCCCGTTACAGGTGTTTATTCGTGTACAGTATGCAACGGTCATCCCAATCTGAATACTGGATTAACGCAAACATTTAATATGTTATTTACAATGCCAGATGGCATAGGGGTAATTACAACCCAAAGCGTCCATGGAACAAAAATGTATAAAGGTATTGGCGTACAAGATAATTGCAACCCCAATGGTTTGTTCACCAGCTGTGATATTACCAGTGGAAATGGAGTCACTAATGTTGGGTATTTATCCAATGGCAATCCAGTAACTTGGATGGGAGTACATTCCTTTAACAACGAGCCTTCTGCTAATGGAAATGATTGTTCTTTCATTCAAGGAACTTGGCAGTGGCAATCTAATGGTTACGGACTACTTTCTGGAATATTTGTAAGCGATAATGATTGTTTTGAAACCCTATACTTCGAAGACTTCAATACCTTCAACGGCAATGGGTTCTCTTCTACTCCAGCCTCAGGACAACTTGACTCTGAAATTATTATTGTTAAAGGACTCAGTGATGGGGATCTCAATTTTGGAGATACCGGCGTATCTGGAGATTACGCGAGAGGTTCAAGCACGGAAGGTGTTTCTACAGGTGGTGTATACGCTTTTAATATAGCTGAGTTAAGCAGCGGTGCCGCACTGGGCGTGCAGCCCATTGGTTCTGATTTCACCCCAGGCTCTTTTGAGTTTAAGGTTCTTAATCAATCAGGGAATATGCTAACCAATCTACGGGTGAGTTATGATATTTTTGCCAATAATAATACGGACCGATCGAGCTCTCTAAATTTCTCCTATTCAACAGATGGAACTAATTTTATACATCTTCCAGATCTTGATTTTATATCTCCGGAAGTATCACCAGCTACTGGAGGGTTTCCTCCAGAATTTCCAGTTTTCTCATCAAGATCTTCTTTAATTCTTGCCAATATACCGATAGGAGGTTTTATCTATTTAAAATTTACGGGAGATGATGTTTCTGGATCTGGATCCCGCGACGAGTTTTTAATTGATAATGTTTTGTTGGAAGGTTTTTAATGAACAAATTTTAATGTTAAAAGGCTGCCACTGGTAGCCTTTTTTTATCTTTAGCCACGAAACAAAACTGGCTACGTGCTTTTCAACTCTTTTGATTTCGGATTTTTTCTGGTCATCGTCTATTTGGCCTACTGGACTATTGGCACCCAACGAAGGAAAGCGCAAAATGTACTTCTTCTAGCAGCTAGCTATCTTTTTTATGGTTTATGGGACTGGAGGTTTCTTTCCCTATTAGTCCTTAGTTCGGTAGTAGATTATCTGGTAGGGCATGCCATTGAAGCTTCTTCAAGTCGCCAGAAGTCTAAGATGTTGCTTACAGTGAGTGTTCTATGGAATCTTGGCGTACTCATCACCTTTAAGTATTTTAATTTTTTCTTAGATAGTTTTAATACTCTTTTCGAGATGGAAGCTTCGGAAAGCAATACGCTTATCTGGGGTGTTCTTGTGCCCGTTGGGCTTAGCTTTTACACGTTCCAAACACTGAGCTATTCAATAGATGTTTATAAAGGAAGAACCAAAGCAACCAACAGCCTCTTATCATTTCTATGTTTCGTTAGTTTCTTCCCACAATTAGTTGCGGGCCCAATTGAAAGAGCTAAACAATTGCTACCACAGTTTAAAATCCAACGCACCTTCAACATACAAACATCAAAGGAAGGGCTTCGGCAAATCTTATGGGGGTTATTCAAAAAGATCTTAGTGGCCGACAAGCTAGGCATTGCCGTTAGCATGGTGTTTAATGAACCCGAGGCCTATGGCAGTCTTACACTAATATATGTAGCAATACTTTTCTGCTTTCAAATCTATTGTGATTTTTCTGGATATACGGATATCGCTATTGGTACCGCAAAACTTTTCGGATTTAAACTAAGTAAAAACTTCAACCTCCCCTATTTAGCCCGGAGTATTACAGAATTCTGGAAACGCTGGCATATTACACTAACACAATGGTTTACAGATTATGTATATATCCCGTTTGTTAAGGGAACCAAGCATGTTAACATCTGGACTAAAACTATTGGGCTCTTAATCACTATGCTCTTAGTAGGCTTATGGCATGGCGCTAATTGGACCTTTGTTGCCTTCGGATTGTGGCATGGATTGTTTCTCATAGTAGAGCGTATTCCCCTTGGGAAATCCAACAACACATTAGTTAAGCGCCTTCAGAAATTACCCCGAGTACTTTCTCTGATATATCTTTTCGTTATTTGTGGCATTTCAGCCATATTATTTAGATCAGAAAATATGGATCAGGCGCTTTACATTTTTCAGCGAATTTTTAGCCTAACACCAGATGAAAATTTAACCACCTTAATTGGTAGTAAATTGTGGTACTTAGTTGCTATGCTACTTTTGGAAGTGATTACGCGAAGGTGGGACTTTCCGCTTCAAAAAATTCAATTGAGAGTACCTATCGCTATACGCTGGGCTATCTATTACGTGGCTATTATATTATTAATTAGGTATGCCGAAGTTCAAGAAGCATTTATATATTTTCAATTTTGATGAGCAAAGCCTTTCTAAAACATATCGCACTTTTCTTTCTTTCGGTTGTTCTTGGATACCTTATCATTGAATATTATACCCGTCAACTACCGCTGGGATATACCAATATTAGTACCCAACTAGAGAAGGAACAAAGCAATATAGAAATCCTTATTTTGGGTTCTTCACAAATTAAGAACGCTATTAATCCAGAATGGCTTGATCAACCCGCCATTAGTTTAACTTCTGGAAATCAGCACCATGACACAGATTTTAAGCTTCTGAAAGGTGTGCTCTCTCGCTTAAACTCTTTGGAAACTGTTGTGTTAGAAATATCATATAACCATTTTGAACTCCCGCACAACGGTTCTCGTTTTTGGAAAAATAGTATTTATTACAACTATTATAATGTGAATGCCTTCGAGCGAACCGCTTACTTTAAAGATCGACTTATCTATTTATCAAATCCAAGTTTCTTTTCTGAAAGACTCACTGAGACGTATATACATAATGTTCAAAATACTGGGTTTAACTCGTTTGGATTTGACACGCTTAATTACGAAGGAAGGTTCAAAAAACTACAGTATAATGAAGCGGCGATCGCCAAAACTAATTTCCGTATTAATGAAGAAGAAAACAAAGCGTTGTTTGCCCAAAATGCGGCATTACTTCAAGAAATGCTACTCTTTCTAAAAGAACAAAACTTGCGCGTTGTGATATGTCAAACCCCCATGTATCGTAGCTATTTGCCACGTAGAAATTCCAATATTTTACATAGACGTGATAGTCTTATCGCGGCTATTAAAGGACAGTCTCCAGGGATCATTTTTCTGAATAAGGAAGAAGATACTTTGACATACAACGTAAAGGATTATTGGAATCAAAGCCACCTCAATCCCCGCGGAGCCGCAAAATTTACGGCCCAATTGAATCACCTTTTATCCAAGGTCAATTAGCGCGATTTTTTTTCAATTTAGCAAAGTACTTTTTAGATTCTGCCACCACTTTAGGCGCCAAGAGAATAGTAGTTAGCATCGTTGGGATTGCCATGAACGCAAAAAACGCATCTATCAAATTAATCATCATACTTAATGAAGTAGTTGCTCCTATAAGGATACTTGCGATATAGAAATAGTTATAGATGTTTTTGTTTTTAGCTCCCACTAAAAACGACATACATTTGGTTCCATAATACGAATATGAAAACAACGAGGATATGCTAAATACGGCAATACACACTAACAATGCATACTTACCTATACCTCCCGGAATGGCCGCTTGAAAAGCGTTTGCAGTTAGACTTACTCCATTGGCTTCAGAAGATTGCCAAACGCCTGTTACCAATATGGCCAAGGCCGTTAGCGTACAGACCACCAAGGTGTCAATAGCGGGCCCCAACATAGCCACTAAGCCCTCGCGGATGGGTTCATTGGTTTTTGCCGCGCCATGTGCCATGGGAGCGGTTCCAATTCCCGCTTCATTGGAAAAAGCACCTCGTTTTATTCCTAATAAAATGAGTCCTCCAAGAACACCTCCTAAAAAGGTGTCTCCTTCAAAAAAGTTGGCTGAAAAAGCATCTGTGAAGATCATTCCGAAGTATTTCGGGACCACCTCAATATTAACGGCTAAAATAATAAGCACTAAAATGAAGTATAACACCACCATACTAGGCACCAACTTAGAAGCGGTTTTACTAATTCGAGATATCCCGCCCAATACCACAAAAGCGGTAATAACAGCTAAAACACCTCCAATAACCAGATTACTAGTAAACCCAGAATATAAGCCTGAAGGTTTCATGAGTATATCATTGATTGCCTGAGTTAATTGATTCACATTAAAAACGGGTAATGCTCCAACCAATCCAGCAATACTAAAGAAAATGGCCAATGGTTTCCAGTTTTTCCCTAAGCCTTCGGTAATAAAGTACATGGGGCCGCCTTGAAGTTCTCCAGCGCTATCCTTTCCACGGAATAAAATAGCTAGTGTTGCTGTAAAAAATTTGGTGTTCATTCCTATCACGGCACTCACCCACATCCAAAATACGGCTCCTGGACCACCAATAAAGATGGCTACAGCCACACCTGAAATATTTCCCATACCCACGGTGGCAGATAGAGCAGTTGTTAAGGCTTCAAAATGCGATATCTGACCTTCGTCATTCTCGTCGTCATACTTCCCTCTAAGTATCGCTATAGCGTGCCCTAAATAGCGGAAAGGCAAAAATTGAATACGAATAAGTAAATAGAGTCCGCCACCAATCAATAAAATTAATAATGGAAGCCCCCAAGCCAATGAAGACAGTTCAGAAAGAAAAGAATCGAGTAATTTCAAAGCATCAATTTTATAATTACCTCTGCAATTTAAATTTTAAAATTCAATTCATTTTACTTTATTTGTAACGAAATGAAACAATTATTCGTTCCTCTGCTTTTAATCCTACTCCCTTTTTCTGTTCTTGGACAGCTAGAGTCTTTGGATCAAAACCCTGAATACACCTTTACTCCTGAGCTCATGCTGGGTATTTCAGCCGAAGCCAACGAGAATTTTCCTGAGCGTGATTTGCAAAAACAATTCATTTTAAATTTTGGAAGAAAACACACTAGCAATTTTCAAGAATGGGCCTATCGCCTTAAAGCACCGCGAACTGGATTAAGTATTGGTTATACATATCTAGGAAACTCTCGAGAGCTTGGTGACGTTGTGACCATCATGCCTTATTTAGAGTTTAATACATTTCGTCAAGAAAATCTAACGCTGCTAGTTGGCATGGGAGGGTCCTTCTTCACTAGGATCTGGGATCCAGTCAGTAATCCTGCAAATCAAGCCATTTCCACACGAGTGACATGGTCGTTTCGGGCTTTTATGCATTATCGATTCTTAACGTCAGAAAAAATGGACTACCGAATTGGTGTTGGATATTTTCATCATTCTAACGGTCATACTAAATTACCCAATCAAGGATTAAATTCTTTTTTAGTAAGTCTTTCCGCAGATTTAAAAAAGACTGGAAACGAAGGCGACAGGAATTTGAGTGAGCCAAAAACCGAATTCAAACGCAATGTGTATGACTATATTTCGATTCGTGGAGGTCTTGGTCAAAATGTACTAGGGACTGCCGACGTATTTAATGACAAAAAGAACGTGTATACGCTGGCGGGTGAATATGGCAAGGTTTTTAATAAAACATTGAAGATTGGTATCGGATTTTACTATCGCTTTTACGAACACTACTACGACTATATAAACAACAATGAATTCTTGGTACGGGACGGTGAGGAGTTTGATTTTTTTAGAGAAAATCCCTGGAAATATGCGACCAACTATGGTATTTCCCTTGGTGCCGAGTTACTACTGAACCATGTAAGTCTGGAGATGCAATTGGGGTATAACATCCATAAGCCCGCTTATCAAATAGACTGGAGGCTTAATGAGGGTTGGGACAATACGCCTAGAGAAATTCCTGAAGGCTTTATGCTGGGAGAGTTTGATGGCAAATTTAAACGTAAACGGGCTGTTGCTGCGCGTATGGGACTCAAGTATTATCTTCTAGGCACCAATGCGGTTCCAAAACACAATGTATACGTTGGGGCTCATATTAACGCCAACTTGGGACAGGCAGATTTTAGTGCAATCACCATGGGTTATGTCTATAGCTTTAACTACAAAGAACGAAACTAAAAACGCCTCTATAAAAGAGGCGTTTTTTTTAATTTATATTGAACGAACGGTTATTCAACCAACATCCGTTTTGTGTCAATTCGCTTACCATCTACATACAATGTATACAGATACATAGCCGAAGCCATTCGGCTCCTGTTCACACTAATTTCTCCCTCACCAAAGCGAGTGATATCAATCTTACGAAGTATTTGACCAGTGGTAGTACTTATCACAATACTAGCACGTTGATGATCTAACGGAATGAAATAACCAATGCTTGTAGTATTGTCATATGGATTCGGAATGTTTTGAAATAGCCTTGGAGATTCTGGTGCTACCGTAACATCATTAACGCCTAAGGTGCCATCGCAAGCACAGTCTTCAATAGCAATCACACGGGCAATAAGATCATCTATCTGGGCTTGCTGTGCATCATTCTCTGCTTCAAGTCCGTCAATTTGTACTTGTTGTGCTGCGTTTTCATCAATTAAAGGCTGAATAAGAGGTGTCATATCAATGGTAACCACATTTCCATCGGTTATGGATAAAACAAGATCGTTGCCATTAAGTGCAAATCCTAATAATTGATCATCTGTATTATCTAAATATCCAGATAAGTCTACACTTCCGCCGTCTTCCAAATCCAAAGAGTTTCCAGTTAATGATAATTGCTGATCGTCGGTTCCAGAATTGTTGAGAGCAGAAAGATCAATTGTTTCTGAAGTACCGCCTGAAATACCAATGGTAAGGTCTGTTCCTACTAGTCCAGAACCCGCAATGTTTTGATTATCTGTATTATCCAAATACCCAGAAAGATCTACACTACCCCCATCTTCTAGATCCAAAGAATTTACATTGAGCGATAGTTGTTGATCATCAGTTCCAGCATTGTCTAATGACGAAAGATCAACGGTTTCAGAAGCGCCTCCTTCAATACCAATAGTTAGCATATTCGCTGCAAAACCCGATCCTGAAATGTTCTGATCATCGGTATTGTCTAAATACCCTGAAAGATCTACACTACCACCATCTTCTAAATCCAATGAATTTGTGTTTAATGATAGTTGTTGATCATCGGTACCGCTATCATCTAAAGTCGAAAGATCAAGCGTTTCTGAAGTACCACCAGAAATACCAATAGTCAAATCGGTCCCTACAAAAGAAGAGCCTGAAATGTTTTGGTTATCTGTATTATCAAACAAAGCTGAAACATCAACAGTATTTACAGCCACTCCATCATCTTCTAGGGACAATTCTAAGTTATTTCCATTTAATGCAAAGGCATCAACAATTTGATCATCGGTACCACTATCATCTAAGGTGGAAAGATCAAGTGTTTGCGATGTACCTCCTGAAATTCCAATGGTTAAATCTGTGCCTACAAACGTAGACCCTGAGATGTTTTGATTATCTGTGTTATCCAATAAAGCTGAAACATCAACAGTATTTACAGCCACTCCATCATCTTCCAGTGATAATTCCAGATTGTTTCCGTTTAGGGCAAAAGTATCTACCGTTTGATCGTCGGTACCGGTAGAACCACCTGCAACCCAAGCAGTCCCTGTCCAAGTATAGGTAACAGAATCCTCAGTGTCAAAGACCATCACCCCAACTTCACCAGTGCCCAAGGCCGTAGCTAACGTACCTCGCTGTGCATTGGTTAAGCGGTTTAATTGAAGTCCTTTGTTGGTCTCATCCAAATCAATGGATGCATTGGGGTTAATTCCGGCAAAACCTCCGCCAGTTGGTTTGATGCCTATAGAGCCATTGTTCTTAATCATAAGCGCGTCATCAGTTGCACTTCCAGGTTGGATTCTAAAAGGTAACGCACTTCCATTGGTCGCATCCCTAATAAAAAAGTTGGTTTCATTCGCTGATATATCAAAAGATTGTGGCGTAAATCCACTGGAGCCATTTTGTTCTAAACGTAGCGTAGAAGTGTCCCCATCTGTAACTTGAAGTTCCATCGCGGGGTTGCTATTTCCGAGGCCAACATTTCCACCGTTTTCAATATACAATGCGTTATTTCCAGCTCCGGCATCAACTCGAAAAGGGCGAGTTCCTCCTGTCGCGTCATCGATACCAAAATAATTAGCACCTCCATTGCCAGAATCATTGGCCGTAAGTCGCCAATCATTGCCAGGAAAACTCCCCGTGGTACTTGTATCATCAAACAAAATTCTAAGGTTGTTTTCTCTCATGATCATGGTGTCAAAACCATAGGCCTGATTGGCCTGAGTATCACCACCAATACCCAGTGATCCAATAATTTCAGCATCTACCGTAGAAATGACGGTACGCTGGTCGTCATCCAGATCGATAGGTTGAGACTGTTTAACTTGCATGTTCGTAAATGGGTTTTGCGCTGTAGCTGCAAAGCCCACCATCACGAATAGCATAAAAGTGAATAGTTTGTTTTTTTTCATAACTAATAGGGAGTTTCGTTGATCCAGTCAAAGATAATACAAAAAGAAAAGTACTTAAAGCCCAATGTTAAATATTATTCCGACACCTAGCGATTTTAGTATATTTACCCCCTATATTATGATGTTAGTTCCAATTTCATATCAAAAAAAGCAGCTGTTTACGCTGAGTCTATTCCTTGTTCTCGCCGTAGGATTAATCGCTCAGGAGAATACAGGTATCAGAAACATCATCGCTAAAATTCAAGAGCTGGAGCAAAACAAAGACCCTAAATGTTATGCAACAGCCAACAGATTAGAGGATTTTATGTACGGTACGCCCTTAACCGATGAGGCGCGTAATTTCAAAATTGACATTCAGAAGGAGATCATCTATTATTTAAAAGAGCAGGGTAGCAAAAATGCTAGAAAACAAAATCAGGATATAATTCGCCCGGATCATATTGCCCCTATTATTTCATCACTTTCTCAATACGAAGAAACTCCACAAGGTGACTTTTTATACCACCTTACAACGGGTATCGTACGTATTTCCAAAAGGGATTATGCGCAGTACTCATCTGTCTCTTATGGATATCGTTCCCTCCTGTCTGTAGAACAAGACCTATTGTATTTTTCAGAATCAAACGTACTTTCTTTTGACAACGACGCCCTAGACATTGCCAATAGCTATGTGAACCTTCTTACCCTAGTAACTTTAAAAGTGGCCGATTTAAGAGCTAGAAAGGCTAACAAGGCAACTGTTAGTAGAGAGGATTTAGCGAAAAGTTGGGTGTTAATTCTTGATGAGTCTAGAAACGCTACTACGCTAGCTTCGGTTTCTTATCCGAAACCCAGTACTGGCACAATTTCTGAGGACACCAATAATGCGGTTGTTAAAGAGATTATCAAGCAGAAATTGGCTTCATATGCTGTTTATAACGAACTCAATACCAATGTATTTCTTCGGAATGTACAAGTCTACTTTGCGAGACAACGTTGGCCCATAGATAATACCACTTCTGATGCACTCAGAAATTATTATTTGGAATCACTCATTGCTTTTACCAGTGCGTTACTTGAACAATCAGATAAAACAGCTTCCGTTGATAAAAGTCAACTTATAAGAGCTGCACATGTGAAAAAAGCTTCTTTGGCCTTTTTACCCGAAATCACTAACTCATTTGAAGATGTCACTTTCTTCCCGAACAATCAGGAAGGAAAAGTAACCATTGAGTCCTATGATTTGGATGCTTTTCGAGACAGTGGCTTTCATTGGCGCATATTGGGCTATTCATTAGACGATTTAAATACAACCTCTATTAAAAGCTTGGATCCCAATGGTGCAGAACAATTGGTAGAAGCCATCGCCCAATTAGGTGTTTTGGTACTGCGCCTGGCAGGTGAATTCTCTCATGATGCCAATAAGAAAGTATTGGACAAACAGGATATCACCCAGGGGTTTACCAGAATTCAGCAATTGATAAATTCCTATGATTTCAACACAAATGTTACGAACACTACGCAAATAAGCTCTTCTGGTACAAATAATTCAAACAAAACCTCAGCCTTTCGTGAAGTGACTAATGAGGTTGGGATTTCTTTTCAGCATAAATCTTCAGATTGGCTAAACCGTTTAATTCGTGGGTATTCTGTTTCCGAAGAAGAAAAGGTAATCAGGTTGGCCATCCCTCCTGCCTTTGGGGGATCTGGTGTGGCCTGTGAAGATATTAATAATGACGGTCATCCTGATGTGTTACTTTTAGGCGGTTTCGGAAATAAGCTATATCTAAACAATGGTAATGGTTCGTTCACAGATAGTAGCGATGCTAGTGGCATCAATGTTTGGAATGATGCACTAAACTCCTACGGTGAGCCCCGTCAGCCCATTATTGCCGATTTTAACAATGATGGCACTCAAGATCTTTTTATCACCTATGTGAATGACCCACATCGAATGTATAAGAATACGGGTGATGCTCGTTTTGAAGATATTAGTAACCAAACGGGTCTTGGTGGCGACAATGCCGTTGCTGGTCCCGCCACTGCATTCGATTATGATAACGATGGCCTCTTGGATATTTTTATTGGGTACTTTGGAAACTATGTTGAAGGAGTATTACCAACACTAAGTCGAGACAATCAAAATGGAATGCCGAATAAGCTCTTCAAAAACATGGGTGATTTTGTGTTTAAAGAAGTTGTTTTTACGGCAGATTTATCCTCCAATCGAGGCTGGACACAAGCCCTTGGGCATAGCGACATTAATCAAGATGGACTTCAAGATATTATTGTTGGAAATGACTTCGGAAAGAATAAATATTACTTAAATCAGGGTACTGGATTTTTCAAGGAATCGAGTGATCAACTTGGAACTGACAAGCCTTCCTATACTATGAATGTTGGTATTACAGACCTCAACAGAGATTTGTACCCAGATTTTTATATCTCCAATATTGTAGTCATGCAGAAGGATGAAAAATACGTGAGCCCAAACGCAGATACCGAAATGAAATTTGATCGAGAGAAAATGGCCAATATTAGAACCGTTGAGGCAAACGATCTTTTTCTCTCCAATGTTACTAAAAACCAACTGAAAGACTATCAATTATCAACCCAGGTTGGTCGAGGATATTCGGCTACGGGTTGGTCTTGGGACGCAGATTTTTTCGATTTTGACAATGATGGTGATGAAGATTTATATTGCCTAAATGGTATGAATGATTTCAGTGTTTACTCGAGTGAAAACCCATTTTATTTTGAGCGAAAACAACAACAGGGAGATGCCAGGACGATTTCATATGCCGAAAGCAACCGCGAAAAAAATGTGTTTTTTGTGAATGAAAATGGAGCGCTATTAAATAAGGCAACCGCATTAGGAGCCGATCTAACTAGTAATGCTCGAAGTGCCAGCTATTTTGACTATGACAACGACGGTGACTTAGATATTCTTATAAATAACTACCACGAAAAAGCTAGCTTACTTGAAAACAGGTCTTCTTTAGAGAACCACTGGATTAAAATAAAACTGGTAGGCAATCCAGCACATCAAATAAATAGAGACGCTATTGGTTCAACCCTTGTTCTTACTAGCAAAAGTTTTTCGAAGGTATGGAGAGAAATTCACAGCACTACTGGATATTTGTCTGTACATCCCAAAGAGCAGCATTTTGGATTAGGGCCAGACACAGAAACGAACGTAGTTGTTACTTGGAGCAATGGAGAAGTATATACTATAAAAGACCTCAAGGCGAATACCTCCTATATCATTACCTATCCTAACACATTATCAGAAAGGTAAAATTTATCGATTTAGGTAAGCGGCTACATTTTTTTCGATTCGAGCATCGATTTGAGAGACATCGGCTTTTACAAAGGTATCTCCTGTGATGTTTTCGTAGAGTTCAATATATCTTTCAGAAACACTTTCAATATATGCATCGCTCATATGAGGAACAGTTTGCCCTTCCAAGCCTTGAAACCCATTAGCAATGAGCCACTGTCTAACAAACTCTTTAGAAAGTTGTTTTTGTCCTTCCCCTTTCGCTTGTCGTTCTTGGTAGCCATCTGCATAAAAATATCGGGAAGAATCTGGAGTATGGATTTCGTCAATAAGTACGATCCTTCCATCCTTCGTTTTTCCAAATTCGTATTTGGTATCTACCAGTATAAGCCCTCTATTTGCGGCAATCTCTGTGCCTCGCTGAAATAGTTTCCGCGTATAATCTTCTAACTGAATATAGTCTTCTTCAGAAACAATACCCCGTTTAATGATATCTTCTCTGGATATATCTTCATCGTGATCTCCTTTTTCTGCTTTGGTCGCAGGAGTAATTATAGGTTTTGGAAATTTGTCATTTTCTACCATTCCCTCGGGCATAGGAACTCCGCAAAGCACTCTTCTACCTGCTTTATATTCTCGTGCCGCATGACCACTCATATAACCACGTATTACCATTTCTACCTTAAAAGGGTCGCAGGCTTCCCCCATAGCCACATTGGGGTCTGGTGTAGCCGTTAACCAATTTGGGACGAGATCTTCCGTTTCTCGCATCATCTTAGTGGCGATCTGGTTTAGAATCTGTCCTTTATAGGGTATTCCTTTAGGCATTACAACATCAAAGGCGCTCAACCTATCGGTGGCGACCATTAGAAGAACGTCATTTTCTAGGGTGTACACTTCACGAACTTTTCCTCGGTATACATTTTTTTGACCTGGAAAGTTGAAATCGGTGGCGGTAATGGTATTACTCATAAATTAATCTCTGTTTTCAATGGCCTTATAAGCAGCGATCACTTTTTTAACCAGACGGTGTCTTATAACATCTTTATCATCTAAATAAATCATACCAACTCCATCCACATCCTTAAGGACTAAAAGGGCCTCTTTGAGACCAGAAGTAACGCGTCTGGGTAAATCTATTTGTCCTGGGTCTCCCGTAATAAGGAACTTTGCATTTTTCCCCATTCGTGTCAAGAACATTTTCATTTGAGCATGAGTGGTATTCTGAGCTTCGTCCAAAATAACGAAGGCATTATCTAATGTTCTTCCACGCATAAAAGCCATAGGAGCAATTTGTATCACCCCTTTTTCTATATACGACGTTAACCGCTCACTAGGTATCATATCTCTAAGAGCATCATATAAAGGTTGCATATAGGGATCTAATTTCTCTTGCAAATCCCCAGGGAGGAATCCAAGATTTTCACCGGCCTCTACGGCAGGGCGTGTAAGAATGATTCGTTTTACCTGTTTTTCCTTAAGGGCTTTCACGGCCAAAGCGACCCCAGTATATGTTTTTCCCGTTCCAGCTGGACCGACAACAAAAACCATATCATTTTTGCGTGCAGATTCAACCAATTTTCGTTGATTGGCCGTTTGGGCTTTGATCAATTTTCCACTAACGCCATGAACCAACACCTCGTTACTGCTTTCAGAAGTTTCGTAATCATCACTACTTTTACTCATAAGAACACGTTCGATCACGTTTTCATCCAATTTATTATACTTGGCAAAATGTTCCAGCAACATGGTAATTCGAGTATCGAACTCTTCTAAAACTTCTTCATCTCCATATGCTTTAATCTTACTGCCTCGGGCGACAATCTTAAGTTTTGGGAAGTACTTTTTTAACTGGTCAATATTAGAATTTTGAAGTCCGAAAAACTCTCTAGGACTAATCTCCGTAAGTTCAATTATTAGTTCATTCAAAAGCGGTAAAATTTAGAATTATGCATACTTAGTAAAAAATAGTTTTGACACTAGCAAAAGTACAGTATTTTTGTGGTACTTGATTTAATAAAATATCAACAATCTGCCCATGGCAATTATCACATTAACGACCGATTTTGGGGAAAAGGATCACTTTGTTGGGGCGGTAAAAGGAGCCATGTACAATGAACTGGATTCCGTTCGTATTGTTGATATCTCTCATTCTATTTCTCCTTTTCATATTACAGAAGCGGCATACATCATTCAAAATGCCTATCATAGTTTTCCGAAAGGGACTATTCATATCATTGGAATTGACTCTGAAATAAGCCCAGAGAACAAACATATTGCGGTGCTATTAGATGGTCATTATTTTGTCTGCGCCAATAACGGTATTATATCTATGCTGACTTCTGAAATAAATCCTGAAAAGATTGTGGAAATCAATATTCATGATAGAGTAGAAACCAATTTCCCAGTACTGGATGTCTTCGTGAAAGTGGCATGCCATATTGCTAGAGGTGGTACTTTGGAGGTGATTGGTAAGGTTATTACAGAGATTAAAGAGCTTACTGGAATCCGTCCAGTGGTAAATTCAGAAGAAAATCAAATTATAGGCAATGTCATCTACATCGATAATTATGGGAATGTCATATGCAATATAACGCGTGAATTGTTTGATACTGTTGGAAAGGGGCGTGATTTTAGAATCACTGCACGAACGGCAAATTTCAACAAAATTCATGCGAGCTATGGAGATGCCATCAATTTTGACCTACCTCCAGAGCGACGTGAAGAGGATGGAAAAAAACTAGCCCTTTGGAATTCTTCTCAGTATCTAGAATTGGCCATATATAAGAGTAATCCCAAAACCGTGGGTAGTGCTTCTACCTTATTTGGATTGGAATATAGAGACAGCATCACTATTAATTTTGAATAAAAAGGAAAACATCTTTTAAAATATGTTTACAAGAATTGTAAAAATGGAATTTGAAGCCGAAGGTGTCGCGGCTTTTCTTGCTAATTTTGAAACTGTGAAAGAACAAATACGAAATTTTCCTGGTTGTCTCTTTTTGCAGTTGTATGTTGATAAGAATGACCCCTCCATTTATTTTACCTATAGTAGATGGGAGCAAGAAGAAGATCTTGAAAAATATCGCAATAGTGACCTTTTTAAGAACGTATGGACAACAACCAAAAAACTATTTCGTTCTAAAGCACAAGCCTGGAGCGTAGACACATTATACACCGAAGCATAAGATATTTATACTCAATGATTCCCATAATTAAGCGCGAAATAAACTCTTTCTTTTCCTCCCCGGTGGGATATATGGTAATCGGAATTTTTCTAGTGATCAACGGATTGTTTCTTTGGGTTTTTACAGGAGACTATAATATTTTGGATGCGGGATTTGCAGATCTTGCTGCTTTTTTTGAGCTAGCACCCTGGGTGCTTCTCTTCCTTATCCCAGCGGTCACCATGAGGGCGTTTAGCGATGAAAAGAAAATGGGAACCTTGGAGCTATTACTTACCAAACCCATATCGCTGCGCAATGTTGTATTGGGCAAATATTTTGGGTCCGTAGTTCTTATTTGTCTCGCCCTGCTCCCCACACTATTGTATATTTTCACTATTTCCAGTTTGGGTAACCCCTCTGGGAATTTTGATGTAGGAAGTACATTGGGATCTTATATAGGTTTATTGTTTCTGATCATGGCTTATGCTGCCATTGGAGTCTTTGCCTCTACCCTTTCAAAAAATCAAATTGTAGCATTTATCATAGCGGTGTTTTTATGCTTTCTACTGTACTATGGATTTGAAGGTTTAGGTGCTTTTTCAGGAGGTTTTGATATTACCTCCATAGGAATGAAAGCTCACTTTGACAGCGTTGCTAGAGGCGTGCTAGATACGAGAGATATTATCTATTTCATGAGCATTTCTGCACTGTTTATTGCACTCACCATTTTTAATCTGAAACGAAGATCATGAAAGGGCTGAGTAAACATACCAAGGAGTTTATATTCGTGCTTGTAGGCATTCTCTTGCTGAATGTCGCTAGTAGCTACTACTATCAGCGTTTTGATCTTACGCAAGATCAACGGTATACACTTTCCGAAGCTGCCAAACGCACGGTAGCTACAGTAGATTCTCCTATTATTATTGACGTATTTCTCAAGGGTAACTTTCCGCCTGAGTTTAGACGTCTTCAGCAAGAAACACGGCAGTTACTAGAAGAATTTGGAGCATATAACCCTAATATTAGCTATCAGTTTATTAATCCGTTAGAAGATGAAGCAGACCCTGAAGCTA
>Ga0316204_10006858_pt1 | contig 17118 bp, 19 predicted proteins | sample 6monrhotite_MG_2_FD_205661 | JGI IMG/M metagenome (GOLD analysis project Ga0316204, IMG submission 205661) | Microbial mat bacterial communities from mineral coupon in-situ incubated in ocean water Damariscotta River, Maine, United States -... | ecosystem: Environmental > Aquatic > Marine >... | reverse complement strand
TTGAGGGAGCGAAAGAGTTCGAGGCAGCGTTGGGGGCCATGCGTAGCTATATTCATCTGTCCAAACCTGATGATCCATTCTTAGCCAAGGCCCGTGCTGCTTTGTGGGAGTGGGAAGCACAGTTGGGCCGCATTGAGGGTGTAGAAGTTGCACCGGAAGGTGTGCAAGGACCTTCTATCAAGCCTCCTTCCTGGGATAACCAGCATTAATCCTGTTTCTTAGTCTGTGTTCAATATACGCTACCGATTACTGCTGGATGTTCTTAGAATGAATGGTTTTTTGTTACTCCGATGGGTATTGTTGTTGGCTCTGGGTTCAATGTTGCAGGCTTGTAGCGAATCACAATCACCTCCCAAAGACCGCATTGGGCAAGTGTTACCCCCGCTGGTGGTGCAGGATCTGTTTAATCAGCCCGCTATTCTCAAACCTACTCCAGGAAAACTGTTGATGCTCAATATTTGGGCAACCTGGTGTGGGCCTTGTCGCCATGAAATGCCTGGTATGCAGCGGTTTGCCGCCCGTCTGGGCAATGATCGTCTCGAACTGGTGGGGCTTTCGGTGGACATGGACGAGCATGTAGTGCGTGAATACCTTATCGAACACAAAATTACTTTTCCCAGTTATCTTGATCGTGATCTCAGCGAAGTCACTGACGTGCTGGGTGTGCGCATGTTTCCATCCACCTTTTTTGTGACGCCTGATGGTGTACTGGTGAAAGTCATTGAAGGTTGGCGGGAGTGGGATTCGCCCGAATTGGTAACGGAGGTTCGAGCTCTGCTGCCTCCGGCATTACCGAAGTCGCAGATTAATCCGGAATTGTGATTACAGCTACCCTCTGGGCCCACACACTGTCAGCGCTTGCTACGTTTGCAAATGAATGTGGTTTAAAGACAGTACTTATTACAGGCGGTTCTGAGCCAACAGGACATAGCAAAGGTAGCTTTCATGGAAAAAACTTTGCTATTGATGTTGCAGGGATGAGATTTAATAAGCTAACACATTCTGAGGCACTAACTGCCGCTAAAAAAGCGGGATTTACTCATGGTATTTATGAGGACTTTAGCGGTACTGGTAGAGATCACTGGCACTTTCAAATTGGTATTGGTAATGGTTTGGGTGAAAATCATTCATTAAATAACTCCAAGCTTTATGTAAAGAAATACTAAACTGGGTACTGGGTACTGGGTACTGGGTACTGGGTACTGGGTACTGGGTACTGGGTACTGGGTTAAGCATGAAAAATAGTATATTTTTTGCAGTTTTATTACTAACTACGACAACTGCATGTAGTCGTTGTCTTAAGATTGAGGGGGAATATACAACTCATGGGGCTAGTGAACAAATTACTCGCCTGAATATATTAAAAAATAATACATTCATCTTAAAGCATGGGAGCCTGGTGCCTATGAACGTAAAGAAACGACCAGTACAAAAGGAACTTGGTCATGTGCTAAAAGCCAGATAACGTTTACCGTTCCAAAATTAATTTATAATGCGAAATATCTTGCTATTGGGAAAAACCCATTGGAAATTAATGAAAAGACAATGGTGATTCATTTTGGGCCTAACATTCCTGACACTAATGATTATTTAAATAGTGAAATATTCTACCCTGTTTCTTCACTATCAGATTGGTAGGGTGATGAGAGATGTTCTCCCCCTTTTAGGTTTCACCAAATTCCTCAATAGTCACCCGGTTGTCCTCCTCACGAACAAGCGCATTTAGGACGATAAAAAGATATCTGGCAATTCATGTCTCTTGAACAATTTATATGTTCAATAGATGGTGGATATTGAGGCTGCCGGTGGCTTTGTTATTCGATATCACTTCAAACGGACAAACCCGCTGCCTCATTTAAATTCAGGTTTCAGAGCTTTTAAGCCCGATCGCTCTGTGTGTTCACAGCAGCTTTTGGTGGAGCTATGGCTAGCGTCAGTGTTACACTAACCGGCTTTCGGTGCTGTGGCTGCGCTGGGCTTTGGCAGTGGTACATGAGAGAGGTGACTGGGTTCGATGTTGGAAGTCCGAGGTCTCGAATGCGCACGCGGCGATCACCGCTTGTTCACCGGGTTAAATTTTCAATTGCAAGGTGGGGAACTCCTGCGTTTGCGTGGGTCAAACGGCAGTGGCAAGACCAGTTTGCTGCGGACATTATGTGGTTTGCTGGAACCGGTTGAAGGTGAAGTGTTGTGGAAAGGGGAAAATATCCGCGCCCAGCGTGATGAGTTTAATGCTGAACTGCTGTACCTGGGACACAGCAATGGTGTGAAATCTGAATTAACCGGTTTCGAAAACCTGCGCATCAACAACGCCCTGTGTGGTCGTTCGCTGGTGGATGACCAGCTTTATGGCGCTCTGGCAGAAATCGGCCTTGGTGGTCGCGAAGATCTGCCCGTCCAGGTGTTGTCGCAGGGGCAAAAGCGCCGTGTGGCGCTGGCACGATTATTATTAAGTGATGCGGCACTATGGATACTGGATGAACCGTTTACTGCGCTGGACGTGAAGGCTGTGGCACAGTTGGCCAGACTCATTGAAGGGCATTTGCAAAAGGGTGGTATGGCGGTCTACACCACACACCAGGAAGTGGAAATGCGCGCGGGCGCCTGTCGTGAAGTGAACCTTGATCAATGAATAAGATCAACGAGACAGGTACAGTGAATCACTCGGGTCTGTTTGCTGCTTGGCGGGCGATGATTGTGCGTGATCTGACGCTTGCCATGCGTCGCCGGGCTGATGTGCTGACCACGTTATTTTTTTTCATCATCGTGGTTAGTCTGTTTCCGCTGGGTGTGAGCCCTGAGATGGCAGTATTGCGTGAAATTGCTCCAGGGGTGATCTGGGTGGCAGCTTTGCTGGCCTCGATGTTATCGCTGGGGCGTTTGTTCTCGGATGATTATCAGGATGGCACGCTGGAGCAAATGTTGTTATTGCCTCAGCCTTTATCGGTACTGGTTTTGGCCAAGGTATTGACCCACTGGCTGGTGTCGGGTGTGCCATTGGTGTTGCTGTCACCGCTATTGGGAATGCAGTTAGGGCTAGATGGCTATGCCATTATGTTGATGATGTTGACCCTGTTACTGGGTACGCCGGTATTGAGTTTGATCGGTTCCGTAGGGGCAGCACTGACTTTGGGAGTGCGCGGTGGTGGGGTGTTGGTTTCCTTGCTGGTATTGCCGCTGTATATTCCGGTGCTGATTTTTGGTACCGGTGCGGTGGATGCGGCGACATCGGGTATGGAGTTCGAGGGGCATTTGTCGTTGTTGGGAGCTTTTCTCGTGTTGGCTGCGTTGTTGACACCGCTGGCAACGGCGGCGGCATTGCGTATCAGCGTTGAATAACAGCGTATTAAATAGAAAACTGAACAAATGGAAATAATGAATGAGTTTTAACCATGGCCTTTAAAAATTCCATCGCGTGGTACTACTTCTCCTCGCCTAAGAGTTTCTACCCGCTGGCCGGGCGGTTGATTCCGTGGTTTTGGAGCTTATCGATCATTCTGTTGGTGGTCGGGTTATACATGAGTTTTTTTGTTGCCCCCACGGATTACAAACAGGGCGAGAGTTACCGCATTATGTTTATTCATGTTCCTGCGGCGTGGATGTCTATGCTGATTTATCTGGTGATGGCAGGTTATGCCATTATCGGTATGGCCTGGAAATTGCGCATGGCAGAAATGATGGCCAGCGCTCTGGCACCCACTGGGGCCATGTTTACCTTTCTTGCATTGTGGACCGGTGCCTTCTGGGGTAAGCCTACTTGGGGCACTTACTGGGTGTGGGATGCGCGACTCACGTCTGAATTGATCCTGCTATTTTTATATATTGGTTACATTTCTCTGCAATCGGCGATTGATGATCCGCGCCGTGCTGCGCGTGCCAGTGCCTTGCTGGCTATTGTCGGTGTGATTAATTTGCCGGTGATTTATTGGTCGGTGACGTGGTGGAATACTCTGCATCAGGGCGCATCGGTGAGCCCTACGATGGAACCGAAAATGGCGTCCATTATGCTAACAGCGATGATGATAATGACTTTTGCTTTTTGGATGTACACCATTGCGGTGGTGCTCATGCGTGTGCGGCGCATAGTGCTGGAACGCGAAAGTCAAACCTCTTGGGTGAAGGCATTGGTGGGTGAGCAGGTGGAGAATAGTCCAGCGGGAGAAAAACAGTGAGCGAATTTTTTGCCATGGGTGGGCGTGGTTTTTATGTATGGATGTCCTACGGTATCACTGCTCTGTTTATGGTTGTTGAAGTGATTGCGCTGACGCGCAGCAAAAAAACGGTGCTGAAACGCTTGGCTCGAATGGTGAAAGCTGAGGCGCGGGGTCATTCTTAAAATAGTATCTATGACTGATCCTGAGGATTTGCTCATTGATGAAATTTAAACGGTGTAAGTGAAACAGAATTGCGGAGTCAGTATGAAAACACGGCATAAACGAATGGCATTTATTTTGGTGGGATTGGCGGGTTTGGCCGTGGGGGCCGGGTTGGTGCTCAATGCCCTAAACAGTAATCTGGCACTGTATATCAGCCCAACCGAGGTATTGGCGGGTAACATTCCCAAAGACCAGGCTTTTCGTCTAGGCGGAATGGTCGTGGAGGGCAGTCTGAAACGACAGGATGATGGCCTGACGGTACATTTTGATGTAAGCGACAATGTTGAAACGGTGACGGTAGCCTATACCGGTATCCTGCCTGACTTATTTAAGGAAGGTACCGGCGTGGTGACGCAGGGCAGACTGACTGATGGTCTGTTTAAGGCCTCAGAAGTATTGGCCAAACACGATGAAAATTATATGTCACCGGAAGTGGCAGAAATGTTGGAAAAAGGTGAAAAGGCCAAGCAGGCCGCAGCAGGTGCAGTGACTCCCTATGCAGTGACGCCCTAATTGCCTGCCATTTAATGTTTTAAACGAGGATTAAATAAATGATTCCAGAAATCGGACATTTTGCGCTGATATTGGCGCTGTGTGTTGCTGTAGTGCAGGGCGTGGTTCCTATTGCCGGGGCGCAGCTGGGCATTCGCTCATGGATGGCAATGGCGCGCCCTGCGGCACAGGTGCATTTCATTCTGGTCGCAGTGGCTTTTTTCTGCCTGATGTATGCTTTCATCTACAATGATTTTTCCGTGAAGTATGTTGCTTCAGTGTCTAACTCCATGTTGCCGATACAATACCGTATTGCGGCAATATGGGGAGGGCATGAAGGCTCGTTGTTGTTGTGGGGCTTGTTGCTAGCTATCTGGACGATGGCTGTGGCGCGTTACAGCCGCAATTTACCGTTAGATATGGTGTCACGGGTTATTGGTGTGATGGGGCTGATTTCGGTGGGCTTTTTGTTGTTCATGCTGTTTACCTCGAACCCCTTCGACCGTCTGATACCTGCTGCTGCTGATGGGCGGGATCTTAATCCTCTGCTGCAAGATCCGGGGCTGATTTTTCATCCACCTTTGTTATATATCGGTTATGTCGGTTTCTCCGTGGCTTTTGCCTTTGCTATTGCCGCGTTGTTGGGTGGACGAATGGATGCCACTTGGGCACGTTGGTCACGACCGTGGACGACAATTGCGTGGAGTTTTTTAACTGCAGGTATTGCATTGGGCAGTTGGTGGGCTTATTACGAATTAGGTTGGGGCGGCTGGTGGTTTTGGGATCCCGTGGAAAACGCCTCGTTTATGCCCTGGCTGGTGGGTACGGCGTTGGTGCATTCGCTGGCGGTGACCGAAAAACGGGGCGGCTTCAAAAACTGGACAGTGTTACTGGCCATCTTCACCTTTTCGTTGAGCCTGTTGGGAACCTTCCTGGTGCGTTCCGGTGTACTGACGTCGGTGCATGCTTTTGCCACAGACCCTGAGCGTGGTGTGTTTATTCTTGGTTTCCTGATTCTGGTGATTGGTGGTTCGCTGGCGCTGTTCGCCTGGCGTGCGCCAAAGGTTGGTTTGGGTGGCCGGTTTAATTTAGTCTCACGCGAAACTTTTTTGTTGATGAACAACGTGATGTTGGTGGTTGCCGCCGGTGCGGTATTGCTGGGCACTCTGTATCCGTTGCTGCTGGACTCTCTGGACATGGGTAAAATCTCCGTGGGCCCGCCGTATTTTGATGCGGTATTCCTGCCGTTGATGGTGCCGATGATTTTCCTTATGGGACTGGGACCTATTGCGCGCTGGAGGCAGGCAGATTTACCGGATATGGCCAGTCGCATGAAGTGGGCGGCAGCGGTAAGTCTGGTAATGGCACTGATTTTACCGTTTGTGATGGGTGAGTGGTTTGCGTTGACCAGTGTGGGTTTTGCGCTGTCTTTCTGGATTGTCAGCAGCATTGTGGTCAGCACGGGCGAGCGGTTGCTCAAAACCTCTGGCAGTAGTTCGGGTTTAGGTTTGCTGAGGCGCATAGGCGCATTGCCAAAATCCTATCTTGGTATGAATATTGCCCATATCGGTGTGGCGGTTTTCATTATGGGTGTCACCATGGTGAATACTTACGAAGTGGAAAAAGATATGCGTATGGAAGTAGGTGATACCGTCTCGATGAGTGGTTATACGTTCCGTTTTGACGGCGTGACTGAGATCGAAGGGCCTAACTATAAGGCCAGCCGTGGCCAGGTGTTGGTCACCGTGGACGGTGAAACCGAAGCGGTACTGTTTCCTGAAAAACGGGTTTATTTTGTACAAACCATGCCAATGACCGAAGCTGGTATTGATTCTGGCTTGTTCCGCGACTTGTATGTATCGCTGGGCGAACCGGTGGGCAATGGTGCCTGGAGTGTGCGCGTCTATTACAAACCCTTTGTGGGCTGGATTTGGGGTGGCGCTTTCCTGATGTCGATTGGTGGCATTTTTGCCATCAGTGATCGTCGTTATCGTTTAGCGTCGCGCAAGCAAAAGGCCCAGGAAAAAACAGCTGGACAGGCTGTAACCGGCCAAACCGCAGCCCCTGTCCAGACAATGGAAAGAGAATAGTTACTATGTTGCGTTATCTTGTGCCTTTGATCGTATTTTTGGGCGTGGCGGGCTTTTTGTTAAAAGGGCTGGAGCTTAATCCAAGCGAAGTCCCTTCTCCGTTGATTGATAAACCAGCGCCGAATTTCAATTTGCCGAAGTTGCATGAGTCGGGAGTACAGTTTGCCAGCAAGGATATGTTAGGCAAGGTGTGGCTGCTTAATGTGTGGGCATCGTGGTGTGTTGCCTGTCGTTCAGAGCATCCATTGTTGGTACAATTGTCGCGCGCAAATATAGTGCCTATTTACGGTTTGAATTACAAAGACGAGCCTGGTGATGCCAGAAACTGGTTGCATCAATTAGGTGATGCTTATGTCAGCAGTCTGATTGATTATGAAGGCAAGGTCGGCATTGATTATGGTGTATATGGCGTGCCGGAAACCTTCGTCATCGACAAACAGGGCATCATTCGCCACAAAGTGATTGGTCCGGTCACTCCTGCTGCCTTGGATGGTTGTGTATTGCCGCTGGTGAGAAAATTGCAGCAGGTTACGGCGCAGACAATAGTGAAACGCACTGAAGTGGAGGGTTGCGCATGACTTTGCTGAAAGTATTTATTGTGTTGCTGTGCCTGTTTGTATTTGCACCATTGGCGATTGCCAAAGAGGCAGAATACATGGTGGCAGATCCGGAGATGGAAAAAACGGTTAACGAGATATCGGCTGAGCTGCGTTGTCTGGTGTGTCAGAATCAAACCATTTCGGATTCCAACGCGCCGTTGGCGGTTGATCTGAAAAATCAGGTACGTGAGATGGTGGAGTCCGGTCAGTCGCAAAGTGAGATTATTGACTATATGGTGCAGCGTTACGGTGATTTTGTCCGTTATCGTCCGCCGATGAAAGCAAGCACCATGCTGTTATGGGTCGGCCCATTTTTGTTGTTGTTGATTGGTGTGGTGGTATTGGTGGTTAATTTGCGTAAGCGTACCGCAATGGTAAAAAATGACGGAGATTTATCTGTGGAAGAAAATGAGCGACTTCAAAATTTGTTAGCAGCTGAATCTTCATCGCAAGGTGCTAAACAAGAAGACTCATCGTCACAGAAAATCGGAGAAGAAAAGCCATGATGGTGTTTTGGTTGGTTGCCGTGTTGTTGATTGTTGTGACCCTGTTGTTTTTGTTGCCGCCATTGATTCAAAGGCTGCAGCGAGACTCGGATAAAGACAGTTTTGGTCGTGATGAGTTAAATGCCACTATATTTAAGGATCAACTGTCAGAGTTGGAGGGGGATCTGTCTGCCGGAGTGATAACACAAGAACAGTTTGATGGGGCGAAACACGACCTGGAACGCAGCTTTTTGCAAGATGCTAATACCGAGGCAGATACGTCGTCGGTCTCGCAAGTGGATTGGGTTGTTGGTCGTTCCTCAGCAGTGGTGATTACGGTACTGGTTCCGATTTTGGCCGTGAGTATTTACAATATGCTGGGTTCGGGAAAAGCGGGCCTGCACCCGGAAGATGCACGTCCACAGGTACAGGCCGAAGGCCATGAAGGGACACTGGAAGAACAGGTGCGCAAGTTGCAGGATCATTTGCAGCAAAACCCGGATGATGTAGAAGGCTGGGGTATGTTGGCGCGTTCTTATTATTTCCTCAAGCAGTATGGTGCGGCGGCGGAAACCTTTGCACGTACCTCGGCTTTGCAGCAGGACTCTAATGCAGAATTGCTGGCCGATTATGCTGATGCGCTAGCCATGGCCAATGGCCGTAATATGGCAGGGCGTCCGTACGAATTAGTGAAAAAAGCTTTGGAGATTGACCCTCGACTCCAGAAAGCTTTATGGCTGGCGGGTACCGCAACGTATCAGTCGGGAAATTTTGAAGATACTTTGGGTTACTGGAAGCGTTTGTTGGAAATTTTTCCCAAGGGGTCAGAAAATTATCTGCAAATACAAAAAAATATTGCCGAGATTCAGCAAAATCTGGGTTTACCGGTGGATACTGAAATACAAACGGCTGCGGCAGAGGGAGCGAGTATTTCCGGTGTGGTGCGTTTAGATGAATCGTTGATGCTGGATGCGGCAATTGATGACACCCTGTTTGTTTATGCACGTGCGGCTAGTGGGCCGCGCATGCCTCTGGCAATTGTACGTAAGACAGTGAAGGATTTGCCGCTTGAATTTACCCTGGATGATTCCATGGCAATGAGTCCAGCGATGAAATTGTCAGGCTTTCAGCAAGTTGTGGTAGGTGCGCGCATTTCCAAAAGCGGTAATGCCATACCGCAACCGGGTGATTTGCAAGTAGTCTCTCAGCCTATGGGCGTTGACGGGGTGCAAGGTCTGGAATTGGTGATTAACGAAGTGGTTCAATAGTTAAGCCTGAATCCTGTGAGTGCGGTCACTTGCAGGGCTCAGGTGATAATCCTCGGTAATTGGAGGGAAAAAATGACGAGTAAATTGTCGGCTGTACAAACGTTTTTGGTTTTTTTATTGCTGCTAGTGCCCACCTGTGTGGTGTTGGCAGGCGACCCCGTGAAAGGACGCCCATTGTATAATGATCGTTGCTCAGGCTGTCATGGTCTGAATGGTGCGTCGCATGTAGCGTACATTCCTAACTTCAAATTGGGTGAAGGCTTGATGAAATCTGATCAGGAAATAATGAACTTTGTGAAAAAAGGCAGGGGAGTTATGCCAGGGTTTAACGGCATTCTCACAGATACTGAAATTCGCGATATTCTGGCTTATGTGAGAACTTTTTTCTGATGACACTCCAAACTGATACTGTGATGTTGTTACCACGGTGGTTGAACAACATGACTGCTGTAGCCTCAATGGCAGCAATACTGTTGCTGACGGCTTGTTCTGATGATGACGATAAGGTAACGACGTCTGTTGGTGCGCAAATACCTGCGGCACAGACTGCGCCACCCATTGTTGTACAATCCGGTAGCATGACCGAGAGTGGTTATCGCATTGCTGATTCGTTTGAGGTGGGTGAGCGTGTGTATGTGCGCTCCATGGCGCTGGATGAAAAGCAAAACCGTTTGTGGGTGGGCACCAGTGTGGGTGTGTTGGAAGTCGATACGGCCAGTCAGAATCTGGTGAACACGTTTACCCGTGAACAGGGTCTGGCTAATGAATACGTGTTTGGCATGCATGTTGACGGCCAGGGTAATCGCTGGTTTGGCACCAATGGTGGTGGCATTTCGCGTTATTCCCCAGCGCAGGAGTGGAAGACATTTTTTCCTATGCATGGTTTGGCCGATTATTGGGTATATGCCTTCACTGAGCAGACCGATGGCACTTTATGGATTGGCACCTGGGCGGGACTGAATAAATATGACCCAAAGACTGAAACCTTTCACACCTACTTAAAAGAACTGGTGAATGAATGGGTCTATGGCCTGGACGTGGATTCACAACAGCGTGTCTGGATAGGCACCGAAGGTGGTGTTAACATGTTCGATGGGAAAACCTGGTCAACCTGGACACATGCAGATGGCCTAGGTGCTGAGAATGAACAGGGTCTGCCAGCGAGCACCAATACCGGTTTAGGGACACGCTCACGTCATGATCTGAGCATACTTTCCATGGATCAGGAGACCTACAACCCCAACTATATTTTTTCACTATTCGTGGCAAAAGACGATGGCGTATGGGCCGGTACCTGGGGAGGGGGCGTGAGCCGCTTTGATGGCAAGGCCTGGGAAAACTACAGTACCAAAAATGGTTTGGCCGGCAACATTGTTTACAGTGTGGCGCAGGATGAAAAAGGCGGCATGTGGTTTGGTACTAATGCTGGGCTGTCATACTTCAATGGCAACGACTGGTATACCTTTACTCAGTCTGATGGTCTGTTGGACAACAATATTTATGTGGTTACACCCGCGGGCGAGAATCAGGTTTGGGTGGGCAGTCGATCAGGTGTCGTGTTGTTGGTTGCTGAAAAGTAACGACTTGCTTACCTTTGAGTTGTCCGGCTTATTGCATCAAATGCGCTTATTGACACTTGTAAGCTCTGCGCTTTTTCCTTATTTCCGGATAAAGGTTTTCGAACAAATCAAAGGTAACCTGAATAGTTGCGCTAAAAATTAAATTGACAGGTGCTCGTTAACCTGGAAAAAATGCATTGGAGGACGTTGTGAATATTAGTTCAAAAGGTTTGGCCGTGGCGGTATTGGTCGCGGGAGGGTTGATTGTTGCGGCCTATAATTTTGGCAGTAAGCAAGAACAGGCTGCGCCAGCCACTGCATCATCCGGCAGTGCGCCACCACTTGCCGGTGCAACTGAAATGCCACCCGGTCATCCCGTAGCGACAGGTACACCAGCGGTCAATCTATTGCCTGATCAGCCTGCGAGTGGCGCAAAGTTTGCGCATTTCCGTGTTGGTCAACGAAACGTCAAGGGCATGCTGGCTGATGGTAATGAAGTGTGGGTAGGTACATCTGGCGGTGTTATTCGTTATGACCTGAAAACCAATGATTACAAATTGTATGATGTCAAAAACAAAAGTCTGATTTCCAATGGTGTGTTTCACGTTAGTAAGCTGCACGGCAAAATCATGGTAGGCACCTACGGTGGCGGTTTGTCAGTTTACACGCCGGAAACAGACCAATGGCAAAATTATAATATTCCGGATGGTCTTGCAGATCAGTTTGTGTACGATGTTGTCGAAGCAGATAATGGTGATTATTGGATTGCCACTTGGTCTGGTGTGAATCGCGTGCCCAATGGTGACTTTTCGGATACCTCAAAATGGGAAACCTTTACAGTGGAAAACACCCAGGGCGGTTTGCCCAATGACTGGGTGTATAGTGTTGCGGCGGGTAAAAATGGTGATATCTGGTTTGCCACGGAAGGTGGTCTGGCACTTTACAGAAACAAGCAGTGGACCAACTGGCAGCACGCAGATGGCCTGGGCGCACCCTATGAAAAGGTGAAAGATGATGTTGCGTTCAGCAATGATCCTGCCAAATCCTCCAAGCATCACGCCCAGCAAAAGGTTGAACAAGGTCTGAGTGATATCAAGGTTGGTTATAACCCGAACTATATCGTTTCCATGGTAGTGGATGAAGACGGCGTTGTCTGGGCGGGCACCTGGGGCGCCGGCTTATCCCGCTTTGATGGTAAGGCATGGAAAACCTATACGGTGAAAGAAGGGTTGCCAGGAAATCATATTTTCATGTTACATAAAAACCCAGGTGGTGAGATGTGGGTTGGTACCAACAAGGGCCTGGCACGACCGAACGCAAATGAAAATGGGTTCAAGGTAATGACCAAAGCCGATGGCCTGTTCGCCGACAATGTTTTTTCGCTTGCGGAAGCCTCTGATGGGAGTTTGTGGGTAGGAAGCTTTGGTGGAGTGGCGAGAATTACGGATTATAATTAAACTTTCCGTGCAATACCTGTATCCTGCAAGTGCTCGCACTTACTCAGCACACGCTCTTGATCCGTATCGCGAGATAAAACTTTTCGGTAATCACAATAAGGATTACGCTCAAAGTTGTCATTCGCTCTACGAATAAATATCCTGCACTGAGTAAGCACGATCACTTGCAGGATACAGGTAGGACGCTAATCAGCATAACGGAAAATGTGTGATACTGAAGCTCTACTTGGAATACGGGTGGAGCTTTTGTGTATCTGAGGGTTTTAAAATGAAACAGACCGCTTTTTTGATAATACTTTTGATGCTGGGAGCGTGTTCACCGACAGAGGATGGGGCGCCGGTACAAGATAATGCCACACCGAAAAATCAAGTGCCGCAAAATGAAGCATGGATTGCGGGTTGGAAAGAAACCAGCCCATTAAACGTGGCACGTGCGGGCGCAGCTATGGTGGTACACAATAATTTCATTTACATGATTGCTGGAGTTGATGGTCGGGAGTTTTTACGTAGCACGGAATATGCAGCTATTTTGCCGGATGGACGCATTGGTGAATGGAAGATAGGGCCAAAGTTAGTTGAAGACCGTGGCTTTACAGAGGCGGTCGTTAAAAATGGTTATATCTATGTTGTGGGTGGCGGTAATGGACCAAATGGCCAACATCTGCTGACCACGGTAGAGCGAGCTAAAATTAATCCAGATGGTAGTCTGGGGGCATGGCGGCAAGAGGAGAATCGCACAGTACTTCCCCGGCGCTGTACCAAACTGAGCCTGATTGGTGATTATCTATATTCATTCGGTGGCTACGGTGGAGCACTGCTGGACAGTGTGGAATATGCAAAAATTGAAGCCGATGGCAGTGTTGGTAAATGGCAGATGGCCAGCGAGGCGATGACACTGCCACGTTATGTGAATAGCGTAAAAACAGTGGGTGGCTTTGCCTTTGTACTGGGTGGTCATGATCAAGAAAAAGGCGTGGGTATTGTCGATGTGGAATGGGCCAAGCCTCAGGCTAATGGTGACATACATTCCTGGCAGAAAACCAGCCCACTGAACACCGGACGTTATGGTGTGGCCTCCGCTAAAAATGATAAAACAATCTATATGCTGGGTGGTTTAACCGGGCTTGAGTATCTTGGTAGCATAGAAAAAAGTCAGGTATTGCCTGAAGGTGGTTTGACTGCGTGGCAGGAAACGACGGCAATGAGCGTGCCCAGGGCGACATTCAGTGCTTTCACGAACAATGGCTACATTTATGTATTGGGTGGCGCGAATCGGGATGGTTATCTGCGCAGTGTGGAATATGCCGAAATCAATGCGCAGGGTGATTTGGGTTTCATGGGTAGCCCGCAAGAACGCGAGCAATATTTACAGCAAGTTGAAGCCAAAAAGAATAATGCACCGGCACTGCCTAATGAGGGTGTCGTCAGGCAAATACTGAATGCCGAAATGTACAGCTATGTGCAGGTGTTAAACCAGGGAAAACTGGTGTGGATTGCCGGACCGAAAACAGAATTGTCTATGGACTCCCGCATTCAATATAGCAAGGGTGTGTACATGAGTAATTTTTTCAGCAAGGAGTTACAAAAGCATTTCCCTGAAGTGACTTTTGTGAGTCGTATAGAGGTTGTTCAGTAAGCCCAACGATAGTCGAAATTTTCAGGCTGACCACAAATAATTGCAAAGCTGTGAATAATAAAAGGCCTCTGATATTACTCAAAGGCCTTTTATGTCTTTGTCTGCAAAGGAAGGGCGCAGCCACTTTCGTTTTGCCATGCAGTGCAGTTGCACTCTCCTTGTGTATTATCTGAAAATTATTACAGGATTTTCAGATACATTGGCAAATTTGGCCGCTGATGCGGTCGTGTATGAAAATGTCTAGAGAATTGTCACTGCTGGGATCATCTGCCACTAGATTGGAGGCAGATGAAGGAAATACAATATAGCGTCCATCTTCACTCACTGCGGTGTTACCAAAGCTAAACCCGTTAGAAGTCGATCCATCGTTCAGCAGAGCTGAATACCACGTAGCGGCCACCTGAACTCAGATCGAACTTTTTATACTTATGTCAAGGCCGTGGTTTCCTTGAGTGCCATCGCTGGCAATACTGACACGTTGCGTGGTATTAGTGGCTCGATCCCTCACAAAAATATCCACCACACCATTGGTATCACCGTCCACTACGTCTGCAGAATTGGAAGCGAAGGCGACATAGCTACCATTGGCGCTAATTGATACGCCGCTGGCACTTTTATTTGGTGTGCCCAGGCTGCCATCGTTGTTGATAGAGATAAGCTCTGTTGTGCCTGTGGCACATAGGCATCAATATAACCTGTGCTGCCATCAAGGTTTTTGCCCGTGAACGCGACATAACGGCCATCGCTGCTGATGTCGATAGCGCCGAGAACCCCACTGTTACTACCATCGTTAGCAGTACTTACCAGTTCTGTGGTTTCCATTGTGCGGTCACGAAGATAGACGTTGACAGGATCAGTAGGGGGTCACTGCCAAGACGCGCATTAAATATTAAATACCGTCCATTACCGCTCACTAGCTGATAATCAACGTTGGTAGGGTTGATTTGTATTGCCCCCACTGTTCACGCTAATTCGTTCAATCGGGCCAGCGGATAGCCAGATTGGTGATGAGCCCAACACAGAGTGCTGCTGCAAGTGTAATACGGCCCATTTTGTCGGTCATAATTTCTGGGGTTATCCTGGCTTTCATGGCTAACTTTCCTTAGTTATACCTGATTACCCACAATTCTCAGCCATTGTCAGAAAGCGTAATGGCATGGGAGGCATTCTCGCGGCGATATAACAAAATCGTGGCAGCATATCTTCCAGCTGAAATCGGCGATTAAATCGATAACAAAACTCGGCCAGGTATCGCGGCAGGTGTTTATGGTTGATCGCATGATAAGTGCCAACTAAGGCGTTTTTCACATTCCCTATCATGGTATTCATCCAAGCGAACTCTTGACGAGTGACACTATCTGGCCCACCACCCGTCGTAATGGCTATATGCGAACATTCCGCCTCTTTTACCGCAGAAAAACAGGCTAAACCATCTGAAATGACCGCCGACCCAGGGGCGATATGGCCTTTGACCCAGGTCGATATTTCCTGTGAACGGAACCCCTTGAGCACACACATATGCATCCGCGTAGGATGCCCTTCTTCATTAATGGCGACGGCGGCGACAAAGGGCGATTTGTTGGCAGAACCTCGCCCTCGCTTGTGAGCTTTCCGACCTCTGCGTTCGCCGCCCCAATAAACATCGTCTAATTGGATGGTTCCCGTTAGCGCCTTGTTATCATCCCCTTCCTTCATAACCTGCATGATTTTCTGTTTCATGCTCCAGGAGGTATTGTAAGACACACCGAGCTGTCGTTTGAGTGCTAATGCGGCAATGCCCGTTTTCGACTGTGTAATCAGATGTATCGCCAGAAACCACGTCGTTAAAGGCAAATTCGTGCCAGAGAATATTGTCCCGCTAATTAACGAGCTTTGGTGGTGGCAGTGGTAGAGCTTGCGCGCTTTTAGACGGCAATGATGGGGCGAGCCACATGCCGGGCAACGATATCCCTCTGGCCGCCGCCACTCGAACAACGCTTTGTGGCACTGCTCTTCAGTACCATGGTGGCGAAAAAACTCGGATAAACTATAGTCTTTTTGAAATTGAATAGCGTTTTTCATCGCTCTATCCTCTCGCATTTAAGCCCTACAATATGGTTATAGTGCTTGGGCGAGAGATGGCTGAGAATTGCGGGTAATCAGGTAGTTGTATGTCCAAGTGTGAATAAAGAAACTACCTTTCTTTAGTGGCGGTTATCTTTGGGTGAATAATATACAGAGATAAATTTATTTTGCCGCTATTTTTAGTTTGGTATTTTCTTTTTTTTAGTTGCCGCGAAAGAAAAGCGAAGAGCTGAATTTTGATGCAGCAAAAGCTGGATCAAGTGTCGTCATTTGCTTGTTAGATGGCGTGGATATAAATAGTTCTTTCAACCATTTCAGAGTTGGTTGGGAGTTCGCTTTTGTCTATTCAGTTTTTTTGTATCCTTTGTGCTTAAATGCAGGGTTTGATGGGTGCGCGCGGGCTAGCAAAGAAACAAAAAAGTCACCCTGTTTAGTGGAGTGAGTGGGTAATAATGGTAGTCAGATTGTTTGGGGTTGGAAATGCTACCGGATATAGGTAGCGGGATGCCGTATTGGACGGGGCAATGGGCGCGAATGTCTGAGGATCGAAAAGTGCATGCGGTGCTCTTGCCCAGAGTACCAAGCGCCGATATCCAATAGGCTGGGTAGTGAGTGAGACGGAGAATTAACCCGGTTTTGGCTTGTATGTAGAGCCACCGGGCTCATTCATCCGGTGGCTCTTGTTTTGTGAAGTTTTTAGCTCCAGTTTCTACTTAGTATGGCAGGTTAAACACAGTCCGCTGGGACCGCCGATGCCAGCGTCATTTGGTGTGCTATTGCTAATACGCAAAAAGCTGGGGATAAATTCAGTACCGGGGCCGTTGGAGGGAATGCCGTGGGGATCATGGCAGGATGCGCATTCCACGGCAGGGCCGTCACCGCTGTCGTACAAACGTACCTCATTTTTTTCAGCGAAACCGTTACCGTTGTTGTCAAAAAACGCCCATTTACCGGGGACTGTTACCTCCGGTTCATTGTAGTCGATGCCGGGCCCGAATGTTGTCGGGAACGTTATTCCAACAACATGGTCATTGCGTAAATCTGTACCGAGCATGAATAATCTGAAATCAGGAATTGGGCTGCCAGTCGCAC
>Ga0316204_10006855_pt1 | contig 17122 bp, 6 predicted proteins | sample 6monrhotite_MG_2_FD_205661 | JGI IMG/M metagenome (GOLD analysis project Ga0316204, IMG submission 205661) | Microbial mat bacterial communities from mineral coupon in-situ incubated in ocean water Damariscotta River, Maine, United States -... | ecosystem: Environmental > Aquatic > Marine >... | reverse complement strand
ATTAATCGTTCCTCCTAAAACTACATCGTAACAACCATCTGTTGGATCTAATGTTACATCTGCTACCTTAATAAGGGCAATCGATGCATCTTGACAAATATCAACCACCGTATCATCATCATCACCAATGGTGGCTCCTGAATCATCACTAACCTGTACATCATCAGGATCATCTCCCGTTACAGTAGCAGTGTTAGTCACTTGACCAGCATCAATATCAGCCTGTGTTATTGTATGGTTTCCTGTATACAACCAAGTCTCATTAACTTGAAGAATACCATCCCCATCATCTCCTGAAACATATGCCTCATCAGGAAGCAATGCATCGGTTAAGACTATATTATCTAAAGAAACATTTCCTTCATTAGTTACCGTAAAGTCATAATTGATAGTTCCGCCAACAACTACATCGTAACAGTTGCTCGTTGGATCTAAGACAACATCAGCTACCTTAACCAAGGCAATGGCTGCTGTCTGACAAATCTCAAGAACCACCGTATTACTAGTGTCTTCAACAGTACCTAGTGCCGTATCACCATCTACTTCCGCAGTATTCGTAATATCACCAGCATCAATATCAGCCTGGGTTACTGTATGAACACCAGTATATATCCAAATTTCTCCAACATCCAAAACAGAATCATTGTTGCCAGGGCTATCTGCAGCACGTGTAGGTGCAACATCTAAATTCGCATCGGTTATCACCACATTGGTAATATCCACATCACCTTCATTGGTTACACTAAATAAGTAGCCAACTGGGTCGTTTATTTTATAGGTATTACAATTCACAGTATTTCCATCACTGACTTTTGAGATAGAAATTTCAGCATTCTGACATAAAGCAACCGTTTCTGTATCGGAAGCATTCACACCAAATGAAGCAGACGACCCTGTTACAGTACCGTCAACTTCCGCTGTGTTATCCACTTGACCTGCAATGATATCAGCTTGAGTGACTGTATAACTTGCCGTATACACCCACGTTTCAGTTGTTTCAAGTATGTTGTTATTGTTAAGATCTCCCGAAGGACCTACAATAGGCATAACTGGATTTGGAGCTTCTAACAAAGCATCGGTAACAACAACACTCGTAATATCTACATTACCCGTATTCGTAACTGTAAATTCATAATCAATAGTGTCACCCGGGGCTATAGCATTACAATTAACAGTATCAACGTTTAAAGCCATCTTGTCAATGGAAATAGCACAATTATAAAGGGTTAATGTCACAGGAGTCCTTGTAAGACTCACACAAATTTGATCTCCTGACCTTACGGCCTCTGCCCAATAGGTTTCAGATCCTATAGTATTTAATGTAGGGACCACTTCATTTCCTCCAGTGGCGGCATCATACCACATAAAAGTAATTCCAGTAACAGGAGTTATGGCGGTATTGGCGTCCAAGGTTTGACTCGTTGGGACTGAAACACATTCTGCAATATCTCCCGTAGAAACTGGAGCATCAGGTGCTATCTCTATAGTAAGGGTTACCGCAGTTCTTGTTAAACTTATACAGTTCAAACCAGTATCAGAGACTGCTTCGGCATAATAAGTCACATTTCCAACGGCATTTAAAATTGGATTGGCTACTGGGTTACCTCCTGTTGGTGCATCCCACCAAGCAATGGTAGTATCCGCAGCAACCGTAATCAGGTCGTTTGCATTTAATATTTGTAATGGATCTTCTTCACATTCGGTAATATCACCATTACTAAAAGGAGCATCTGGTGCGCTTTCAATAGTCAAAGTAACTGCTGTTCGTGTTAGTGAAGAGCAACCTGTAGTTGCAACAGCCTTTGCATAATACGTTACAGTTCCCACTGCGTTTAGAATTGCATCGGCAGGAGCAACAACAACTCCGCCTGTTGCAGCATCATACCAAACTATCGCAGTACCTGCCGCTACCGTAATGGCATCATTGGCATCTAATGTCTGTATAGGATCTTCCTCACACTCCTCGATGTCTCCTGAACTAACAGGGGCATCAGGTGCAGCCGTTATTGTCAAAGTAACCGCTGTTCGTGTTAGTGAAGAGCAACCAGTGTTGCTATCAATAGCTTCCGCATAATACGTTACAGTTCCTACCGTGCTTAGAATTGCATCAGCACCAGCCACCACAGCTCCCCCCGTGGCAGCATCATACCAAACAATTCCTACAGAGGCAGGTACCGTAATGGCATCGTTGGCATCTAATGTCTGGATAGGATCTTCCTCACACTCCTCGATGTCTCCTGAACTAACTGGAGCATCCGGCGCCGAGTTTACTGTTATTGTTGTTGTATCAGAAGATAAACATACTCCGTTAGCATCTGTTATAACCACATTAAATACTTCTCCATCTATAAATCCGGTAACAGTTGGATTTTGCGCCGAGGCATCACTAAAAACAGCAGCTCCATTACTACTCCATGCCCATTGTGTTGCATCGCCACCAGTTTCGTTTAATGTTATCATATTTGTACCGTCACAGACTGGACCATCATTTGTTGCCTGAGCAGTAGGTCCTGCGTTTACTGTTATTGTAGCAGATGATGAGAAAAAGTTTTGTCCTGGACAAATATTCTCATTTGACAAAACCGCTCTATATTCATAAACCCCAATGGGTAATTGCGCAGGAGGAGTATAGGTATCCAAAGTATTAACTATAGTCGTCCAAGCACCGCCATTAAATCGTGTTTCCCAGCTTTCTATGGTATTCCCTGTTCCTGTAATTTCTAATGTTAATTGAGTGGCATCTGGTCCTCCCTCGCAAAGAGTTTGATCAGGCGTTACAACTCCAGAAATATTTATATCAAAATTCAAGTCCCCACTACCACACAAATTTGAACCAGGTGAACCTCCTGCTACCGCAGCATAAGAGCCAATTCGAATGACCTGTGCATTGGGTTCACAAATATCAGTACCTAATTCTTCGAAGGGAATATTAAACTCGAAAAACTGACCGTCGGAACCGTTACAACCGTCAGAATCTCCATTATCTCCTATTAAACCGGGTATCGATCCAAGGGGACTTATTGTAGTACTAGTTGTGGCTTCATAAAAGGTCGTATTTCCATTTTGGGAATTAATCTGAAGAATAAGTTCGGCACCATAAGCAGGAATAGGTCCTCCTCCAAACGTATCTGTAATCAATCCAGTAAGGGGATCGTTATCCTTATCGAGATAAATTCGAAACAAGGCAGTACCAGAGTTGCCGTTTTTAAATCCTAAACGAACACTTTCAATATCGTAGTCGACAAGAGCCCAAATTTGCTCAATGGCACAAGTACCCGTAGCTGTACTATTTGGTATTAAGGTGACAGCATCCGCATACTCATCACCCGCTACACCAGGTCCTGGACAGTAAAACCCATCTGTTGTATTAGCTACTTGAGCAAACGAATTACCAATTGCAAATAAAAAGAATAGACACACCAAAAAGTAAATCTTTCTATATAGTACATTTAGTGTAAAATTATTCATGAGCTTATGTTTTAAGTTTTCAATCAATTACTGGCCAATTTTTTACTTTACAATTTCATCCTAAAAGTTAAAGGGAAAAGAGTCTTTAACTGCGAACTCCAACATCTACTTTAACATCTTTTAAATTAACAATACTGAAACGCAATAAATTGGTAATCGCCAACTGCAATTTTAAAGTTGACTTTATTTGTGTAGAAAATGCCCCAACTGCTTTTTCCAGACCCAAATGTACATCGTAAATGAAACTATTTTCTTACAAAAACAAAGTATTCGCTCAAGTGTAAAATAAATTAGTTGAACTACGCAAAAAAGTGAACTTTAAGTCAAATTTTTGTAGGAATATGTTATACGTGTTAATACGTATATTCAATATTTAAAGGGTACACAATGATTATATTATGTAAGAAAAATTCAATTACGGCATAACCGTAATAGCCATTTTTTAATTATAAAAAACTTTTTTTTAACGATTTATTTCGACTTTAATACCCTCAGTATAACGCACATAAATGATCGATAAAATACCCGTATATTTGCCTCCAAATTCATCGATAAAATGTCATTGCAATCGGAAATAAATCGGCGTAAAACTTTTGGGATTATCTCCCACCCAGATGCTGGGAAAACAACACTCACAGAAAAATTGCTCTTATTTGGAGGAGCCATTCAAGAAGCCGGTGCTGTAAAAAGCAACAAAATAAAAAAAGGCGCTACGAGCGACTTTATGGAAATTGAGCGGCAAAGAGGAATTTCGGTGGCTACTTCTGTATTGGCTTTTGAATATGAAGGGGTGAAAATCAACATTTTAGACACCCCAGGGCATAAGGATTTTGCTGAAGATACCTTCCGCACGCTTACTGCCGTTGATAGTGTTATTGTTGTGATCGATGTTGCAAAAGGGGTCGAAGAACAAACGGAAAAGCTTGTGGAAGTTTGTAGAATGCGGAATATTCCGATGATCGTTTTTATCAATAAATTAGACCGAGAGGGTAAAGATGCCTTCGAATTACTCGATGAAATCGAACAAAAATTACATCTTAGAGTAACACCCTTATCCTTCCCTATTGGTATGGGATACGATTTTAAAGGTATATATAATATTTGGGAGAAAAATGTGAACCTATTTAGTGGTGATAGTCGTAAGAACATTGAAGAAACCATTGAAATTGAAGACCTTGCTTCCAAAGAATTAGACCAACTCATTGGCACGAAACCCGCTAAGACGCTTAGAGAAGAGCTCGAACTTATCTATGAGGTATATCCAGAATTTGACCGTGAAGAATACCTTGAAGGCACACTGCAGCCCGTGTTCTTTGGTTCAGCTTTAAATAACTTTGGAGTTCGGGAACTACTAGATTGCTTTATTACCATCGCACCCAAACCACGGCCGAAAGAAAGTGACACCCGTTTGGTGAAACCTGAGGAAGCTGCCTTCTCTGGCTTTGTGTTTAAAATACATGCCAATATGGATCCAAAGCATCGCGACCGACTCGCATTTGTGAAGATTGTCTCTGGAACCTTTGAACGAAACGCTCCCTACTTGCATGTTAGAAATGGCAAGAAAATGAAGTTCTCTAGTCCGAATGCTTTTTTTGCTGAAAAGAAACAAATCGTAGATGTTTCCTATCCAGGAGATATTGTAGGATTGCATGATACCGGGAATTTTAAAATTGGTGATACGCTAACCGAAGGTGAAGAAATGCAATACAAAGGGATTCCTAGTTTTTCTCCTGAACACTTTAAATACATTAACAACGCGGATCCTATGAAGAGCAAGCAGCTCGAAAAAGGAATCGATCAATTGATGGACGAAGGGGTTGCACAATTATTTGTGCTAGAGCTGAATGGTAGAAAGGCTATTGGTACCGTGGGAGCCCTGCAGTTTGAAGTAATACAATATCGATTAGAACACGAATACGGGGCGATATGCCGGTATGAAAACCTGAATGTACACAAAGCATGTTGGGTAGAGGCTGCCAACCCAAAGAGTGAAGAATTTGCCGATTTCAAGCGCGTGAAGGCCAAATTTTTAGCCAAGGATAAGCGCGGGCAATTGGTCTTTTTTGCCGATTCTGCCTTTACGCTTCAAATGACACAATCGAAATACCCCAATATCAAATTCCATTTTGTGAGTGAGTTTGAATAAGGATTAGTCGTAATAATAAACTCGAATTTGAAGTTCGTCTTGTCCCGAACCTAGCCATAACTTTGCGGCTCCATTACCCGTTGTTGATTCTACCTCCAATTTACATGCAAACAGTGCTGCGTAAGTTCCTGGAGGCAGTTTGACATAATCACTTCCATTGGTTTGAAGGTTTTGAAACTCTCCAATTTCTCCATTTGAATTGCTATAGAATTGTCCGTTCAAGCCAATCAATCCAGCCCAACTATTGCAGTTTGATTCCGATGACGTAGGATTGATACACCAGGGTTGTCCATTAATATAATTGCCATCTGCATCATAAATTACTGGGGTATTTGTGGGACGATAAGGCCCAATCATGTCATTTACATTAATAAAGTATATCCCCGTGTGTATTACCCTCGCACGATTATCGTATAACCTCTTCTTTTCCAATGATATAGCATCATAAATCGACCAAGAAACGGTATAACTTACTTCCAAAATTGCATTTTGAGTTAAAGTAAAAACAGCTCCTAGCCAATCGGTGGGTTCCGCTATAGGAGAATATCCTAAACCTGTCCCAGTTTGGACCACCATATTCACCGGAGTTTCTTCATTTTTCAAATAATCTCCTGAGTCGATAAAAATAGGAGCAGAATCGTCCCAATCTCCTAAAACCAAATTTCCAAGATTATTGACATAAACTCTTGAAGTGCTTTCTGGCCCTAAGTTATTAGAATTATTTTGAGCATTCAATCCTTCAATGCGCACGTTCTCTGTACTACCCGCGATATGCAACAACTCCGAAGGATTAGTTGTATTAATTCCTACCTGAGCACTACAATAAGTGCTTAAAAATAGTCCTAGAATGAAAAAGCTTCTCATATTAATCATATTGCTTTATTCAAAAACCCTAATTTTTAAATAATCTTCAGCACCTCCAAATCCAATACTGGTAAAACTACTTAAATTATCCTTTACACTTCCGAAAAAATAGATTGTATGAGTTCCCTGAGGTAGCCCCATATAACCTTGACCATTCATATAAGGATGCCCCGCAATACCTCCATAATTTGACTCATAGTACAATCCTTTAATTCCATAAATTTTATCTAATTCAACAGCGCTCAATCCGTCATCATTCAAATCCACACAAAAATAAATACCAATCTGAACTGCTTCTCCCGGAGAGGGCTCAGACCAGGGAGGAGTCAATGTCATATCACTTCCACGCACGTAAATAGTAACACCATATTTAACCTCAATTAGGGCTTCTCTTGGAACCGTTATAGTGACACTTCCAATTTCATTACCATTTTCAGATTGTGCAGAAGTACTATTAATGACGGTACCCGTCTCAGCGTATGGGGGCTGATGTCCATATGGATTATCGTCAATAAAATTGGGGATCTGTAATAAGAAATTAAGAGGCTCTATTCCAGATCCTCCGGAACCAAAAATAGAAATGTTCCCATCCCCATCTACAAAAGCAGGAGCTAACTTTACTCCATTATTCATCACGGGGCTATTAACGGCATCTATGCTTTCAATACGAATGGTCGAATTACTTCCGGCAATATGCAATTCTTGTTGAGGATCTGTAGTGCCAATTCCAACTTGCCCATAGATAACAGTACTCATTTGCATGAATATATATATTGGAAATAATTGAATGAAGCTTTTCATTATTTAATACATTCTAAAAAATAAAAAATCATTATCCACAGCAAATTCTACATACGTAGCTCTTGATTGTGTTCCAGAGGCTCCCGACCATTTTAAATTGGAAGAAACTTCTCCATAAATATTAATATCATATGTCCCAGCCTGATCTATTTTAATATACACTGTATGCCCATTAAAATAAGGTCCCGCGACACTATTGGTAGAACCACTTGTGTATGATTTAGAACTGGGCCCATATTTACGATTTGTATTTCCATTATTTGGATCCGGATCTGGTGATACGACAATATAATTAGTTACTCTTCGCGCAAGGAAGTCATCTATGATATCGTAAGAGTCATTCAAATAAATTTTATGACTAATATTATATTTAATCTCTAATAAGGTGGGACGATTAAATGTGACCGTATAGGATTTTATAATGGTACTGGCTTTACCAACATTGCTATTGGCTGAAAGGAATACGGCACTCGTACTTAAAGCAGTATCATCCAAGGCATCTGAAGCTTCAGTATTTAGGAGTACATCGAGTTCTAAGGAAAGATCACCATTGTGATCTACATATAATGGGAAGGTATCATTGGTCATATCATTATCGCCATTTACATCACCACCATTATGGCTATTGTTGATCCAATTTAAGCTTTCTACTCTCATCGATCCAGTAGAAGTCCCTAAGTGTAGTGACTCTTGAGGGTTACTGGTATTAATCCCCACTTGTCCATAGGAATTGTACGATAGAAATGATATCCAACATATCCACATTGAAATTTGTAGACTCAACCTACTACTATCCTTTAAAATGCCACGTATTTGATTTCCCCAAATCATTATTCTTTAACTTACACATATTGAATGTGTTATGACAAACCTAGTACAATTTTTTTAAGCTATGTACTATTTATCTTACAATTCGATAAGCCGTGTCTTATCCACGATTAAATACTTATAACTAGTACTTATTAACTTATTTATTATTTGCCAAGTCAATATTAAATAAACCGAATGCTTAATAGAATGGGGAGAACGCCTCTATCAACGTAGAACGTAATGATAGCTTCGATTACACATGTGGATTATGGGAAGGCAACATTAAACATGGAAGGAATTAGACATTGTTTCATTTTATATATTAGGGATAATATGAAACTATCCATTGGCCTTCATATGGCTAAATTGACTGCCCTGTTTTAGAATATAAAAGGTTATTATGCCTCTCCGGTAGGTCCAAAGTTTATAGGCATCGGCGCTTGTGTGGATTCTTTAATCTCACCATGGGCGTTTTCAAAACGCTTGATGTTTTCACCTAAGGCTTTTAAAAATCGCTTTGCGTGTTGAGGAGTCAAAACAATTCTTGACTTTACCTTACTCTTAGGAACGCCAGGCATGATGGTTACATAATCGATCACAAACTCACTTTGAGAGTGATTTATGATTGCCAAATTACTATAGATCCCCTGAGCTACATCTGCATCGAGTTCAATATTAATCTGTCCTTGTTTGGGTTTATTTTCGTCTGCCATATTCTTTTGTTTTACTGTTATCAATTGTCTTAAAACAGAATCGCCCTATAGAAGGGCGACTCACTTTATTATGATTAATTTTTAAAATGCTTTCGCAATTTCAATGATTAATTATAGTTCACTTCTTGCTTCTCACGAGTCATTTCTTCCAACTCCTCTTTAGAACCAACAATAATAGTCTCGTAACTTCGCATTCCCGTACCTGCTGGAATTCTGTGTCCAACAATTACATTCTCCTTAAGACCCTCCAATGAATCAACCTTACCGCTTACCGCAGCTTCGTTCAATACTTTGGTTGTTTCTTGGAACGACGCAGCAGAGATAAACGACTTCGTTTGAAGTGACGCTCTTGTAATACCCTGCAATACTGGAGTTGCCGTTGCTGAAATTGCATCCCTAGCCTCAGCCAAGGTTTTATCATTCCTTCTCAGAATTGAATTTTCATCACGAAGCTCTCTAGAAGAAATAATCTGTCCTTCCTTCAAGTTCTCTGATTCCCCTGCATTTTCCACTACCTTCATTCCAAAGATTTTATCATTCTCCTCAATGAAATCGTATTTGTGCGCCAACTGGTTTTCTAGGAACGTAGTATCTCCCGGATCAACAATTTGCACTTTACGCATCATTTGACGAACGACTACTTCGAAATGCTTATCATTAATTTTCACCCCTTGCAAACGGTATACCTCTTGAACTTCGTTCACTAAGTATTGCTGTACTGCAGAAGGTCCTTCAATTTTTAGAATATCCACTGGCGTAATCGCTCCATCACTCAATGGCATCCCTGCACGAACATAATCGTTCTCTTGAACCAGAATCTGATTCGACAGTTTCACTAAGTACTTCTTGATTTCACCTAACTTAGATTCTACGATAATCTCGCGGTTACCACGCTTTATTTTTCCGAAGGATACCACACCATCAATCTCACAAACTACGGCAGGATTGGATGGGTTACGCGCTTCAAATAATTCAGTAACTCGAGGTAGACCCCCAGTAATATCACCCGACTTAGCCGATTTACGTGGAATCTTCACCAAAATCTTACCTACTTTAATCTTATCAGCATCATCCACCATTAAGTGGGCACCTACTGGTAAGTTGTACGATCTAATGATCTCTCCTTTTGTATCTAAAATCTGAAGTGTTGGTATCTTCTTCTTATCTCTTGATTCAGAAATTACTTTTTCTTGGAATCCAGTTTGCTCATCAATCTCCACTTGGTAGGTAATCCCTTGTTCGATATTCTCGTACTTGATCTTACCCGCAAATTCAGAAATGATCACCCCGTTATAAGGATCCCACTGACAAACAACCGTGTCTTTCTTCAACTTCTGACCGTCTTTTACATAAATATAAGAACCGTAAGGAATGTTGTTCGTACTTAATGTAATTCCTGTTTTCTCGTCAATCAATTTGATTTCAGAAGTACGAGAAATTACAATATCTACTAAGTTTCCTTCATTGTCCTCCCCTTTCACCGTTTTCATATCTTCGATTTCGGCTCTACCATCAAACTTGACAGAAAGCTTATTTTCTTCGGAAATGTTTCCTGCGATACCACCCACGTGGAAGGTCCGCAATGTCAACTGTGTTCCAGGTTCACCAATAGACTGAGCCGCAACAACACCCACGGCTTCTCCTCTTTGAACCATTTTATTGGTCGCCAAGTTTCTACCATAACATTGTGCACAAATACCACGTTTCGCAGTACATGTCAATGCCGAGCGAACTTCGATGGTCTCTACTGGAGAGGCATCGATCGTTTTTGCAATCGCATTGGTGATATGATCACCCGCACCTACCAAAACTTCTTTGGTCAATGGGTTCACCACATCATTTAGTGACGTACGTCCTTTTATTCTATCTCCTAGGGTTTCAACAACCTCTTCGTTCTTCTTCAAGGCCGAAACCTCAATTCCTCGAAGTGTTCCACAGTCTTCAGTATTGATAATCACATCTTGTGATACATCCACCAAACGACGGGTTAAGTAACCAGCATCAGCCGTTTTCAAGGCCGTATCGGCAAGTCCCTTACGCGCACCGTGTGTTGAGATAAAGTATTCTAAAATAGAAAGCCCTTCCTTAAAGTTAGAAAGAATTGGGTTTTCAATAATTTCACCTCCACCAGAATTCGATTTCTTCGGCTTGGCCATCAAACCACGCATTCCAGTTAACTGGCGAATCTGTTCTTTAGATCCACGAGCACCAGAGTCAAGCATCATATACACCGAGTTAAACCCTTGCTGATCCTCACGAATACGCTTCATGGATAGCTCAGTTAATTCAGCATTCGTAGCCGTCCAAATATCAATTACCTGGTTATAACGTTCGTTATTGGTAATTAATCCCATGTTATAATTAGCGATAATAGCATCCACTTGGGTATTGGCACTATCAATCATTGATTGCTTTTCTGGTGGAATAATAATATCTCCTAAACTAAAAGATAGACCACCTTCAAATGCAAACTTATAACCAAGGTCCTTAATCTCATCTAAGAAACCAGCTGTCGTTGGCACTGAAGTAACCGTAAGGATATCACCAATAATATCTCGAAGTGACTTTTTAGTCAATACCTCATTAATATAACCAGCCTCTTCCGGCACCTTATCGTTGAAGATTACTCTACCAACAGTAGTTTTGATAATTTGCTTTGTTAACTCACCCTCCTCGTTAAAGTCCATCGTTCGAACTTTAATCTCTGCATTCAGCTCAACTTGTTTCTCATTGTAGGCAATTACTACCTCTTCTGGAGAATAGAATGTCAAACCTTCACCAAGCACCTTATGCTCTGGTGTCGAGGTACGCAATTTGGTCATATAATATAGACCCAATACCATATCCTGAGAAGGTACCGCTACCGGTGATCCATTCGCTGGGTTTAAGATATTATGCGAAGCCAACATTAACAATTGTGCTTCCAAAATTGCTTCTGGACCTAAAGGTAAGTGCACCGCCATTTGATCTCCATCAAAATCGGCGTTAAATGCAGTACACACTAAGGGGTGTAACTGTATCGCTTTTCCTTCAATTAACTTTGGCTGGAACGCTTGAATACCCAAACGGTGAAGCGTAGGCGCACGGTTTAGCAATACTGGGTGGCCTTTCAGCACATTTTCCAAGATATCCCAAACCACTGGCTCTTTTTTATCTATAATTTTCTTCGCAGACTTTACTGTTTTTACAATTCCACGCTCGATCAACTTTCGAATCACGAAGGGTTTGTACAATTCGGCTGCCATATCTTTTGGAAGACCACATTCGAATAATTTCAATTCGGGTCCAACAACAATTACGGAACGTGCTGAATAATCCACACGTTTACCCAATAAGTTTTGACGGAAACGTCCTTGCTTACCTTTCAAACTATCTGAAAGTGATTTCAATGGACGGTTGCTATCTGTTTTTACTGCGGAAGATTTTCTCGTATTGTCAAAAAGTGAATCTACAGATTCCTGAAGCATCCGTTTCTCATTTCGCAAAATCACTTCTGGCGCTTTGATTTCCATCAAACGCTTCAATCGGTTGTTACGTATAATTACTCTTCGGTACAAATCATTTAAATCTGAAGTGGCAAAACGACCTCCATCAAGCGGCACCAATGGGCGTAATTCCGGTGGAATTACAGGCACTACTTTCATAATCATCCAAGAGGGTTGATTTTCGCGATTCTTGTTAGCATCACGAAGAGCTTCCACCACTTGAAGACGTTTTAAGGCTTCTGTTTTACGTTGCTTAGACGTTTCATTATTTGCCTTGTGACGCAATTGGAAAGACAGGTCATCTAAATCGATTCTGTTTAAAAGATCGATCAAACATTCTGCTCCCATTTTTGCGATAAACTTGTTGGGATCACTATCTTCTAGGTACTGATTTTCCTGCGGAATTGTTTCCAGAATATTCAAATATTCTTCTTCTGTAAGGAAATCCATTTTTGTCAATGGTTCTCCTTCTTCATTCTGCGCAATACCTGGTTGAATTACTACATAACGTTCGTAGTAAATAATCATGTCTAGCTTCTTAGAAGGCAACCCTAATAAGTAACCAATTTTATTCGGAAGCGAACGGAAATACCAAATATGAGCTACTGGCACGACCAAGTTGATGTGACCAACACGGTCACGACGAACTTTCTTCTCTGTCACTTCTACACCACAACGGTCACAAACAATCCCTTTGTAGCGAATTCTTTTATATTTACCACAGGCACATTCGTAGTCCTTTACAGGTCCAAAAATACGCTCACAGAAAAGACCGTCCCGCTCTGGTTTGTGTGTACGGTAGTTAATAGTTTCTGGTTTTAGAACTTCCCCACGAGATTCTGCCAAAATAGACTCAGGAGAGGCTAATCCAATAGAAATTTTGCTGAACTTCTGTACTGTGTTTTCTTTATTTCTTGCCATAATGCTGAAAAAATATCTTTGTTGTTTTTGTAATAGAATAACCTAAAGGAAGGTAGACCACCGCAAAGCGGCGGTCACCTTTCAAAAATTATTCTTCTAATCTGATGTCCAATCCTAAGCCTTTCAATTCGTGCATTAATACGTTGAAAGATTCTGGAAGACCCGGCTCCGGCATTGCTTCTCCTTTTACGATACTCTCGTACGTTTTAGCCCTACCGATTACGTCATCAGATTTTACCGTCAATATTTCTCTTAAGGTACTAGAAGCACCATATGCCTCCAATGCCCAAACTTCCATTTCACCAAAACGCTGACCACCAAACTGAGCTTTACCACCCAGCGGTTGTTGTGTAATTAATGAATAAGGACCGATAGAACGAGCGTGCATCTTATCGTCAACCATATGCCCTAATTTCAGCATATAAATCACTCCAACTGTTGCTGCTTGATCAAATCGTTGTCCAGTTCCACCATCATATAAATAGGTGTGTCCAAACCTTGGAATTCCTGCCTCATCTGTCAATTCATTGATTTGCTCTAAGGTAGCACCATCAAAGATTGGAGTCGCATACTTGCGCCCTAACTTCTGACCTGCCCAACCTAGTACAGTTTCATAAATCTGACCTATGTTCATACGTGATGGCACCCCAAGTGGGTTCAACACGATATCTACTGGAGTTCCATCTTCAAGGAAAGGCATATCTTCTTCACGTACAATACGTGCTACAATACCCTTGTTACCATGACGTCCCGCCATCTTATCCCCTACTTTAAGTTTACGCTTCTTAGCGATGTAAACTTTAGCTAGTTTTAAGATACCTGAAGGCAACTCATCTCCTACTGAGATAGTAAACTTCTCGCGTCTTAGGTTTCCTTGTAAATCGTTTTCTTTGATTCGGTAGTTGTGCATTAAATCACGAACTTGCGCGTTTGCAGCGTCATCTGTTGTCCAGGTTCCACCAACTAAGTGCGTATAATCCTCAACCGAATTCAACATCTTAAGGGTATATTTTTTACCCTTTGGAAATACCACCTCACCTAAATCATTTGTTACTCCTTGAGCTGTTTTACCACCAACGATTACAAATAATTTTTCAACTAGAATATCTTTTAAAGCTTCAAACTTGCCTTCATAGATCATTTCCAATTCTGAAATATCCTCCTTGTCTTTTGCTCTTTTTCGCTTGTCCTTAATGGCGCGAGCGAATAGCTTTTTATCAATGACAACTCCACGCAATGATGGAGAAGCTTTTAAGGAAGCATCTTTTACATCACCTGCTTTGTCACCAAAAATGGCACGAAGTAATTTTTCTTCCGGTGTTGGATCGCTTTCCCCTTTTGGAGTAATCTTTCCAATTAAAATATCACCAGGTTTTACTTCCGCACCAATTCGGATCATTCCGTGCTCATCCAAATCTTTCGTAGCTTCTTCAGAAACATTCGGGATATCATTGGTTAACTCTTCGTTACCCAACTTGGTATCACGTACCTCTAATGAATACTCATCAATGTGAATAGAAGTGAAAATATCTTGTCGTACTACTTTTTCAGAAATCACAATCGCATCCTCAAAGTTATACCCTTTCCAAGGCATAAAGGCTACTTTCATGTTACGCCCTAGTGCTAGCTCCCCTTTTTCGGTAGCATACCCCTGACATAATACCTGACCTTTTTTCACTCGATCGCCTCTTCTTACGATGGGCTTCAAGTTAATAGAGGTACTTTGGTTTGTTTTTCTGAATTTTACTAACTGATATGTTTTAGAATCACCATCAAAACTTACCATACGTTCATTCTCGGTACGATCATATTTAATAGTTATCTCACGAGAGTCAACATACTCAATAACACCATCTCCTTCAGCATTAATCAATACTCGAGAATCAGAAGCCACTTGACGTTCCAAACCTGTTCCTACAATTGGGGAATCCGCAATTAATAATGGAACGGCTTGACGCATCATGTTTGATCCCATCAACGCACGGTTTGCATCATCATGCTCCAAGAATGGAATCAATGAAGCCGATATAGATGAAATCTGGTTTGGTGCCACATCGGTATAATCGACCATTTTCGGGTCTACCAATGGGAAATCACCTTCCATACGAGCAATTACCTTATCGGTATTGATTGTTCCATCCTCTTTGATTGGAATATTTGCTTGTGCAATGAGCTTTTCTTCTTCCTCTTCCGCAGAAAGATAGATTGGCTCTGTTTTAAGATCAATTTTACCATCTGTTACCTTGCGGTATGGAGTTTCAATAAAACCAAGGTTATTTACCTTCGCATATACGGAAAGTGAAGAAATCAAACCAATGTTTGGTCCTTCAGGAGTTTCAATAGGACATAATCTTCCGTAGTGTGTGTAGTGCACATCACGAACCTCAAATCCTGCTCTTTCTCTAGATAAACCACCAGGCCCTAATGCCGATAGACGACGTTTGTGCGTAATCTCCGCTAGTGGGTTGGTTTGATCCATAAATTGAGATAACTGGTTGGTTCCGAAGAAAGAATTAATCACCGAAGACAACGTCTTCGCGTTAATCAAATCAATGGGTGTAAATACCTCGTTATCACGAACGTTCATACGCTCACGAATGGTACGAGCCATACGCGCCAAACCAACTCCAAACTGAGAAGACAACTGCTCTCCTACCGTACGAACACGACGGTTCGAAAGGTGATCAATATCATCAATTTCAGCCTTTGAGTTAATCAACTCAATTAAATATTTTACAATCGTGATGATGTCTTCTTTGGTAAGCACTTGCTTATCCATTTCGATATCCAATTGTAATTTTTTATTCATTCGGTAACGACCTACCTCACCTAAATTGTATCTCTGATCTGAGAAGAACAATTTGTTGATGATTCCACGTGCCGTTTCCTCATCGGGCGGTTCAGCGTTACGTAATTGTCTGTAAATATGTTCTACCGCTTCTTTTTCTGAGTTGGTAGGATCTTTTTGTAAGGTGTTGTGGATAATAGCATAATCTGCAAGTAAGTTATCCTCCTTGTGCACTAGAATTGTTTTTGAACCTGAATCCAAAATTTCTTCGATATGATCTTTTTCAAGAACCGTATCACGATCCAAGATGATCTCATTTCGCTCGATAGATACAACTTCACCTGTATCTTCATCTACGAAATCTTCGTGCCATGTTTTCAATACACGTGCCGCCAATTTGCGTCCCATGTATTTTTTTAATCCAGTTTTCGACGCTTTTACCTCTTCAGCCAAATCGAAGATCTCCAAGATATCTTTATCTCTTTCAAAACCGATGGCACGAAATAACGTAGTTACTGGTAATTTTTTCTTTCTATCGATATATGCATACATCACGCTATTGATATCGGTAGCAAATTCGATCCATGACCCTTTGAAAGGAATCACACGAGCCGAATAAAGTTTAGTTCCATTGGCGTGGAACGATTGTCCAAAGAAAACACCCGGCGAACGGTGTAATTGAGAAACTACCACACGTTCAGCACCATTGATACAGAACGTACCAGAAGGAGTCATGTAAGGGATTGTTCCAAGATATACATCTTGTACAATAGTTTCAAAATCTTCGTGTTCGTCGTCTGTACAATATAATTTTAGCCGTGCTTTTAATGGCACGCTGTACGTCAAACCACGCTCAATACACTCCTGAATGGAATACCTTGGTGGGTCAACGAAATAATCTAAAAATTCTAAAACGAATTGGTTGCGCGTATCGGTAATCGGGAAATTCTCCAAGAAAGTCTTGTAGAGTCCTTCTTGACCTCTTTCTTCTGATTTGGTTTCCAACTGGAAAAAATCCTGAAAGGATTTTACTTGGATGTCCAAAAAGTCCGGGTACTCCGGCTTATTTTGTACAGAGGAAAAATTCAATCTTTCAGTTTGCGTTGCTGACATCAATGGACGGAAT
>Ga0316204_10006854_pt1 | contig 17124 bp, 14 predicted proteins | sample 6monrhotite_MG_2_FD_205661 | JGI IMG/M metagenome (GOLD analysis project Ga0316204, IMG submission 205661) | Microbial mat bacterial communities from mineral coupon in-situ incubated in ocean water Damariscotta River, Maine, United States -... | ecosystem: Environmental > Aquatic > Marine >... | reverse complement strand
AGGAGAATGGCGTACATTCTATTCGACACCAGGACCTTTAGCTCAAGCTATGAAGGATGAAATTCCTGGTGTAGTTAGAGCAACACGCTCTAGCAGTGAAGAGCGTTTATTTTCAGTAGGAGACAATACTATAAGCAGGCGCGGTCGCTATGCAGATGCAGATTTTCTTAAAATTTTTAGCTTAGAATTTATTGAAGGAAATATTGAAGATGCTTTTAAAAACCCCGAGGCTATTGTATTGACCGAAGAAACTGCGAAAGAGCTTTTCGGAGAAAACGAAAAAGCCCTTGGTAAGGTTGTAAAAGTTAGTAATCGAGATAATTATTTGGTTACCGGCGTAGTTGAAAATCTACCTAAAAATGTATCATTTCCATTCAATTGGGTAGCGCCTTTTGAGCGTTACCGAGATGGTGCTGAATGGATGACTGAATATGGAAATAATTTCTCAGATACTTTTGTTGAATTATCACCAGAGGCGAACTTTAAAACAGTTGATGCTCGCGTTCGACAGCTGATTCAAGAAAAAAGCGGTAGTGATGGTGGTGATTATGCATTTTTACATACCATTAAAAATTGGCATTTGAAGTCGAAATTTGAAGGAGGAAAAGTAGTTGGTGGAAAAATTGAATATGTACGTTTATTCTCAATTATCGCCTTAATTATTCTATTAATTGCATGTATTAATTTTATGAATCTTTCTACCGCCAGAAGCGAAAAACGTGCTAATGAAGTGGGTGTGCGAAAAGCAATGGGATCGAACCGTTCACGATTAATGATTCAATTTGTTACGGAAGCGCTAATGATGTCATTTATTGCTTCAGCTGTGAGTATTTTACTATTGTTTTTGCTGTTGCCGCAGTTCAATTTATTGATAGAAAAAGACTTAGCACTAGGCTTAAATAGTCCATTGCATATGCTTGTCTTATTTGTTATAACAGTTGTTTGTGGTGTGTTTGCAGGACTGTATCCTGCGTTTTATTTATCCTCTTTTAAACCTGTAGAGGTTTTAAAAGGGATTAAAGTAACAAGCGGCTCAGCTTCATTTATTCGAAAAGGACTTGTGATCGGACAATTTACTATTTCAATCGTTTTTATTATTGTTACAATATTAGTCTATCAGCAAATACAATACGTAAAAAATAGAGACCTTGGTTTAGACAAAGATCAATTAATTACGATGCGAACAAATCGCGAAATGATCGATAAATATTCAGTGATTAAACAAGACTTACTAAATACAGGAGCCGTAAAGAATAGCGCACTTAGCAATTCACAATTATTGTCTGGTGGTAATAATGGTTCTGGTTTAGAATGGCAAGGTGGAACAGAGACAGAAGATGTTTTAATTTCATTTAGATATGTGAGTTCAGAGTTCATAAACACTGCTGGAATGGAACTAATTGAAGGTAGAGGTTTTGGAAAAAACATTGCAAAAGATAGCACCAACACGATAATTACGGAGTCTTTTGCCAAGCTAATAGGAGAAGGAAGCGCCATAGGAAAAAAAATAGAGAGAGAGACGAGCTATACGGTAATCGGTGTTGTAAAAGACTATTTGTATGGTGATATGTATGGCACGAGCGATCCGGTAATGTTTTTTAATTTTCATAATTATGCAAGATATCTATATATCAAAATAAATGCCGATACAGGAACGAAAGAGGCACTTTCAAAAATCGAAGCGGTATTGAAAAAGAACAATCCTGCGTTTCCTTTTGAATATACATTTGTTGATAAACAATTTGATGCTCGTTTTAAAAATGAGCAATTGGTCAGCAAACTTTCTCAAATATTTGCACTCTTAGCCATATTAATTTCTTGTTTAGGACTCTTCGGTTTGGCTGCCTATACCGCCGAGCAACGAAGCAAAGAAATTGGTGTTAGAAAAGTATTAGGAGCTAGTGTATCGGGCATTGTTAAATTACTTTCAACAGACTTTTTAAAATTAGTTGGAATAGCAATTCTAATAGCAATTCCAATCGCATGGTGGGCCATGAGAAATTGGCTTCAAGATTATGCGTATCGCATAGAAATTAATTGGTGGGTTTTTATTTTTGCGGGCATCGCAGCGATACTAATAGCCCTAGTGACTGTTAGTTTTCAGGCGATTAAAGCAGCGTTGGCAAATCCTGTAAATAGTTTAAAAACTGAATAGGTTAAAAAAAAATTAGGAAAATGATCAAAACAAATTTAAAGATAGGCTTTAGGAATATTATAAAGAATAAAGGGTTTTTTGCATTGAATGCGGGAGGTTTGATCATTGGATTGACAGCAGTATTGTTAATCAGTCTATGGGTACATAGTGAATTAAGCTTCAATAGATCGTTGACTAATTACGATAAAATTGCTAGTGTAATGCAAAATGTCACGCATGGTGAAGAGATTAGATCTACTACAGGACAACCTATGCAATTGGCACCAGTATTAAGAGATGAATACGGTAGTCATTTTAAATATGTAGTTACCAGTGCACGAAGTAGGAATTATAATGTTCGTTATAATGAAAACAATATAATGATACGCGGTAGATTCGCAGAACCAGATTTGGCAAATTTACTTGATTTAAATATGATAACAGGAAGCCGAAGTGCACTCAAAGATGTCTCTTCTGTTTTGATCTCGAAAGGTACCGCTAAAAATATATTTGGAAATGCAGATCCAATGGGTAAAATAATCCGGATTAGTAATAAGATGGATGTTGAAGTCGCTGGTATTTATGAAGATTTACCTAAAAATTCAAACTTCGACGAATTAAACTTTATCGCACCTTGGGAGTTATTGAAAAAAACTGACAATTATGAAAATAGATTAGCTTGGGGGAATTATTGGTTTCAAGTGTATGTTCAATTAAATGGTGAAAACAGGTTGAATGATGTGTCTTCTCTCATCGAAGATGTTACAAAGAATAATTACATCGAAATGACACGAGAACATAAGTTGTTTCTTTTTCCAATATCTAAATGGCATTTATATTCAAAGTTCGAAAACGGGATAAGTGTTGGTGGGAAAATTGAGTATGTCACTATTTTCAGTATCATAGGTATTTTTATATTGCTGCTGGCATGTATTAATTTTATGAATTTGAGTACTGCACATGCTTTAAATAGAGGGAAAGAGGTTGGTGTAAGAAAAACACTTGGTTCTTCGCGTAAGCAACTAGTTTTGCAGTTTTTCATAGAATCTTTTATGATTATTTTGTTTTCCTTTGCGATAGCATTGTTACTAGCTTTCTTACTACTTCCTCAATTTAACATCCTTACTCTAAAAGACATATCCATTCCTTTTGAAACAGTATCGTTTTGGGGCATCAGTTTTGTATTAGTATTTACAACGGCAATTTTAAGCAGTCTTTACCCTTCTATTTACCTCTCGGCTTTCAGACCAGTAAAAGTATTAAAAGGTTTGAGTAGTAATAATAAAACGGCGGTAAGCTTAAGAAAAGGACTCGTTGTTGTGCAGTTTGCCATTTCGAGTATTCTTATTATAGGAACATTAACGGTTGTGAGTCAAATTAATCATGCAAAAGATCGGCCCTTAGGGTTTAATAAAGATTTAATTGTAAGCGTTCGAATAAACAATAGTAAAGTAAGACAAAGTTTTGAAACTATTAAAAGTGAACTTTTAGCATCTACATATGTAGATCAAGTGACTGCTTCAGATGTAAAAGTTACAAGTGCATATACTACAAATGGAGGCGATTTTGAATGGAAGAACAAAGATCCAAATATAGAAGCAGAGTTTTATACGATTCGAGCTACAGAAGGTTTTGGGGAAATGATAGATTGGAAAATTTTGGAAGGGAGAGATTTTTCACCAAACTTCCCAAGTGATTCCTTAGCATTTTTAGTGAATGAAACAGCAGTTAAATATATGAATCTTGAGAATCCCGTTGGAGAATATGTGAGATGGGGAGATAATGGTAATTATAAAATTATTGGCGTAGTAGAAGATATGGTTACACGATCGCCTTTTGATCCAATTACACCATCTTTATTCATTCTTCATAATGGACGATTCTTAAACTGGGTAAACGTAAAGATTGCGTCAAATAGTGCCAATGCTGTTCAAGGTGCCCTTGATAAAATGAAAACTGTTTTTCAAAAACACAATCCAGAAAACTTATTTAACTATAGTTTTTTAGATGATGAGTATAAACGAAAATTTAACGATGAACAACGAATCGCTAAACTTATAGCTATATTTTCTATTGTTGCCATCTTTATAAGTTGTTTGGGTGTTCTAGGACTCTCCACATATATGGCAATACAGCGAAAAAAAGAAATTGGAATACGTAAAGTTTTAGGGGCTTCTATACATTCGATTTGGCAGTTATTATCAAAGCAATTTATAATGCTGGTTGTTGTGTCATTGTTAATTGCGATACCAATAGGTTATTTCTTTTCGTCACAGTGGTTGATGAAATATAGTTATCGTATTAACATAAGCTTTTGGATTTTTGCGTTAGCAGGAGGGATTATCCTTGGAATTACTTTGCTAACCGTAAGTTTTCAGGCAATCAAAGCCGCGTTAACAAACCCAGTAGAGAGTTTAAAAACAGAATAATTTTAAAGAAAATTGATTATGCTATTAAAATTAAATAATGCTTCCAGAGTTGTGAAGTCGGGAGGTAAAAAAATAACACTACTAGACGATATTAATTTGAATGTTGAAGAAGGGGAGTTTATCTCATTAATGGGGCCATCAGGTTCAGGAAAATCGACACTGTTAAATTGTATAGGTATGTTGGACAATTTCACCGAAGGATCCTACACATTTTTAGACGACGCTGTGGATAGGATGAAAGAAAAACAACGAGCCAAATTGTATAAAGAATACATTGGATTTGTATTTCAGGCCTATCATTTAATTGATGAATTAACTGTTTATGAAAATATTGAAACGCCACTTTTGTATAAAAATGTAAAATCTTCGGAAAGAAAAGCCTTGGTAGCCGATGCTTTGGATCGATTTAATATTGTAGGGAAAAAGGATTTGTTTCCAACACAATTGAGTGGAGGGCAACAACAACTAGTAGGCGTCGCAAGAGCATTAATAGGGAAGCCAAAACTAATTTTAGCTGATGAACCTACAGGAAATTTGAACTCTAAGCAAAGCGAAGAGATTATGGAATTATTTTCAGCATTGAATAATGAGGGTGTTACAATTATTCAAGCTACTCATTCTGAAACTAATGCTAGTTATGGCTCAAGAATTATAAATCTATTAGATGGAAGCATCATCACAGATTAAAATAAATATTATGTCTTTAAAAAAACTTTTATGTATAGTGTTTTTGGCGCTATCCTTTATCGGGTTTTCACAAATGGAAATGAAAAAGAGCTATACTCTAAATGAGTGTATTGCCATCGCGATGAAAAATAATCTCGAGTTAAAGTCATCAGTTTTATCTGCAAATACGACAAAAATTAATTTTCAACAGTCTAAAGCCAACATTCTTCCGTCATTAAGTGGTAGCTATAACATCGGAGTGAATAGTGGTAGAAGTATTAATCCGTTTACCAATGATTTTGTGAATCAGGAGTTGACTTTTTCTAACGCACGATTAAATTTAGACGTTACGATCTTCAATGGATTTCGATTAATCAACAGTTGGAAACAAGAGCGACTAAATAAATTGGCATCTGAGATGGAAATTGAAGAAGCACAACAAAATTTAATTTTGAATGTCACTCTAGCATATCTTCAGGTATTAAATAATAGAGATCTCTTAGAATTGGCAAAAAAACGACTAGAGGCAACTAATGAACAATTAAAAAGACAAGAAGACTTGTATAAAGAAGAGGTTGGCAATCCGGCAGACCATGCAGATATGATAGGACAAAAATCTATGGATGAAACAAATATTCTTACCGCACAAAGTGCATTAAAAAATGCGGAATTAAGTTTGATGCGTCTACTTAATTTAAAGGATGATATTTTAATTGACATGTCTGATGTGTTTATAGATTTTGAAAACTACGAACTCACCTCAGATGAGGTGTTTATAGATGCAACGCAAAACCTTGCAACTTTTAAGGCGCGCGAACTAAGGGTAAAAGCCGCGAAAAAAGGAGTGAGTGTGGCTAAAGCATCATTTACACCAGAAGTTTCATTTTTTGGACAATTAAATACAAACTATTCTAGTGTTGCAGAAACATTTACTGAAACGGGGTCTAGTATAGTCGAAACAGGAGATTTTGTAACGATTAGTAATCAAAATATACCTGTATTAACAAATGAAACCCAATTTAATCCAGAAAGAATTAGCTACCAAGATCAATTTGATAATAATTTAAATACTGTGGTAGGTGTGTCAGTGAGCCTTACTCTTTTTGATGGTTTTAGAGCAAAAAACAATGTCGCTTTAGAGAAAATTAGAGTTCAAGAGTCGTTGATTGAATTGGAGCGCACACAACAAGACATAAAAAATGCTATTGAGCAAGTTCATTTTGATATGAAGACGGCTTATAAGCGTCATCAAAGCTTATTAAAACAGGTAGAAGCATTTAAAGAATCGTATCGCGTAAATGACATTCGATTTAATAATGGAGCTTCAAATTTCATCGCCTATATTACGAGTAAAAATAATCTAGACAATGCCAGAACTAACCTAGCGAATGCAAAATATGAATATTTGCTCCGGGTTAAAATATTAGAGTATTATCGAGGGAATGTTTTTGAATCATTATAATCTTTAAATATATGTTCTTTTAGTGGTCTAATTTGAGCCTCAAAAATATGTGAACCTAAATTTAATATTTGTTTCAATAAGGTGCTCAGTCTGTATACTTAAAAGTCAAGTTTTTACTTGGCTTTTTTATTTTTTAAATCTGTCGAGTTTTACTACTTTTGCGAACGCTTAAACGAAAATCAAATAAAAAAAATTATACAATGGAAGGAATGATGATTTATATGCCGATTGCAATGGCAGCTTTAGGATTAATTTACATGCTGGTAAAACAATCTTGGGTAATGAAACAAGACGCGGGTGATGGTAAGATGAAAGAAATTTCTGATCATATCTATGAAGGAGCTTTGGCTTTTTTAAATGCCGAATATAAGTTACTTACGGTTTTTGTAATTATAGTAAGTATTTTGTTAGCTGTTGTTTCTTTTATAGTACCGACAACACATTGGTTAATTGTTATTGCGTTTATTTTTGGCGCTGTTTTCTCTGCTTTTGCAGGAAATATAGGGATGAAGATTGCAACAAAGACGAATGTAAGAACAACACAAGCCGCTCGTACAAGTTTGCCAAATGCATTAAAAGTTTCTTTTGGAGGTGGTACAGTAATGGGTCTAGGTGTTGCAGGTTTAGCGGTATTAGGCTTAACAGCTTTCTTTATTGTTTTCTTTCATTTCTTTATGGATGGAGTTTGGACTACAACTGAAGATATGACGATCGTTCTTGAAACCTTAGCTGGATTTTCTTTAGGGGCCGAGTCTATTGCTTTGTTTGCACGTGTTGGTGGAGGTATTTATACGAAGGCCGCAGATGTTGGAGCAGATTTAGTAGGTAAAGTAGAAGCAGGAATTCCCGAAGATGATCCTCGTAACCCTGCAACTATTGCAGATAATGTTGGAGATAATGTAGGTGATGTAGCAGGTATGGGAGCTGATTTATTTGGTTCCTATGTGGCAACAGTATTAGCTGCAATGGTATTAGGAAATTATGTAATTAAAGATATGGGTGGAGCAGTTCAAGACGCTTTTGGCGGAATTGGCCCGATTTTATTACCAATGGCTATTGCTGGTGCCGGAATTATTATTTCTGTAATCGGTACGATGTTAGTAAAAATAAAAAGTAACGAAGCGAAAGAAGCTCAAGTGATGGGAGCTTTAAATGTAGGGAACTGGACGTCTATCGTTTTAGTAGCGCTTTCATGTTTTGGTTTGGTAACTTGGATGTTACCAGAAACGATGCAAATGAACTTCTTCGGTGAAGGTCTGCAAGAAATTTCTTCGATGCGCGTATTTTATGCAACTTTAGTTGGATTAGTCGTTGGTGCAGTAATTTCATCTGTAACTGAATATTATACAGGATTAGGTAAAAGTCCAATTCTTAAAATTGTACAGCAGTCAAGCACTGGTGCAGGAACTAATATTATTGCTGGTTTAGCAACAGGAATGATTTCTACATTTCCTTCAGTATTATTATTTGCAGGCGCCATTTGGGCGTCATATGCTTTCGCAGGATTTTACGGAGTAGCATTAGCTGCTTCAGCAATGATGGCAACAACTGCTATGCAATTAGCAATCGATGCATTCGGACCAATTTCTGATAATGCAGGTGGTATTGCCGAAATGAGCGAACAAGAACCTATCGTAAGAGAACGTACAGATATATTAGATTCTGTTGGAAACACAACAGCTGCAACAGGTAAAGGTTTTGCTATTGCCTCAGCAGCATTAACATCGTTAGCATTATTTGCTGCCTATGTAACGTTTACAGGAATAGACGGAATAAACATCTTTAAAGCTCCGGTTTTGGCAATGTTATTTGTTGGAGGAATGGTACCAGTAGTATTTTCTGCTTTGGCAATGAATGCAGTTGGTAAAGCAGCTATGGAGATGGTACAAGAAGTACGTCGTCAGTTCAGAGATATTCCTGGAATTATGGAAGGTACAGGAAAACCAGAATATGACAAATGTGTGGCAATATCAACGAAAGCGTCTTTGAAAGAAATGATGCTTCCTGGGTTATTAACTATTGGTTTTCCGTTAGTTATTGCTTTCGTACCAATGTTATTCGGAATGGATAATTTAGCTATTGCAGAGATGTTAGGAGGATATATGGCAGGTGTTACCGTTAGTGGAGTACTTTGGGCAATCTTCCAGAATAACGCTGGTGGTGCTTGGGATAACGCTAAGAAATCTTTTGAAGCTGGTGTAGAAATAAATGGTGAGATGACATATAAAGGTTCTGAAGCTCATAAAGCAGCTGTAACTGGAGATACAGTTGGTGATCCTTTTAAAGACACGTCAGGTCCTTCTATGAATATATTAATTAAACTAACGTGTTTAATAGGTTTAGTGATTGCACCGATTTTGGGCGGGCATACAACTACTGAAGAACATGCGGAGGTAGTAGCGACTGAAATTCACCAAACAGCAGAAAATGGAACTACCGAAATGAAAGTATTGGTAAAGAAAGAGAATGGTGAAAGCAATGCTACAGTTATTAAAACTACAGAAGTAAATGGTAAAAAAGATGTTACCGTTGAAACCTTAGAAGGTGAAGAAGTTGATACACTATTAGCCAATCACGAAGAATAGAAAACTTTTTATTACATAGTAAAAAATGCGAACCGAAAGGTTCGCATTTTTTTTTACGATGAACCTTCGCCTTGTTGGGTTCATTTAATGTCTTTCAAAAACCGGGTAATGCTTTAAGTTCTCTCGAAGCGATTAAAATACATCAAACTGCCATCTTACGACAGTGAGTTCTCCGACATTTATGCAAAATGCAGTAGTGAATATGCTTCAGCATTTTTAGAAAATAAATATTACTAATTTTTAAACCACCGCCTATGAAATAGTAATGAACCAAATAACTGAAGGAGCTATAGAAATAAATTTTTTGGTAAGAAAATGCCTTTGGTGATGTTAAATGCGTAAAGATTTTCACGAAAACCAAAAAAATAAATTTAAAATCAAAAGAAATGAATACTAAAAACTTTATATTTAGAATTACAAGTTTATGTTTTTTAAGCTCATTTATTTTAATGAGCTGTAAGAGTGATTCAGAAGATATTATAATTGATAATCCAACTGCCATAAATGGTTTAGAAGTTATGACCTATGGTTATTATGGTAAAAACGGTAAAAGTAGTGGAGGTACAACTATAGCATCTTTTTCAGATCAGCAAACTTATGACAATTATGTTGGAAATTTAGAAACTCAAGTTGAAGCTTGGGATGATCAATTTGTAGCACAGTGGGGGCATTTAAATGAAGATGCCTTAAACGATAAAGAGGAAGCACTAGGTTTTGATAGTGAAAAGCCATTAACAGATTTTGAAAACCAAGCCGGTTTAAATTCATTACGTCAACAGTACTTAACCGAAGAAGAAGCATGGTTAAATAATGAGGTACTGAATGATGGTACAGATCCTGATAATAAACCAGAATATAATTTCGACGAACATGAAATGGCGGTTATCAATAAATTGGCCGAAGTGAAAATTGGAACAACTATTTACAAGCAATTAAATGAATCGGAGATTATTGCTATAAATGATGCTATACAGCGTAAAAGTATTAAAAAAAGCATGCCAGTACTGCGAGATGGTGCTATGTTAGAAATTGGCGATGCAGATTTTAATACATTGATTGCGTTTAATGAAGGGGATGTTGATGTTATTGATAATGGTAATGTAAATGTAAATACATCTTCTTCAGCTGTTGGTTGTGAGTATGGTAAAACGAAGAGAGCAACAATTCAAACATCTTCTTCTAGGAGAATTAAAGCTGTTATTAAAGTTCCACAACCAAAATTTGGCTGGAATGGTAAAGTTAAAACAAAAATTAAATCATATAAGAAAAAAGGACGTCGTTGGAAAAAACGCAGGACTAATATTGCGGCAGGAGCTAGAGGTACGGTTGGAAATGTTACTTGTGTAGGTGATGCTTTCTTTATAGATAGTCAATGGACTAGCACAAAAAAGAGAAAAAAACGTGTGTATAAATGGCGTAACCCATATTTTACTAGTCATAAAGTAGAAAATGGAGGTATGACCGGTTTATACAAACAAGATGGGGTAGTAAAAGAGTTAAAATTAACATGGTAAAAAAGATTTTAAATTTTGCAACTATGAGCTTTATGCTCATAGTTGTTTTTGGCTCAAAAAATGTAGCAGCGCAAAATGCAGAAAAACTGTTCGAAAATCATACCAGATGGGGTATTACTGGGCAATACAATATTTTTTCTGAAGCTGTTATTACACCTACAAGGAATAATAATTTGAGTTATGAAATTTTAAAAAGTAAACGGTTTGCCGTTGGTTTAGAATATAATTTATACCAATCCAAAAACTGGAATTTTAAAACAGGGTTGCAGCTACAATGGTTTGGAAATGAATTGGGATATGAAATTTTGGAGCCTGAAAATGAAACATCATTTAATTTAGGTGGTTTTGTCTCAACAGAGCATGATAAATTAGTTTATTTACCTATAAGTGGCGAGTATGTATTTTTTACCACTAAAAACTTATTTTTTTCTTTTATAGCGGGACTCAATTTAACTTATTATGAAAGTTATGATGATGAAACTTTTACTACCTCAATAAATGATGTACAACTTTTTACTTCAAGTTATAAAAATAATAGTAGCCCAATGAATTTTGGAATCCATTTTGGACCAAGTATTTATCTAAAAAGAAAAAGCTTTATGCTACAGATGAATCTAGTTTATAAAAAGAGTTTTTCGTCTTTTAGAAAAGGAACTTATCAGTTTAGCAATCTTGAACTATCCCCAGATGTATCGGGCACAATTGACCAATCGGGTGACTTTTTAGGTGCAGGTTTAACTATTTATTTTAAGAAAAGAACAAAAAAATGAATATTTTTAAATTATGAAAAGACGCAAGATAGTATTGACGATTATATTTATATATATGTTCAACATAAGTTATTCTCAAGAAAATGAGAAAAATAAAATACAGGCTAGTGACGGCGTTTATAGGAGCTCATTAAATTATGTGACAAAAATTTCTGATAAATTATCTCTAGAAAACAGGCTTATTTTTTCATATAATTATGACTACCAGCTAGTCGAAATTCCTTTAAATTTAAAGTATATGTTAAATGAAAAATTGAGTTTATTCGCCGGACCAAAACTAAATTATTTTAGAAGTAATAATTCGCTAGTTGGTTCGAGTCTACAAGAATATAACTTTTCAATTCAGGGAGGTGTAAGGTATAATCATTCTCAAAATATTTTTGGGGAAGTTAAATATGAACACAACTTATCAAAAAATAATAAGACAATAATAAATCCTTTTAAAAAAGGAGCGCTAAAGGTTAAGTTAGCGCATCAATTTTAGTTTCTTACAAAATAATCAATAGAAGACACTTTTGTGGTTTAGTTGACTTCGAAAATTTAATTATAAATTTTTGAGTTGTTACTAGTTATTCTAATACCTTCCATATTAATTTTTAAAAGATACCAATCCTCTAGTTGTTCAACAACACCTGTGATTTCTGAAGGTTTGCCAATATAAGACAGAATTTCACGATTGATTGGTTCTCCACTCATATCAGTGAGCAAGAAATACTGTGATACATTATTAGAATCGGATGTTGCTAAGATGGGAGGTATACCTCCAGAAATACAACGTACGGCACAACTTCTATGAATCTTACCAAATCCGGGTTTCATAACTCCAAAATAACATTTAGGGTCTATAATTTCTCCTTGAAATGACATTTGGCTAATAGTTTTGCGTTTTGGAAATTCGGTAATTGATGAATTAACCATCGTTACTTTTTCATCATCCGTAATTTGTAGTAAAGTTTTGCCGTTATAATAAATAAGGTTTCCTTCAATTTTTAATATTTTGCCTTCAAGAGTTATTGATTCTTTTCTTATTTTTTCTAAAAAAGGATGCGCGCCCATTTTTCCAAAACCAAGAAGTACAATATTTTTATGTGTGGTCTCATCAATCTGAACCCTAAGCATAGGGTATGGGTTTTCATGATAGACTCCCGTAATTTCAGTGGTATCTGTAAGCTCAAAGGTACTATTCTTAAATGCGTTTTGAGAAAAACTAAATATAAGAGCACCAACAATTAGTAGAAAGAAAGCAATGAAAACAAATCTTTTTAAGGTACGTTTCGTTTGTACTCCTAAGCTTCCTTCGATATACGGAACATAAAATTCTTCGTCTTTCATTTTTTTAAAATAGAGTAGGTTCAACTTCAGTTCCTTCTTCAAATGCTTTTGGGTTTATGTACACTACATTTTCAACAAGTTTTAATTCATATGTCGCCACTTTTTCCGTAAACGGAGGAGGTGACTGTCCATTATGAGGTAAATATTGATAGCCGTGCCAAGGACATGTGATACAACCATCTATTATTTTTCCTTCGCCTAATGGGCCACCTTGATGCTTACAAACATTATGAACTGCCGATAATTTTCCATCGTATTTAAAAACTGCAATTCTTTCATTCTGTACTGTGAATATTTTTGCTCTATCATCGTCAATTTCTTCAATGGTACAAACTTTCAACCAACCTTGAACGTCCTTATGTGCAATAAATTTATCAATTTTAGCCTCTCTAAAGGACGAAATGATATGTAAACTCCCAATAATAAGAAAACCAACGATTAGAAACCCAATGGTGAATATTGATGTTTCTTGTTGAAAGGCACCTAAAAACACATGCGCGATGATGAGCGCATAAGCCAAATAAACAAGCATATGAAGACGTTTCCAGACTGTTGGGGATAAGTTCTTCAAAAAGAAATCATGACTCGTAGAGGCCATCACAAATAAAATAAGCAAGGCAAAAAAACCTAAAACTTGAAAAGGAAAATTGGTTAATGTGTTGTAGTCTAAATTTGATGTAAAAAGCGAATAAAACAGGTTTGTGTCTCCTAGAGCATGAAACTGTATTAAGGCAAAGCCACCATGTATTAAGGCTGTAATAAACATGCTCACTCCTAAGTGTCTTCGATTATAAAGGATTGGTAAAAACCGTGTGTTCATTCTACTTAATGGACCAATCACCAAGATTACATGTAATAGTACTATTGCTAAAGAGCCGAAAGCTCTTAAAACGAGGGTTTCAAGGCTTGTTTCGGAATTGAAAACCAAGGTGATTGCAGCAAACAAAATAAGATAAAGAAGCATACTGACGACGATAATTTTATCATACGTTTTTTTATGCTTATTCCAAAGTACAAGTTGATAATCTAATCCCATTAAAAATCAAGTTTTGTAATTAGTTCTCCCTTTAACTCATCGTAAAGTATAATACTTTTAGGAAGTGTCTCCATGTTGAATCTGTAGACCCCTACTGTCGATAGTTGTCCAATAATTTGATTTTTATTTCCACTTAAGTCTGAAATATAAGCGATCGACGAGGCATTTTTTAATGTTCTTTTTAGAATAATTTCTATTGAATTTGAAAGTAACGATACTTTAATCACATCATTTTCAACCATTTTTAAAATGGGTTCTTTTGAAGGTTCAAATGAGGTTGCCGAATCATTCCCTGACGAAAGGGAAACATCTTTCAAGGCAAAAAACATAATTAAGGGTATTATTATGGCTAATAACAGCCAACTATATTTATGTGCTTTTCGCAATCCAGAAGTCATATTAATTGGTCTTAGAAATAAGGGTTTTTTTGAGTAAAAAAGGCCAAGTAGCAGCTACTCCTGGGAATAATAAAAGACGAACTACTTTCTTTGTCTCTTTCATAAAAGGATCCATTTTTGTAGCTCCCAATAGCATAAAATATAGACCAAAAAGAACACCAATAGCGGAATAAATTCCTAAAAATCCAAGAAAAATTGAAATAATCAGTTCCATAATAAATGTGTTTATCGCCTTTGTGATTTTAAATCAACAAGTTATAATCTTTTGATGAGAAACAAATAAATATTTTGTAGGAATGTCGATTTAAGTAAGAAGAGCCAAAAAAAAGGTGAATCTTAAAGGTTAAAAAAGCTCGTGAATTTGATGTAGTGCCTATTATAGCAAAGGTAAAGGAGTTGTCTCAAGAATCTATATAACAAAAAGAGAGGAAGTAAGTAAATACTTCCTCTCACAAACCAAACAAAGAACATAACTAAAACTGTCATATATAAATTACTAGAACAAGTATTCATAGTTTTCTAGTGAAACACGTCTCTTACTACATTTTAGAGATAAAATAATGCTTCTTAGAAACTTAACCGGATTCCGACACCTCTATAATAATTAGGATCAATTGGCTGAAAGAAGTACTCTTCTAGGTTTACATTCTTTAATCTTTTAATATTTAACTCTATAGCATCTAATTGTGTGTAGCTGTTTTCGTTAATTGTTTCAAGGTTTATGTTATTGTCAGTTTTCTTGATATCAATAAGGCGATAGTAAATCATAGAACCACCTTGAAATGTTGTTTCTGTAGACAGGTTTTGAGGCTCTTCAAAATGTTCACATTCCTTGTTTTGTTTGGTCATGAGAAATGTATAATTGAAACATTCATTTGACAGAGCTTTACAAATGTTATTCTTAACAGTCAATTCCTTAGAAATTGATTCTCCTGTAAATTGATACGCTGTATGATGAGGTGACGCAAATAGTTTTTCAACTGAATGTACTTCTAAAAGGTTTTCAAAATTATTAGAACTTGCGAAGCCTTTTCCATAAGTAAGGAAAACTATTACTAATATGCAGATACTTTTTTTCATAATTTCTTCTTTTTAGTTTTACAATGATTATTAACTATTTATGGTAAAGGTACAGTACATAATTCATATATTTTTATTTATATTTGTAATGATATGCATAAAAATAATTTATGAATTATACATTCCACCAACTACAGATCTTTTTGAAAATCGTTGAAAAAAAGAGTATTACCAAAGCATCTCAAGAATTACATTTAACCCAGCCTGCTGTTTCCATTCAACTCAAAAATTTTCAAAATCAGTTTCCTATTCCCCTAACAGAAGTTTTAGGAAGAAAACTGTATATAACCGATTTTGGAAATGAAATTGCCTTAGCTGCAGGAAAAATTATAAATGAAGCAAATCAAATCCAATATAAAACCTTAGCATATCAAGGTCAAATTTCCGGAGTATTAAAAGTTTCGATTGTGTCTACAGGACAATATATTTTTCCATATTTTATCTCTGATTTTATTAAAAAGCACAAGGGTGTAGATTTAGTTCTTGATGTAACTAATAAAGAAAGGGTTATGCATAGTTTAGACGAGAATCTAGTAGATTTTTCCTTGGTATCTGTATTGCCTAAACACTTGCAAATTAAAAAGACAAAACTCATGGAAAACCTTCTGTACTTGGTAGGTAATTCATCAGAGAAGTTCTTAAACAGAAAATACAACGCCTCTTTTTTAACAAAATTACCACTCATTTATAGAGAACCTGGATCAGGAACGCGATATATGATGGAAAAATATATTGAACAAAATAATTTATCCATTAGAAATAAAATGGAGATTATTTCTAATGAAGCTGTAAAACAAGCAGTAATTGCTGGGTTAGGGTATTCTATTATGCCTCTAATAGGTATCCGTACGGAATTAGAAGCTGGACGGTTACAAATTATACCAGTTCAAGGTCTTCCTCTAAAATCAACATGGAATTTAATTTATCAAAAGAATAAAAAATTATCTCCTGTTGCGGATGCATTTTTAACATTTATTGAAGAGCAAAAAGATGAAATTATTAAGAATAATTTTATATAATCTTTTGACCGAACAACTACGCTAAAGAAGATTAAAAAAGGCCGTGAATTTGAGCGTCAATTTTATCTATGATAGAACCTAAATCTTCGGGCTTATCTACAAAATCTAAATTATCAACGTCGATAATCAATAATTTTCCTTTAGTATAGGTTGTAATCCAAGCTTCGTAACGTTCATTCAATCGACTTAAATAATCGATACTAATCGTATTTTCATAATCTCTTCCACGTTTATGAATCTGTCCTACTAAGGTTTGAATATTTGCCCGTAAATAGATTAATAAATCAGGTGGAGAGACTAATTTTTCCATCAATTCAAATAACGATGAGTAATTGCTAAAATCGCGATTCGTCATTAAGCCCATGGCGTGCAAGTTAGGAGCAAAAATATGGGCATCTTCATAGATGGTTCTATCTTGAATGATGTTTTTGCCGCTTTCATGAATCTCTAATATTTGACGAAATCTACTATTTAAAAAGAAGATTTGAAGATTAAAAGACCAACGCTCCATTTCGGCATAAAAATCATCTAGATACGGATTCTCTTCTACAGTTTCAAAATGAGGTTTCCACTTATAATGTTTTGCTAATAATTTGGTAAGTGTAGTTTTTCCAGCACCGATGTTTCCAGCAATAGCTACGTGCATTTTCTTAGTTTTAGTTTGTGTTCGTTTGAGAGCTTAAAGGTAAAATTATTTTT
>Ga0316204_10006853_pt1 | contig 17124 bp, 17 predicted proteins | sample 6monrhotite_MG_2_FD_205661 | JGI IMG/M metagenome (GOLD analysis project Ga0316204, IMG submission 205661) | Microbial mat bacterial communities from mineral coupon in-situ incubated in ocean water Damariscotta River, Maine, United States -... | ecosystem: Environmental > Aquatic > Marine >... | reverse complement strand
CGGTTGCCATGAATCAGAGGGTAGAGAAATTCGTGTATCGCAATAGACTGGCCCGACTTGTAGCGTTTACTAAAATCATCACGCTCCAGCATACGCGCCACATTATATTTAGCCGCTAGCTGGATCAGATCTGCCGGACTCAGTTCATTCATCCAACTGGAATTAAACATGACCAGAGTCTTTTCCGGGTCAAGAATTTTGAAGATTTGCTGCTCGTAGGTGCGGGCATTTTCAATAACATCATTCCGCGTTAATGGAGGGCGTGTGGCAGATTTGCCAGTAGGGTCACCAATCATGCCCGTGAAGTCACCAATAAGAAACATAACCTCATGGCCCAGATCCTGAAATTGCCGTAGTTTGTTAATCAACACCGTGTGACCCAAATGCAGGTCAGGAGCCGTTGGGTCAAAGCCAGCCTTTACCCGTAGAGATTTGCCTTTTTTGAGCTTTTCGACCAATTCTGATTCCAGCAGGATCTCATCAGCACCACGTTTTAATAGCTCAAGCATTTCATTTACAGCGACCATGAACCAGTTCCTCTATATAGTAGGTTTTGCCGTCATTTGGGGCGGGCTAGATTATCACACCCATTCATAAAGCCCTATTACCCAATAATGTTGTAGATTTGACCAAATGCATAGAACAGGCTATCTTTGGCGAAATATAAAAAATTGAGCAAATTCCGTGAATTACAACTCTTTCTTAACAAAAGATTATAAGACAACATTGCAAGACTGTGAGCGTAAAAACCGTTTTCGTCCCAAGAAGTTGCACATGCTGGTTGTGCTTGCCTCGATTATAGCTCTTGGCACCCTGCTGACGTTTATTTCACTTGATGCTAAGGCAACTCGTGCAGACAAACTCGATGACAATGCCTCACTATCAAAAAAATTGATTGTGCCACTCTCAATGCCTGAACTTCTGGATGAAGTAGAGATTCCACAACAGGTAACACAGAACTGGAAAAAACATACCGTCAAGCGTGGTGAATCTCTTGCTCTGATATTTAAAAAACAAAAACTTTCTCCTCAGGTACTACACAACATTATGTCGTCAGGCAAAACACCAGCTGTCTTGCGCCAATTACGTCCCGGTCAACAACTTGAATTTCACTTCGATAAAGACAATGCACTGCAGGAGCTGGTCTATCACCTTAGCCGTACCCGATCCTTGCTTATCAAAAAGACGAACACCGGTTATTCCTCAATCATTAATGATCAACCGATTGAATCACGCACAACCTTTGCCTCTGCCACCATCGAGAACTCTTTGTTCATGGCAGGTCAAACAGCGGGCCTTTCAGATACTCTAATCATGGAACTGGCAGGCATTTTTGGTTGGGACATTGATTTTGTACTTGATATTCGAGCTGGCGATCAGTTTAACGTTTTGTATGAAGAACATTTTCTTAACGGTGAAAAACTTCGCGATGGTGCTATTCTTGCGGCCGAATTTATTAATCAGGGGCGTTCTTTTAAAGCACTACGTTTTATCGATAGCGAAAAACACACCGACTATTACACGCCCGAAGGCCTGTCCATGCGCAAGGCCTTTTTACGCACGCCGGTTGATTTTCGCCGTATCAGCTCACGCTTTGGCAACCGCAAGCATCCGATACTAAACAGTATGCGAATGCACAAAGGCGTTGATTACGCTGCTGCGCGAGGCACGCCTATCAAGGCAGCGGGTGATGGCAAGATCGTATATCGCGGTAATAAAGGTGGCTATGGGCGTACTGTCATCGTTCAACATGGTGGTCGTTACAGTACCTTGTATGCTCACATGCATCGTTATCGCAAAGGTATGCATGTCGGCAAACGCATCAAACAAGGTCAGGTAATTGGTTATGTTGGCAGCAGTGGTCGTGCCACTGGACCACACCTGCATTATGAGTTTCGTGTCAATGGCGTACATCGCAACCCACTGACGGTACGCTTGCCGCATGCAGCACCAATCAAACCAAAATTCAAAGCCGCGTTCGTGCAACACGCCAAAAATTTACAGGCACAATTGCAAATGCATACTGAAACACGCGTCGCATTACATCAAGCACGTTAGATTCGTCTCACTCACATGAGTAGCCTCTATTTTGGTTTGATGTCTGGAACCAGTGTCGATGGTGTTGATGTCGTATTGGTTGACCTCAGCGATAAAAAAATTACCGCTATCGCATCTGCACGTTTTGATATTCCTAAAGACCTACAAAACACTCTCCTCTCTTTTAACACACTTGCTGAAAATGAGCTGGATAACTATGCAAACAGCGATGTCGCACTTGGTAGGCTCTTTGCAAAATGCGTAAATGATCTGCTCGAGACAACGCCCTACAGCAGCAAAGAGATAACCGCTATCGGCAGCCATGGGCAAACCATCCGGCATTATCCCAATAGCGAATCACCAACCACCCTGCAAATTGGTGACCCTAATATAATTGCCGAGCTCACCGGGATTACGACCGTTGCCGATTTTAGGCGCCGCGATATGGCAGCGGGTGGACAAGGAGCACCACTGGTACCTGCCTTTCATGTCGAATTTTTTCATACCCCATCTGAAAATCGTGCCATTCTCAACCTCGGAGGTATCGCAAATTTAACTTTATTACCCACAGACATGAATCAAAAGGTCATTGGCTTTGATACTGGACCTGCCAATTGCCTGCTCAACGATTGGATAAAATATCGTAAACAACTGGATTATGATGATGCCGGCCAGTGGTCTGCTAGTGGCGACATGAATGAGTCATTACTTGATATCTGCCTATCAGACCCCTACTTTTCAAAATTACCACCCAAGAGTACAGGCCGAGATTACTTTCAGCTTGAATGGCTGCAAAAAAGTTTACAGAAAATCGATTCTATTAAGGACGTTGATGTGCAATCAACTCTCACTGAATTAACCGTTCAAAGTGTCGCAAATAATTTACGACAGTATGCCCCTAAAACAAAACATCTATTTATCTGTGGTGGTGGAGTACATAATCAAGATTTACTCAAACGCTTACAGACATGTCTACCTGAGATAATCATAGAATCGACGTCGATCATTGGCGTTGAACCTGACTATGTTGAGGCAACGGCATTTGCCTGGCTAGCCAGGCAAACGCTTAACCATCAAACCATAAATCTAAGCTCGATAACAGGCGCAAAACATTGTCGGATATTAGGTGGAATTTATCAGGCCTAGATTGAAGCAACAGCAGAATTAGAAATCGGGTAATTCATGTGAGAGCCCAGTCTTTGAATAAATTCCATTAATTCATTTTCTGGTATTGGTCGACTAATATAATAACCCTGCGCCATATCACAGTTCCACTTGACCAATTGTTTCATGACCGTGTTATTCTCAACGCCCTCAGCAACTACCTGCAGTCCTAAATGATGCGCTAACGAGATGATTGACTCAACAATAACGGCATCATCAATGTCTTTTGCCATATCCATGATAAATGACTTGTCGATCTTAATGTCATCAACCGGCAGTCGTTTTAAATAGCTAAATGATGAGTAACCTACGCCAAAGTCATCAATCGATAAAAATACACCTAAACGTTTTAATTTGTTCAGCGTCTCAATGGCTTCTTCCGTATTGTGCATAAGCGCTGTTTCGGTAACTTCCAGCACCAGCCTTCCTGGCAGAGTTTTGTATTGTTTTAGCAAATCACTAATATAACCAGTCAATTGTGTATCTTGCAGATTTTGCGCTGAAAGATTCACGGCAATTGAAATATCAATATTATTTGTATTCCAACCTTGTAAATCAGATAATGCTTTTTCAAGCACCCATTGCGTTAATGATTTAATTAAACCAGTCTGTTCGGCTAAAGGAATAAAATCATCCGGAAATATCATTCCTTTTTCAGGATGTTCCCATCGGACTAACGCCTCAACACCAACAACACGTTGTTGCTTTAAATCAATTTTTGGTTGATAAAATAAACGCAAATGATTTTCAGCAATCGCTTCTCGCAAGTCACCCACAAGTGACAATCGTTGTTCAGTATGAAAATCTTTGCTTGGGTGATAAATACAATATTCTTCCTTCTGCTGCTTGGCAACGTACATGGCTACATCGGCACTCTTCAACAACGCTTGTGGACTATCTCCATGTTCAGGATAAATAGCAACGCCAATACTCGCTGAAGTACTCAAGCTCATTTGCTCTAATGTGAAATGTTTTTCGAATGCCTGTCTGATTTTATTAACAACAATAATACTGGAATCAATATTGACATCGTCAACGAGTATCGCAAATTCATCACCACCCAAACGCCCTACCGTATCTACATCCCGCAAGACATCAAGCAACCGTTGACTTACCTGCAAGAGCAGCTGGTCGCCTGCATCATGGCCTAGTGTGTCATTGACCTCTTTAAACCTATCCAGATCAATCATAAAAACAGCAAAAGAGCGATTGCAACGATTTGCCTCTCGAACACTCTGCCCCAGACGATCCTGTATTAAGGTACGATTTGGTAGTTCAGTAAGAGGATCATGAAGTGCAAGGTGTTGTAATTCATGATTTAAAACTTGCAGTGCACTGGTTCTTTCAGCAACACGGTTTTCCAGCGTCTGATTAAGATTTTTAACTTGAATAAAAGCACTATCTTTTTCGTTAATGTTGGACTTAAGATTTCGCATCATAACGTTGAATGTGCGCGCCAAATCACCCATTTCATCATTAGTTGTTACCGCGACGTCCTCATCCAGATCACCGTGAGCTATTCTTCTTGCTCCCTTCATTAACTGTCTAAGAGGATGCAAGGTGCTATATCTAAATACCACATAAATTGAGGTCATCAGGACTAAAAGCAAAACAACATTATTAACAAATTGCTGCCTCAAAGCAGCATGTGCGGCCAACTCGGCATGTCGCCTGTCCAGGCCAACAATAACCTTGCCAATAATATTTTCATTAAAAATAATATCGGTCGTCACATTCAAAACTCTTGGTTCTTTACTAAGATTTTCTACAATGCCAATTAGAACATCATTTTTTATATTTCCTCGTGCTTGCCTGATAAATTCATTGTCTTTATTGAGATGTGATGCAAAATTACTACCGTCAGGTGCTGTAATCACTGTGTAAATAATATCATTTTCTTTGCTTACATCACGAACATAATCATTTAACGTGACAAAATCATAAGCAAGAATGGGCTCAGCACTCACCGCTGCCATAAAGTGGCCTAACGTTTCGCCTTTTGTTTTCAGTAAAGCGAGTCCATAGGCACTTTCTGACTGATAATGAAGCGTGCCAATAATACCCATTGCAATACTCACAACACTTACGATAAGTAGAATAAATTTTCCACCCAGACTCTGCATCCAGGTTTTTATTTCCGATTGTGCTGAGTTTTGGCTCACTAGTATTCCTCACCAAGTACCAATTCGCGGAAAAACTCCAAACACCAAAGAAGACTCTTCAGCCACAAGCGGAGATACATAAACACAACTATATATCGCCAATAGAGAAATGACTCCCCGTCGATACCAGGCCATTTTTTTATATAACCAATTTATGCTCATTCAATCATGCACTGCTTTATTTATACCCTAACTAGCCAATCAATTTCGATTGGATGTTTATAGGCAATAATTATTTTAAAAAGGCGCAACAGTGCCCACACCCGTAAAACCTTAAAAAGGTCTAGTAGGCATCGGCAAATAATGGAAAAACTTAATGATTTTCGTAGGTTACGGTGAAATTTTTAGGTTAAATGAGAAAGTTTATAAAAATCATATAGATAGTATGTAATTATCTAAGTTCTATAGGTGTATAGTCCCGCACCGGCTCCCCGGCATAGACCTGGGTTGGCCGAAAAATGCGGTTATCACTCAATTGCTCACGCCAGTGGGCCAACCAGCCCGCAGAGCGTGAGATCGCAAAAATGGCCGTAAACTGGTCAGCAGGGATACCCATTTCGGTATACAAAATCCCCGAGTAAAAATCGACATTGGCGTAGACACCTTTCTGGGCTAGCCGATCTTCACAGATCGCCTCTACCCTCTTGGCCGTTTCAAACATAGGGTTCACCGCGCCACCCCGTGCTTCCATTAGCTTATCCACTAATTTTTCCAGGATCTTGGCGCGCGGATCCTTGGTTTTATATTCACGATGCCCCATGCCCCAAATCACCTCTTTATTGGCCAGGCGTTTATCAATATATTCCTCGGCATTATCGGGGGAGCCAATTTCGTCCAACATTTCCACCACTTTCTGATTAGCACCGCCATGCAGTGGACCGGATAAGGCAGCCAAAGCTGCCGCAATAACACTGTTTGGGCTGGCGAGAGTAGAGGCATTTACCAACACGGAAAAAGTTGAGGCGTTAATCGTATGTTCGGCATGCAAAATCAGACACACATCCATGATATGTGCCAGCAGTGGATCCGGGTCTTCCCGATTCAACATATACAGAAAATTCTCCGCATAGGATAAATCATCCCGTGGTTCGGGAGACTCATAACCGTGTCGAATATGCTGCCACATGGCAACCAGAGTGCCCATACGGGCAAGAATCTTGACCGTCATATTATGGATGTAATCCAGATCCTCACAGCTGCCGCCCGTCAGACAGTCACCGCTGGGATAAAACATCCCCAGGCTAGCCACAGAGGTTTGTAACATTTCCATGGGATGGCCGGTGGCCGGAAAGGTCTTCATTAAATCCGTAATATGGTATTGAACCTGCCGATTGCGACGTAATTTATCGTGAAAGTCTTTAAGAATAGACGGTGTCGGTAGATGCCCATCCAGCAACAACAAGGAGGTCTCTTCAAAGGTACTGTTTTCTGCCAACTGCTCAATAGGATAACCGCGATAGGCTAAAATGCCTTTTTCACCATCAATATCGGAGATGTTTGACTGCGTAGCCGGTACTCCAGCCAGTCCTGGCAGATATTCACTCATATCTATATCCTACGTTGATTAGCACCGTTTACTCAAGCGCAATTTGAAGAGCCTCTGAAACAAAAAAAGCAGGTGTGGTAATAGCCAACACCTGCTTTTAAAACTGTCCGTTTTTAGACTGAAAAGGAAGAGCCACAACCACAGGTCGTGGTCGCGTTTGGATTCCGAATTACAAACATAGAGCCTTCCAGATCTTCTTTATAGTCGACCTCAGCACCCGTCAAATACTGAAAACTCATCGGGTCAACCACAACAGAGACGCCATCATTTTCAACCTGAGTATCGCCATCCTGTATATTTTCATCAAAAGTGAAACCGTACTGAAAACCGGAGCAACCGCCACCGGTGACAAAAACCCGTAGTTTAAGTTTTTCATTACCTTCTTCTGCAATCAGCGTCTTAACCTTGTTGGCTGCCGCATCGGTAATAACCAGTGAGCTGTTGTCTATTGTTGCTGCCATCATGATACTTCTCCACACAAAACCATTACAAAATGTAGCAGTATAAGCTGCTGCGAATTACTGCTGTAACATCATTATGGGAATCCTTGGCGTGATTATCAAGATTCACTGGCCGCTGATTTATCATCACGCTTTATAGAAACCACAGATTGATCAGGGCGATGCACCAGATTTCCGTTAACTTCGGCTCCCATCGCCATCTCGATCAAGCTGTAGTAGACATTACCGTGCACTCGTGCCTGCGCTGCTAACTCAACATGGGTCAAGGCATGCACATCACCAATCACCGTACCATTGATGACGACATTGGGTACTTTTACCTCACCTTCAATGGTGCCGCGCTCACTTAAAGTAAGAACAGATTCTTCTTCGCTCTCCGCCGAGATGACATTGCCTTTCACCTTGCCATCCACATGCAGTCCGCCATTAAAAATGACATCACCATGAATTTCTGTATTTTGACCTATCAGCGAATCAATTTGCGCTGTTTGTCTCGGTTTCTTCTTGTTTCCCCACATCAGTCGTCGTCTCCTTGATGGGCCAATTTATTGTCTTAACAATTTCATCCTGGTTGCGTCCCCGCGGAAAAACTTTTACGCGGACTCGCATGGGTTGAAATCCTTCTGGTAACTGAATATTGCCTTCCAGACTCTGAAAGTACTTAAATCTGTAATTTAATTCTTTGACCGACTTCTCGGTCAGCTGAGATAACCTCAACGTTGTAGAGGTGCCATTTAAGGTGCCTTCTACCGAAAAGCTTAGTCGACCGTAGGCTACCCTGTCATTCTTAAGCACCTGAGTCAAAATAATCTTATACCGATAGCCATTCGGCTGACCATTAACTTCCATGTTAATGCTTTGCAGACGAAGACCTCGAGCAGCATCCCGAGGCGAGACAATGCCACGATAAAAGGCCAGTTCTCCATTGAGCTCAAGAATTTCAGCCTGTAACTGACGCAAAGTTTCATCCAGTTCGCCATAGGCCTGACGTTCAATTTGCGAAGCACGTTCCAGGATAGCCTTTTCCGCCCGCAGCTGAGAAATCGAATCCTCAAGTTCAGACTTCTTATCTTCCCAGACATTCTGGATTTGATCCGCTTCACTGCTATCATAACCAGCACTAAATCGCCCATACTCAAAGAGCGACCAACTGGCCAGGAGCAAGGCTAGTGATATTAGCAATGTTAATAAGCGCGTTCGCCAGGGATGATGCGGTTTTACGACAAGTGACATCAGGGCACCAACGCAATGCCTTGCAGACCCATACTTTCATCCAGATCAAACACTAAATTCATATTTTGCACCGCCTGACCTGCCGCACCTTTCACCAGATTATCTATCACGGACAAAATCACTACCGTGTTGCTAGCTTGAGGTACATGCAATGCAATACGGCAGTGATTTGCACCTCTGACTGAACGTGTTTCAGGATGGCTATCCACAGGCAAAACATCCACAAAGTACTCATCGGCGTAACGTGTTTCATAAAGTGACTGTAGATCCGCGGCATCAGCGTTTAACTGACCGTATAAAGTCGCATGAATACCACGAATCATCGGCGTCAAGTGTGGCACAAAGGTCAAACCAACATCGCTATTCGCTGCACGTTTGAGACCTTGACGTATCTCCGGTAAATGACGATGACCTGCTACTGCATAAGCCTTAAAACTTTCACTGCACTCAGCCAGTAGAGTACCAACATTGGCGGTACGACCGGCACCGCTCACGCCAGATTTACAATCTGCGATCAAATTCTGTCGCCCAATTAAATTATTTTCTATCAGCGGTAAAAATCCCAATTGCACTGCCGTCGGATAACAACCCGGATTGGCAATCAAGTCAGCTTTACGCACAGCCTCACGATTCACTTCCGGCAATCCATACACGGCTACATCTAATAATTCAGGACAGGCATGCGGTATGCCATACCATTGTTCCCACTCAGCCGGATCGCTCAGACGAAAATCTGCCGCCAGGTCGATGACCTTAATACCCGCTTCCAGTAATTCGCGCGCCATGGTCATGGCAATACCGTTTGGTGTAGCAAAGAAAACTACATCGCACGACTTAAGCGCCTGCATATCAGGTTCAGAGAAGGCAATATCAAGCATACCCCGAAGATTCGGATACAGATCAGAAACAGCCGTTCCTGCTTCGCCGCGCGAAGTAATAATTGTTAACTCAACCTGTGGATGCATTGCCAGCAAACGTAACAACTCAACACCGGTATACCCGGTGCCGCCAACAATGCCTGCCTTAATTTGTTTCATATTCTTTGTGGTCACGTATTATTCAAACAATGGATTGTCAGTATACTCTGCTTGTATATGCTGTGCACTGCCATGATTCTAAGATTGGAAGCTGCATCAAAATCTAAAATGACATGCATTGCCTGCATTGAGGTATAACTTCATTGTCGTTATCCTGACTTCAGCAATCATTCTCCTACCGAGATTGAATTGCTAACATAGAGATAAACCCTAAACGGGTCAAGCCAGCAACAAAGGCCAGCATGATCAAGAAACAATTTCGTCGGACTCGCCGACACCTGCTCTCGATGCGCAAATGGAAACTACGCCTCGCCTTCTGGAGTAGTGCCACTCTGATTGGTCTGGCGGCGGCCGCGTTTGCCATGTTTAGCAATCATGCGGATCACTTTTATCATTCTTTATATAAGGAATCACCCTGGCTGGCGCTGACACTCACACCTGTCGGGCTGGCACTGATTGCCTATATTACGAAACGCTTTTTTCCCGGCACCGAAGGTAGTGGCATTCCACAGGCCGTCGCGGCGCTTAGCATCAAAGAAAAACATCTGCGTGCCCGTGTCTTATCCATTCGGATTGCGATAGGCAAAATTTTCCTCACCACCGCTGGCCTCATGTGTGGTGCTTCGATTGGGCGTGAAGGCCCCACGGTTCATATTGGCGCAGCCATTATGTATTCCTTTCGCCATGCCTTTCCGATTCGGGGACAACATGCCTTTCGTGCCATGATCCTTGCCGGTGGTGCCGCCGGTATCTCTGCTGCCTTTAATACACCACTTGCAGGTATTATTTTTGCCATTGAAGAAATGAGCCGCTCATACGAGCATCGCACTAGTGGCACATTATTAATTGCTGTGGTTATCTCCGGTTTAACCGCCCTTATCATACTCGGCAACTACACCTATTTTGGATCGACTGATGTCTCTCTGCCAGACGCAACAGCATGGCTTGCTGTGCTCATCTGTGGCGTTGCGGGTGGACTGCTCGGTGGCAGCTTCAGCACGCTACTGATTTTTGGGCAGCGTCGTATTCTGCCCCTACTCACATCACAACCTGTGCTTCTGGCTTTTGGCTGCGGTCTACTCTTGAGCTTCATCGGCTGGTTATCCGACGGCCAGACCTATGGCACGGGTTACGAGGAAGCCAAGCTACTCGTCACCGGTAGTGTCGCCAGTGAAGATATCAATACGGCATTTCCATTTTTAAAATTACTCGCCACTACCATTTCATACTGGAGCGGCATCCCCGGCGGTATCTTTGCCCCTTCTCTCGCCGTTGGTGCGGGAATGGGAGCAGACTTCGCCCATTGGATACCGGTAGTGCCGTTATCCGCATGGGCCATTCTGGGGATGGCAGGCTATTTTACTGGTGTTGTGCAGACGCCCATTACGGCTCTCGTCATTATTATGGAGATGACCAACAATCCCTCGATGTTATTACCCATCATGGCCACGGCGCTCATCGCCAATGTTATCTCCAGACAAATCTGCACAAAACCTATTTACCAGACCCTGGCTGAAAGTTTTATCGAAAATTTGTACCGCACCGAGGCGGATAAAAAGGCAAAAACATAGAGCCTCTCTGGCAGTCAGGGTATACTCAATCAACTTAACCAAATATATCGTTATCATGAAAACCAAAGACAAACTTATTTCGCTTTTTGCTATCGGTACGCTCGGACTACTGGTCTACCTTTGGTTTGGTCCCAGCGGTGTTCAGTCGGCGCCCGACATCAATTTTAAAACCCTTGATGGCCGCACCATAAGTTTAAAAGCGTTGCGAGGTAAACCTGTATTAATTACCTTTTGGGCGACTTCATGTCCTGGCTGCATAAAAGAAATGCCGCACTTAATCGAGCTCTATCATGAACTGCATGATCAAGGTCTGGAGATTATTGGTGTGGCCATGCCCTATGATCGTCCTGACCATGTTGTTGAAATGGTGAAACGTAAAAATCTAACTTACCCAATTGCCATTGATATTGATGGTGAGGCCGTTGCGGCCTTTGGTAATGTATTACTCACGCCCAGTAGCTTCCTGATTAATCCAAAAGGACAAATCATAAAACATAAAATTGGTGAAATGGATATGACGCAGCTGCATAAGACAATCGTCTCTTTATTACCTGACAAGGTATAACGCCGAGAATGCTTTACATTAAAGCCCTACATATCTGCTTCATGGTGACATGGTTTGCGGGCTTGTTTTATCTGCCGCGCCTGTTTGTTTATCACGCCATGTCTAATGATGCCGTCAGTATTGAACGTTTCAAAATTATGGAACGCAAACTCTTTTTTGGCATTATGACTCCCGGCGCGATTCTTACCTTAGTCTTTGGTCTTTGGCTGCTCTCCGCCTACAGTTGGGAGGCGCTTATGGCGGCCAAATGGTTACAGGCAAAGTTTGCCTTACTCGTCTTACTCATTGGCTATCACATCCACTGTGGAAAATTACTATTCGATTTTAAATACGATCGTAATCGCCGCAGTCATGTCTTTTACCGTTGGTATAATGAGTTCCCGGTACTGCTTTTATTTGCCATCATTATTTTCGTTGTCGCCAAACCGTTTTAATCATAAAACACCCGCTCCCGTTTTTTACAACTTGAACTGGAGTCTGCTCCAGGTACTATACTTCAGCATAGCCCGTTGAAAGGAGCCTCCTATGGGGAAGGGACATTACAAAATCGGTGAAATATCCGAGCTAACCGAACTCACCCCGGATACCCTCCGATATTATGAACGCATTGGCTTATTGACCAGTGTGCCTCGCACCAGTGGTGGCGCTCGTCGCTATTCAGAAGAAAATCTTGCCTGTCTTCGCTTTATTCAAAGAGCACAAAAAATGAATTTTTCCCTCGCCGAAATTGGTCAACTGGTAAGGATGCGAGAAGCACCTGCAGAGGCCTGTCAGGATGTACACGGCATTGCTCAAATAAAACTTCAGGAAATCAAATCGCACATCAGTGAGCTGGTCTTGTTGCAAAACGAATTACAGTCACTGGCCAAACACTGCACTGATTCTAATGTTGATGGTTGTGCGATTCTGGATGGTCTTGGTGAAAAATCTAAATCCATATGACAGGCTGCTGTGAAAATAAAACGTCCGAGCTTAATGCCCTGAAAGATTCACAATCTTCAGTGCTTAAATGGGTATTGCTGATTAATGCTGTCATGTTTATTGTAGAAATGACCGCTGGCCTGCTAGCACATTCAACTGCCCTGCTCGCTGACTCACTCGATATGCTTGGCGATACACTGGTCTATGGTTTTAGTCTTTACGTTTTACATCGCAATCAAAAATGGCTGGCCATTTCTGCCATGCTAAAAGGCATTATCATGCTATGTTTTGGTTTGTTCGTCCTTGCCGAGGCAACCTATAAAATATTTTTACCTGTTCTTCCCACTGCCGAGTTGATAGGTGGCATCGGTCTACTGGCATTAATCGCCAATTTAATATGTTTTTATTTATTATGGAAACATCGCAGCGATGACATCAATATGAAATCCGTTTGGTTGTGTTCACGCAATGATGTATTTGCCAACACCGGTGTGATATTCGCGGCCATTGGTGTGGCCTTACTACAAAGTCGCTGGCCAGACATTATTATTGGACTCATTATTGCCGGATTGTTTTTGCATACGTCTTACTCTGTTTTGCGTGATGCATTCCTACACTTTAAGCATTGTAAATAATTCCGACATGGCATTTCACCATACTCTGCACCCCTCCTTATTGCAGATTGCAGAACAATTCTGCAAAACATAGAAACCTAACAACGGCTTTCCTCTTCCTGTTTCATAACGCTTTTTCACATAAGTCTATGTTAAACCGACAATTCATCTGTATTTATTTATGTCATTTTAAATCCTGGCTACAATCGGCCCACAATTTGCAATGAACTGTGCAAACACTAAAAAAATTATAAGTACCAAAATAAACATTAAGACGGGAAAAAGACTTAACAACGAATTTCAATAATGGCACTGGGACGTCCATACCATACGCACACACACAAATAACAACGTTTTCTTAGAACCTCATGGTTCATCCTCTAATGCCACCAGGACGGTGGCTTTTTTTTGTCTATTACAAAAATTTGGCCAGGCTTTAGTAATTAATCAACACGAGAATTCTGCTGTGAAATATGCCATTGTGATTCCCTGTCCCTGATCACTGAGTGTTGTTGCTGATGAAAAAAGTAATGACATTAATTCGGGCATCTCATGATTAAGCCCTTACCAGGTCGGTCAATCCTTGACCAAACTTAAATTCTTATTATTATAAAAATCTATGTGCAATTACGAAACTTCGACCATTTCAAAGTCAGACTTACCCACCGCGCAATCGGGGCATAACCAGTCTTCAGGAATATCCTCCCAGCGAGTTCCTGGGGCGATACCTTCATCCGGCAGACCCTGTTCTTCATCATATTCAAAACCACAAACCACACATACGTATTTCTTGAATTTCATAAATCAATTACCTGACTGTTTTACTCACTAAGACGAAATTGTCGCATGATTTTATAGACTTGCCCATTTATCCTCTAATATCGATACAATATCTGCCATGAATCAACAATCTAACATGCCCACTGTGCTGTGCTTTTCAGGCCTGGATCCCACAGGCGGTGCGGGTATTCAGGCGGATATCGAGACCATTGCCAGCATGGGGGCGCATCCAGCGCCGGTAGTCACCGCCCTCACCGTGCAGGACACCTCTAGCGTCAAACGCTTTGAGTCTGTGGATAGTCTACTTTTGGTCGAACAGGCCCGCACGGTGCTGGAAGATATGCCCATCGCGGCTATCAAAATCGGCATGCTGGCCAATCGTGCCATTATTGAAGCCATTCATTCCATTCTGGTGGACTACCCCGACATTCCGGTAGTGCTTGACCCTGTGCTCAAGGGTGGCGGCGGTGGTGATTTGCTCGCTAGTGATGCGCTGGATGCTTTACTGGAATTGCTTGTTCCGCAAACCACCATACTCACGCCCAATAGTATCGAGGCCCGAGTCCTGGCAAAGGACGCAGATAGTCTGCCCGCCTGCGCAGAGTCTTTACTGGATAAAGGCTGCGACTATGTACTGATCACCGGCGGACACGAATCAACCGAAGGCATCGTCAATACCCTTTACAGCAATCACCGTGAACTGGAACAGACCGAGTGGACACGCCTGCCGCATGAATATCACGGCTCCGGTTGTACCCTGGCCTCGGCCATTACCGCCATGCTGGCATTGGGAATCGACCCGGTTACTGCAACGCATGAAGCACAGACCTTTACCTGGGAGGCACTGAAATCTGCCAATCGCATGGGCATGGGCCAGTTCATCCCAAACCGTCTGTTCTGGGCACGCGAAGAAGACTAAGTATGTCATATGCAACCTGCTTTTGTAGGAGCGTCGTTCCGACGCGATTTAATTGTTCGCGTTCGTACTCGCGCCGAGACGACGCTCCTACATTATTGAGTAACAATAAAATCATTCATTGCAGACAATAATTCGGAGCTGTTTTCAGGAATATGCCACTATCAACCGCCACTCTGCATGGACTGTATGTCATTGCTGACAGTAGCCTGGCCTCAAGTCATATCTGTCTGAGCGACAAAGTTAAACTGGCTATTGAAGGTGGCGCGCGTATCGTTCAAATCCGTGACAAACGCCCTACACCCGACATCAAAGAAATACAAAACATTGCCCGCTTATGCCAGCAACACAGGATTCCCTTGTTGATCAACGACAGCATAGAACTGGCCATTGAAATGAATGCTGACGGCATCCATCTGGGGCAATCCGATACTGACTTGAAAGCAGCACGCCAACGACTGGGAGATTCGGCAATCATTGGTATTACCTGTCACGATGAGATTACGCTGGCGAAACAGGCCGAAGCAGAAGGTGCCGACTATGTTGCCTTTGGTCGCTTCTTTTCATCGCAAACCAAACCCGAGGCACCTCCTGCTAACATAAAAATTCTGCAACAGGCTCGCAAAGAATTACGGATCCCTATCGTTGCCATCGGCGGCATCACACCGGATAATGGCGGCTCGTTACTTCAGGCAGGTGCCGATATGTTGGCCGTTATCAACGGTGTTTTTGGCCAAACGGACATTAAATCTGCCGCACAACAATTTAACCAACTCTTTGACCGCAGGACTAGAAATTTATGACACGTTCACACGACCTTTTTGTACAAGCCCAAAAACATATCCCCGGTGGTGTTAATTCACCGGTACGCGCCTTCAAAGGTGTTGGTGGTGATCCCATATTTTTTAAAAAGGCCAGCGGTGCTTATTTGATCGATGAAGATGACAAACAGTACATCGACTATGTCGCTTCATGGGGACCAGCGATTTTAGGCCATAGTCATCCAGACGTCCTAAAGGCTGTTAGTGATGTTATGCAAAACGGTTTGAGTTTTGGCGCACCGACCGAGCTGGAAATACACATGGCAGACAAGGTTTGTGAATTAGTCCCCTCCATGGACATGGTGCGTATGGTCAGCTCCGGTACAGAAGCCACCATGAGTGCCATACGACTGGCACGAGGCTTTACTAGCCGTGACAAGATCGTCAAGTTTGAAGGTTGTTATCACGGACATGCGGATTCTTTGTTGGTGAAAGCCGGTTCCGGTGCTTTAACGCTAGGCGTTCCCACTTCTCCCGGTGTCCCTGCCTCACTGGCAGAACACACGATTACGCTGAGCTATAACGACAGCGAACAAGTCAAAACATTGTTTAATGACATCGGTGATCAGATCGCCTGCATTATTGTCGAGCCGGTTGCGGGGAATATGAACTGCGTACCACCGGTAGCCGGTTTTCATGAAACCCTGCGCGAGGTCTGTGACCAACATGGTAGTGTTTTAATTTTTGACGAAGTCATGACCGGCTTTCGCGTTGCCCTTGGCGGTGCGCAGGCACACTATGGTATTAAGCCCGACCTGACTACGCTAGGTAAAGTCATTGGTGGTGGCATGCCCGTCGGTGCCTTTGGTGGTAAACGTGAAATCATGGAACAGATTGCACCACTGGGTCCTGTCTATCAGGCAGGGACTTTGTCAGGCAACCCCGTTGCCATGGCAGCAGGTTTAAAGACACTGGAACTCATCAGTGCCGATGGCTTTTATGACAAGCTCACCAATATGACGACCAGGCTTGTAAGCGGCTTAAAAGAAAAAGCCAAAGCCGCCGGTATTCCATTAACGACTAATCAAGTCGGCGCCATGTTTGGCATATTCTTTACCGAAGCCGATCAGGTTTATAACTTCGCTCAAGTTGGTGAGTGCAATATTGAACGCTTCCAGAAATTTTATCACGGCATGTTGGACCAGGGTGTTTATCTGGCGCCGTCGGCATATGAAGCTGGCTTTGTCTCCAGCGCACACACGGATGCAGATATTGAAGCGACGCTGAGTGCAGCGGAAAAGGTCTTCGCTACTCTATAGATGGTTAATCTATTAAAAGATTTTTACCGCAAAGGCA
>Ga0316204_10006852_pt1 | contig 17127 bp, 20 predicted proteins | sample 6monrhotite_MG_2_FD_205661 | JGI IMG/M metagenome (GOLD analysis project Ga0316204, IMG submission 205661) | Microbial mat bacterial communities from mineral coupon in-situ incubated in ocean water Damariscotta River, Maine, United States -... | ecosystem: Environmental > Aquatic > Marine >... | reverse complement strand
GCTCCTAATCGCGCTGCGCGCTATCCTCATCCATCGACGGCGCAAGCGCCGACTCAACGGCCATGATTAAAGGCGATTGCTCGCGCAATCGCACATGGCCTTTCTGACTGGCATGAAACGGAGTGAGGGGTGAGAAAGGGGGCAGACATCCTCCTATTTTTGTGCTGAATGAAGTTTTAGGCCCTTGCTGCGGTAGTCGAATGTTCTGGTTTGATAAAGAACATCCGGCAGTCACGCCAACTTGGCGCACACTATTGAGTACCCTCTCAACCAACTGTTCCCCGGTGGACGCTCCGGACGGTGAACAGTTTTCGTCTCTGTCGGACTGACAGACGCGGGCCGAAACGACATCGGCTGGAATTGTCATATCCATGGGTGACTATACAGCGATCCATCAAAACACAACAGGCTATAAACATCGATCTTGACGCGATAAGGATGTTAAAACTGGTGGGCGGTGGACTCGCCGGGGTTTCTTATTTTAGAGGTGAGTCTCAATTGCAGCAGCGGTCGCTACTGTTGACCCGCGAGGCACCACAATGAATTTATGGCCTGCCGCCATGCCACGCGACACAACCAGGGCAATTAACGCACGGTGGGCTGCGACACATGGGAATCCGAGGTCTTGCGCCTCGTGGCTATCGGAGGCGATGCCGATTTCGATAAATTCCGGAATTTCCGGAAAATTGTCAATTTCATTTAAGGTGCCGTCCGCCCTGTCGTCTATCAAATCGGCAAGTGTGATAAGTTCGTTAATAACCTGATCCGGTGGGGTGCGTCTACCTGACGACCACGACTTAGCGGTATCTGAGCGAACGCCTAACATCTCAGCGGCCTCCCTGATCGAGAGGCCGCAAGATTGACAGAGTAGGGAAAATATCGAGGTCATTAAACAATCTCAGGATAGGTAACGTCACGGCCTTGCTGCACCGCCATGCGGTTAGCGTTTCTTGCGCGTAATATCACCACTGAATGCATTTCACTTGCAAGGTCACGTTTAGTCCGTGAATAGGCGTGGATATACCAAATTTTACCTCTTTTGTTGTGACTGCGGGTTCTGATCGGCACATCGAGGTAAGCATGCCATTGACCTTTTCGCGAACCTTTGAGGATTTTACTAACATTTACAATATTGTTTTTGAGCAGATCAATAGCGTTGGCAATGGTTTGTGCAGCGAGAATATCATCAATTTGTATAAAAGATTGGGTTGTCATTTTAAGGCCTCCTGCCTCCTGCGGCTGGCTAATCCGACCGCTTCAATGATTGTATCGTACTCCAGTGGGGTACATTGTCAAGCGTTAACGGCCAGCCAAACCACCAGATAAACACCAGTAAAATAACGAGTATGAATTCCATGGCGGGATTGTAGCTGATGGGTTTGAAGGTCTGGCCGCACATCCGCCAACAATATGCGAAAGCTGGGGAGAAAACCGGACTTGTCCGACCTGCTCAAACCCATCCGTAAATACGGTCTGTTGCAACCGATTGGCGTGGTCAAGTCGGCCGACCGCCGCATTCCACACCTGATCAACACGCCGGCTGTCGTCCGGTTCCTGTCCTGCGAACCCCTCCTTGGGCCGCCCTTCCCCCCGCCGCTGTTAAAGAGCCCCCGAACCCGTCGCGGAGGGCGGCTCTTTTGTTGCTATAATGTTCCGGTTGTGCTAGACTGTGTTAGTTTGCCGCTATGATGGTGGTGCCATCATCACACCGAAGCAGGAATGATACGATGTTTGACCAGGCAATAACCTTTGTGCAGGAACTCTATCAGCACTATTATCTCGGCTATCCAGAATTCTGGCGCGTTTTCTGGGCGGTGGCCGTTACACTGGGAATCGTGTGGGGCGCACTTGCTGCCGTAGGTATCCTGTTAGTATTGATAGAAATAGCATGGAACTGGCTCTGGCGCGGGCTGTTGATCCGTCTGCCTGTTTTTCTCTGGCGGGTGTTGACCGGCAAGCGGCGCGCCAGGGCGGGCCGCCCGACCGCCGGGTTTCCGGACCCCTACCACAGACCTCTCTGAAACCCGCACTGCCTCCCCTGCCCGGCCCACCGGACAGCGGGACAGCCGGTCGGACTGACCCTTTTCCCAACCGAATCGCCGGTGTCTTTTCATGGTATCGTTCGATCCCCTGACCTGACGGCGAGCGATGACGTGTGCAACGGCACGATGTTCGTCGATCAGCGCCCAAACGGCCAAAACATTCAGAAAATCAAAAACTTATGAGACATGCCATTATCCCGAAAACGCGCCCGCTACCACCCCTATTAACAAAATAGTAGACACCACTACATTTTGATGTTTCCATCTGCACCGGATATCTTTTCAATACTCGCGGGAATGTTTTTCAGATATCGTTAATGATTCAAACTTATAACATACGAGAATCGCGGAAATATAAATGGATCGGCGGACAGTGGAGTACCTTGCAATGAACGAGCACCAGCCGGATGACCCGGGCCAGATGCGGCCCTGTCAGATCAAGCTCCCGCCGCACATGTGGGCGCGTATCGACGAGATAAAACGACGCCTCCGGTTGGCTAGCCGGTCCGCCGTCATTGAACGAATTCTGTTGAATAATCCGCAGCTACCTGAACTGGAGGACTTCCGCACGAAAAACTGATCTGAACGCAAAAGGCCGACGGGTGCAACCGTCGGCCTTTCGAAACTCAATTAACCGCCGAAGCAGGTAAAACCACTCCCTGTTTATAGGCGAATCGGCCTTGTAATACAATATCTATTTTACAGGAGCGTTTTCGGCTGGCGGTTTGGCATACAAGGAACAGCCAACATGCTACCCGATACCAAACAAAAGGCCGCAAAACCGCCCTCCCGGACACCACCCGATCACTATCAGACCCGACGGGATCTGCACCGTAGCCACCTGGAGATCCTCCGCACCCTCTGGGTCATGGCGGACGGCACCCGTGAAGTTCAAATCACCAATCGCGAGCTGCAACAGATGACCGCACTGGGTCGCCGTACCGTGCAACTGAGAACGAGCGAGCTGGCGGCCAGCGGGTGGCTTGAAAAAAAACTCGTGCGGCGCACGGAACGCTTTAACGACGCTAATATCTACCGCCTGACAAGACCGATCGACGACCCACGCCTCGTCGCGGCCGGCAAGCGTCGCCGGGTGCCGGCGGGGGGGTGCAACCAGCGCACTGAATTAGATAAAACTAATTATATTAAAACTACTAATACATCCCTTGATACACCTACTGAGCACAAACAATGTAACCAGACTGGCATGCAGTCTCCGTCTCAGCCAGCCCCCTGCCCCACACCAACCGGCAAGCGCGTCTACCGCCCCGCCCGCCGTCCCCATTTAACCGACCACCAGCTTCGTTTGCTGCAATCTGCGCTGGCCCATCTTCGCCATCAACCGAACAGCCCCATAACTACGGATTGCCCTGCTACGGAGGTGCTTGCCCGGATCGATCGTCTGCGGGAGCAACACATACCCGGCTATAACGACGCCTATTGGAACCACATGGTCAAACGCCACGGTTATCACGCGTTTTGTGCCGTGTTGGAAACCGTGGCGATGATCCAGCAACGGATCCCCCGTGCCGATGGCGATGACATCCGATCGCCCGCCGGATATCTCGGTGGCATATTCCGCAAGGCCAGCATTGGCCTCGATATGCGGCCCGATATCACGCTGGCGACCTGGGTCGAAATCGAAAACAACGCCACCAAACTGGCAGCGGACCGGCAAGCGCAACACAAGGCGGCCGCCCGTCGCCACCGCAACGATGAAATTCGTCGCTGTTTCCTGGAAAATGCACGCGCTGTCCTCCCCGCTGATACGCTCGCCTACCTGTCACAGCTCCGCCTGATCCGGCAAACGGCGGACGCTGTTCATCTTGCTGCCCCGACCCGGTTCCTCAAGGACCACATTCAGAGCCACCACCACAAACAACTCTGCCAGCTCTGGTCGACCACCCTCGGCGGGTCGGTATTCGTCAAGATCAGTGTTCGTCCGCCTGTCGAACTCCCAGACTGATGTTTACCAGCATTATATCATGCCATATGGCCCGCTTACCGGTTTGCCATCATACCAGTTTACCGCGAACACGGTAACAATGTACAATGGGTTGCAATTGTGCCATCCCACCATCTTGCCAGTTTACGTGTGTACGGTTAACGCGTTATGATGGGGTAACGTAGGACACGTTTGCAGGTATGCCATTAAACCGGGTTGCTGACACACTGGTTAACCACGTTACGGCTAATCATGCGATCCTGTTTCATGTTAATACTGTGTTAAGTCTTACCGTCTAACATCTATACGGCGTTCCAGTCATAACATGATCATGTATTAACGGTTCACTAGCTTGACAGATTACTGGTATATCGTGTTCACTTGTTGATCGCATACAAGTTATCCACTAGACAGGAGTCACATTTTGACAGCACCTTTTGTTCTCGCGGTCGTCTCTCTCAAGGGCGGGGTCGGCAAATCCACCACAGCGGTTAACCTGGCCGTTGCCGCCGCGCTGGACGATCGCCAGTCCGCCCTCATGGATCTCAACTGGAACCAGCAAACCACGACCCACTGGTGGAACAGGCGCACAACCACGCCGCCACATCTTGTCGATCTGTCCGCCATGTCCGCAACCGACATCACCACCGGGCTCGACGTCGCACGCGCCAATGGGTGTGACTACATTGTACTAGACTGCCCGCCGGACGGCGGTTCCGTCGTCGAACAGGCTATCACATGCGCCAATTTTGTACTGATACCGTGTCCACCGTCGTTTATCGACGTCGAGGCCGCCGCCGGCACCAGCCAGCTGACCGCCCGCGTCGGGCGCAAAGGCGGCTTTGTCGTCACAAAATCTCGGGTCCAGGGAAGGGGGGAGGAGGCGGGGCGAGCGCTCGCCAGCAGCTACAAACTGCCGGTTGCGCCAGTTGTGATCACCGAACTGATTATCTACCAGGACAGCATGGCGATGGGGCAGGGCGTACTTGAATATTCTGGCGACGCGGCCACCACCCACAAAGCAAGAAAACAGATATCTCGTCTGTACGACTGGATCAATCAGCGCATTGCCAAAAAGGACGCTCTCACATGACCGACACAAAACCACCATCGCTTAAACGCCCACCGCTTGTTGCCGCGACGGAACCGGCGAATACGGCCCTGGCCCCGTCACCGACAGCCGCACCGGCACCGGTGCGCGAGCCGGTCCAGGCCGTCACGCTATACATACCAGAATCGGCACATCTGGAACTGAAAATACTGGCCGCCCGACAGAAAACAAACATGGTCAGCCTGATCCGGACAGCAATCAACGAACAGATATTTGCCCCCCACAATCTGCCCCTCATGAAAAATCCTGACTAAAGTAGCTGATGAAAAGGTTATCAAAATTTTTGACAAATAGTGACCGCCACTCTATAACACTACAACAGTTCTTCCTCCTGTACTCCCTGTCAAACTTGCCCTGGCCCGTGGCCGGGGTTTTTTTTCGCTGCCGGGGCGGGCAGGGGACCCGTCCGCCCCTCAGATAATCCGGCAAATCCGTGCGGCGGCAATCGGACGCCGGCTCTAATTGCCTCAGATACCGCCCCCGCAAACGACGACACACCAAACACCCGCGCAACCGCCAGGTGCTTGTTGCGCAAATTCGTCAATGACATCCCCAGCACGCCTGCCTGTTGCTGCAACGTCAATTGCGGCGCGTCAATCTGTAACATGAGCACTTGCATCTGGCGCTCGGTCAGACGCACCCTATCTCGGGAAATGGACTGTACCGGCAGGTCATCCTCAACCAGTTGTCGCACCTTCCAGGCGATCAGGCTCAAAAGGTCGCCGTGCCGGTCGACAATCGGGCCGACCGGCCTATCCGAAACCACTGCCAGCTCACCGACCTCACCGGCTTTCGCTGCAAAAAAGACATAACCATCTACCAGGCCAAACGATTGCCAGACCTGTTCTGCCAACCCGCGCCCGCGACCGGCGAACTGCCGGCGTGCCTCCGAGAACGCAAAGTTTGACCATCTCTCATTCAGAACAGCGTGTGCGACCACACAATCAGCGTCCGCGTCCGTCCCGTAATAGTGCTCAATAAACCCCGCAGGCATGGAGTCGACCGTGTAAACATCATTCAACGACCAGCTCTGCCATAGCCAGTTGGTAATACCAACCAACCGCAGAACCATGTCAATCTGACCCTTGTTTTGCGCAGCGCAAGCCAACGCCACCAACTCGGTCGATGAACAGCCCAACAACTCATTCACGAACCTTGCCCCTTCCGAAAGACCTCAAATTGCTCGCTCTCGCTCCGGAACAGCGCCGCGCCACCAAACCACTCCGGTGGGCGACGGGCGACCGGAAACGTTTGGCTCATCAGATAATACTCCACTCCATTATAAACCTCCGGCGGGCGATCCAGAAACCGGTAACCGCGCCGCCTCCAGAACATCTGCAATCTCATATCGGAAACCGCACCACTGACCCGCGTCACGCCCTTGAACCGCGAATATTGCAGCGCCGCCGCCGCCAACGCGTTCAACACACGTAAAGAACCGCGTGCGGCAGGAAGTACCGCAAACCTTTCCAGAAACGTCTCACCACCGGACGGCGACATACACAAGAAACGAACACGCATTGTCCCTACCGCATCATTGCCCGCCGTGGCAATCAGGTGCGTACTCGACTGTCGATCGTGCTCGTCAAACTCTTCCTGGAGGGGATCTCCGCTCGCCACAAATGAAGCCGCCCGGATCCACTTGCAAATCTCGATCTGATCCGTCGTCGTTGGGGTTATTTGCGGTAGGGGGCGAAATGACACCCTAAATATAAATTCTATATTCGTGAGAACATGATTCGTTATCTTTTCCCCCTTTTATCTGAGTATGCGTGATGAAGGACAATCCTCGGGCCATAGATTTTTACAATAAATTGGAGCTAAAAATCTTTGAAAAAACCGATACTCATTTCATTCCAGCCTTGGTTACCTGAAGAGCACATTTGACGACATCAGGCATCATGTCCTTACTCTTTCAATGCGCTGATTGCATATACCATTTCCCGAAGCCCTTTATGCCGGGGCTTATCGTGACGCATCACGAGCGCCAATTTTCGATTTAGGCATGGCGACAATACACGCATTGCCAGAGGCACACGTTCGTCGTTTTTCCGTATGGCCATTCCAGGAAGGATGGCGCAACCTAATCCAGCCCCGACGAGTTCCTTGATTGCTTCGATATTCCCGAGATCCATAATGGGTTTGAGTGGGACCGACGCGGCTGCAAACCATTCATTTACGATTCTCCTCGTGTTACCACCCGCTTCATATAGAATGAGCGGGAGGCGAGCCAATTCGGTTGGGGTTGCCACCTTCGGCAGTTCATAAATTTCTTTCGATCCGACAACTACGAATTCATCTTCGAGAATCGGCGTTACATCAAACATTCTCCCCTGTGCAGGAAGGGTCACTAGGCCAAGGTCAAGTATGTTGTCTTCAATATTCTTCAAAATGTCTGCTGTATTCCCGGTGCGAACCGTGATCTCTAATGTTGGGTATTTACTACGCATATTCCGTAAGATGGGTGGGAGCAAATAAATACAGGCGGTCGCGCCAATTCCGATCCGAACACGCCCCATCTTGTCGTTAGAATAAGCATCCATATCGCTTATAGCTTCAGAAACGGCACTTTTAATCCGCCGTGCATGTTCTATTAGCTCTGCGCCTGCTTGCGTTGGCATTGCGCGTTTGCCAACTCGTTCTAACAATCGCACTCTTAGTTTCGTTTCCAATTGGCGAATTTGAAGACTGACGGCGGGTTGACTAATACCCAATTTTTCGGCCGCCGCTGTGAATGTGCCAAGTTCCACAACATCCACAAAAGTTTGCAGTTGATCAAGTTTCAGGTCATGCATATCAAAGTTTTACTTATGAATCGCATAAGTAGTCAAATATTTTCTTATAATTAAATTTGATGCATGTTGTGAAATCAAATGCAACTTTGTGAGAGACACAACATGAATAGATTTATTGTCCGAGATTCAACCGAATCTGATTTGTCTATGATTCAACCGATTTATGCCCATGAAGTTTTAACTGGTCTTGCGACGTTCGAGGAAGTTCCGCCCTCTGTTGAAGAATTGGCTGTACGAAGACGCGGTATTCTTGATCTCGGTCTTCCCTATCTGGTAGCGGAACATGATGGCGTGGTTATTGGATACACTTATGCCAATAACCACCGACCTCGACCCGCCTACCGAAACTCAATCGAGAACTCGGTGTATGTCGATAATAACTATCTCCGTCAGGGTATCGGCAAAACGTTATTACATACGCTGATTTATCGGTGTGAACAGGGTTGTTGGCGTCAGATGGTAGCTGTAATAGGAAATGCAGAAAATACGGGTTCAATCGGTCTGCACAAAAGTCTCGGATTTCGTCATGTCGGTGTTTTGGACTCAGTTGGTTTCAAGCTCGGTCGATGGGTCGATACCGTTATTATGCAACGCCCCCTTAATGACGGGAGTAAGACTTTGCCCGACAAAAGAGCTGGTAAATGATTTCCTCTCGGCTGGTATGGTCCCTTGGTCTGTCGCAACTGATCTTATGGGGAATTTCGTTCTATTTCATCGGCGTGTTCGGCGATTTAATTATTGCGGATACCGGGTGGTCACGAACCAGTGTTTACGGCGGGTTCTCCGCTGCATTGCTTGCGATGGCTGCTGTTTCAGTGACGGTTGGAAATACGGTTGATCGGATCGGAGGTCGTTATGTGATGATTGGCGGTACCCTTGTCTGCTCTGCCAGTTGCGTTGCGCTCGGGTTCGCCGATACGATCACGCTCTATTATGCTGCTTGGGTTGGTCTTGGTATCGCTATGCGATGCACGTTGTACGATGCGGCCTTTGCAACATTAGTCCGGATCGGCGGATCAGCGGCGCGTCCAGCCATTACGAAAATTACACTTCTCGGTGGCCTTGCTTCTACCTGCTTTTGGCCTATTGGTCATTTTCTAGCTGACACATACGGCTGGCGCGACGCAGCGTTGATTTATGGCGGTGTCGCGTTGATGACCGTACCATTGCATTATTTTATTCCGACGGCTCAATACCAAATTGACGAAACCGAACACGTGCCCTCGATGTCACGTCCAGCGAAAAATCTTTCTCGCAACAAACTAAACGCCGTTCTATATGCAACAATCATTGCGCTTGGAAATGGATTGCATGCCGGCATGTCCGCACATCTCATCAGCATTCTCGCTGAACTTGGATTGGGTGCTGGTCTTGCCGTGTCGGTAGCCTCTTTGCGCGGCATCGGCCAATCAACAGCTCGACTTATCGAACTCCTCTTTGGAAGTCGGGTACATCCCCTTGATCTTAATATGATCTCGACGCTGGCCACTCCACTTTGTTTCATACTTATACTAAGCAGTGGTGGATATGTGGCCGCAGCAGTGGCGTTCTCTTTCGTTTACGGTGGCACGGTCGGTCTCCTTACGATTACACGGGGCACACTCCCATTGGTTCTGTTCGACCATGAAACATATGGTTCGATTGTCGGCAAATTACTCATTCCGAGTTTCATCGTGTCCGCAGCGGCACCTGCGGCATTTGCCATCATTATTGAAAAATATGGATCGAACGCAGCACTCTACATTGCCATCGCCGTTGGTTTTGTCATGCTGGCCGCGTCACTATGCCTACGACTAAATTGGAAACTTGGGTCTCGCGTTCAAATATGAATTCCCGCTTCTGGTTGAGGTGGTTCAAATGTCGGCCATAACTCGGCTGAAGTCTTGAAGTAGCAAAATGAATTTATCTTTCGTTGACGACAGAGCCGGCTTGCAAATAGCTCACACGACTTTACGCTGGCACAGCTACAACGAACATTTCGAAAAAATCGTCCTCGCCTAGCCGTTTGCCGTTCGAGGAATCACGTTCCTTCTCCTGCATCTTTTCCGTGAGGACCCGAAGAATGACAGGGATGCGCCTTACGTCTCTGGAGGGTGCCAGACGACCTGATTCTGAATGGAGGAATCAAATTGTTATGATCATGCCGTCCTCGGCTGCCTCAAACGCCACATCATTCCGCCTCGCAAGCATATCGTCACTCATATGCGTAAGGACCACGCGTTTCGCGCCGATTGAGGGGAGATGTTTTTCAAGTGTCGCCAGATCAAGGTGAAGAGGAACCTGTTTGTCTCGAAAGTATGCCTCGGCGACAAAAAGATCGGCATCTCGAGCCGCGTCAATGATCGTATCAGTCCATTCTGTATCGCCGGTATAAGTAATGATTTGGCCTTCAGCTTCGATCCGTAGGGCAAAAAACGGACCGTCAGGTTTTCCATGGCTGACCTGAAACGGCGTCACGCGGAGATTGCACAACTCAGATGTCTCGCCAGGCTTCAACTCCTTCAGAGTCAGATCGAATTTCTGCTTGGTCTTTGATGATCCAGGAAAGGCCGTTTCCATAACTCTCTCAAACCACTTTTCGAGGCCGGGAGGACCGGCGATCACGAGAGGTTCCGTTCTTTTCGAAAAGAACTGCGCATCCAGCATCAGAAATGGCAGTCCGCCAAAATGGTCGGCATGGAAATGGGTAAAAAGAATCGCATCAATTTCATTGTGAATAATGTTGAGTTGCTTCATTGCGACGAGCGAAGAGGCGCCGCAATCAATCAAAAAGTTTGCTTGTTTACCGGTCACATGAAAACAGGTGTTGAAACGGCCACCACTTCCGAAAGCGTCGCCGCACCCGACAAATTGAAGTTGCATATGATGAATTCTCCAGTTACGATAGGATAATCGTATCATAGTTACTTAATGATACAAGTTTTATATCGTTTAAAATTGAAAGCACGCTGAATGTCCGCAAAAATCGTCGTCGCAAACTGGGTTCATCCTGAAGTTCTGGATTTTCTCAAATCACATGGTGACATCGTCGCTAATACTGACCGCGAACCTTGGTCAAATTCTGAGCTGAAGGGTCGCTGCAAGAATGCGGAGGCCTTAATTGCCTTCATGCCCGAGACGATTGATGAAGCATTTTTGTCTGCGTGTCCGAAACTTAAGATCGTGGCCTGCGCACTCAAAGGTTATGACAATTTCGACGTGGATGCTTGTTCGCGGCAAGGCGTCTGGGTCACCATTGTTCCGGACTTGCTCACGGCGCCAACTGCGGAACTAACCGTCGGGTTAATGATTTCGTTAGGCCGTAATATGGGGCCTGGTGGGGCCTTCGTCCGCAGCGGAACATTCGAAGGTTGGCGTCCACGGTTTTACGGCCGTTCCCTTGATGGCAGTACTGTAGGGTTGGTCGGTGCCGGTGCCGTTGGTAAAGCGATTGCGCGTCGCCTTGCTGGATTTCGGTGTCATACGCTCTATTTCGACAGCAATCGATTGACGCCTGATCAAGAGGACGGCCTTCGGCTGCAACGCGTGAGCTTATCGGAACTCGGGGCAAAGAGTGACTTTGTCGTTTTGGCGTTACCGCTTACGGATGATACCTTACATATCGTCGATGCTCAGTTCTTGGCATCAATGAAAAACGGTAGTTATTTGGTGAATGCAGCGCGGGGGTCTCTCGTTGATGAAAACGCCGTGGCTGATGCATTAGAGACAGGTCAGTTGGGCGGATATGCTGCTGATACTTTTGAATTTGAGGACTGGGCGCGGCCTGACCGACCAATCCAGGTCAATACGCGCTTGGTGGAATCTGAAAAGGCCGTGTTGACACCTCATATCGGTTCAGCTGTCGATGGTGTCCGGTTGGAGATCGCTCGCGAGGCTGCAGAAAGTATCGTGCAGTTTCTCAACGGCGAGCGACCGCGAGGTGCTGTAAATATGCCAGGTGATGTTGACGGGATGCTTCTGGAATGATGAAACTTGCGCATGTAAAAACGTTCCTGGCTGTAGTTGATGAAGGTGGTTTTCGGGAAGCAGCCCGTTCCCTGATGACTTCCCAGCCGACTGTCACTCAGCATATCAAAAAGCTCGAAGAAACGCTCGGTGTTCGGCTCGTAAAACGCAGCCATGCGAATTGTCTTCCCACTGCGTATGGAAACCGGTTTCTCCCCCATGCCCGCCGGTTGATCAGCGCTGCAGAGGAGGCCCGGGAGGCGACCAAACATCAAAGATTTGCCGTCGGAGCCAGCAGCAACATTGGCACTTATCTCCTGCAACCAAGACTGAAAACCTTTATCAGCGCAAACGGTGCAGATGAGCACATGTCCGTACACCTTGGTGCTAATCTCGAAATCGCCAACCAGTTGTCCCGAGGTGAACTCGACGTCGCCTTAATGGAGTGGTGGGACGACAGACCCGGTTTTAATGCCACAGTTTGGAGGCGTGAGCCCCTGGTCGTCATCGTGCCGCCGGGCCATTCTTGGGCGAAGTGTGGAGCCGTTTCAGAGGATCATTTGTTTTCAACACCATTGATTGGAGGTGAGCCGGGGTCCGGTACATCCCGGCTCCTGCATCAGGTATACGGTAGCGCCGCCGACCGGCTTCATGTCTCGATGTCGCTTGGCAGCACTGCAGCGGTGATAAACGCTGTACGAGCCGGTATGGGCATTTCAATCGTGCTGGAGAGCGCGGCGCGCGAGGAGTCCGCCTCAGGATTGCTTTGTGCCTTACCAATCGTCGGCCAGAAATTGATTAAGGACATATTTCTCCTGGCCCCGGAAGATTTGCCGCCGGATACAACTGCGGGAGCGTTTGCAAACTTTCTGATGGAAAATAACGGAACGGTGCCTTCGCTAAGTTGACCCAGTATCCCGATTTCGCTTTACGATTTCGGTAACGGTATTTTTGCTGATGGCGAGATCACGTGCGATCCACCTGTAACTTCGGCCTTCCTTCACCAATGCCATTACACGGGGTGCAAGCCGATCTGATTTAGGACGCTGGCCTGGTTGACGTCCAAGCTTTTTGCCGTTGGCTTTTGCAGCCGATAGTCCCGACTTTACTCTCTCACTTAAAAGACCACGCTCAAACTCAGCAATTCCCGAAAGTAGCGTCGCCATCATTCGCCCATGTGGCGTTGACAGATCAAAGGTCATCCCATTCATTGCAATTAGTGACACCTGATAGCTTTCAAGTTCAGACATGGTGTGTAGAAGATCGAGTGTCGAGCGCCCCCAACGTGACAGCTCTGTAACAACGATTGCGTCAATTTCTCTGGCCTGAGCGAGAGCAATGATTTTTTTCCGTTCAACTCGATTTAGTTTTGCTCCAGAGCCTGTTTCCTTACTGACACAGATTACACTATAATCGGCGCGTGCAGCAAATGTGTTCAGATCCTGTTCCTGGCGCGAACAAGACTGGTCCGCCGTCGAAACCCGACAATACAGAGCAACGCGCTGTCCCAATTGAACCCTCCTAGATTTATAGGTTGCAAAGCCTCGGATTTATTGCAGTGATTATTGTCCAAATCAAACATTAGTTCAACTGGGACAGATTTATGCCAAGAAGAACAATATTAACGGATCGTCAACGGGCAATGCTGTTAAACTTGCCAATCGATCAACCGACACTTCTCAGATACTACACGCTGGCAGATGACGATATTGAGCATATACGGCGACGCCGACGACCTGAGAACCAATTAGGGTTCGCATTGCAACTCTCTGCCCTGCGGTATCCAGGGCGATTGTTGCAACCGGGAGAAACGATCCCGAAAGAAGTCCTTGCCTATATTGGAGCACAACTAGGCCTTACGGGTGATGCTCTGCTGAATTATGGTGTTCGGCGGCAAACGCGTTATCAACATTCAGTCCAGCTTCAGGCCCTTTATGACTTTTGCCCGTTTGAGGGTGCTGCTCGCACTGAGATTTTCGACTGGCTTACGGATTCAGCGGAACACACAATTTCAAATGAGGATTTGGCGCGTCAATTCGTTGAAGAGTGTCGCCAACGTCAAATTATTCTGCCCGCTGTAACAACGATTGAGCGGCTCTGTGCAGATGCGCTGGTAAAGGCAGAACGACGGATTGAAAAAAGGATCGCAGATCGCCTGAATAAACAAATGCGCCGCCAATTACTCGCCTTGTTGGAAGCCAAGGTCGATGATCGCGTTACGCGGTTCGTTTGGTTGAGACAATTTGAAATCGGCGGCAACTCAGCGGCAGCGAACCGACTATTGGATCGTCTTGAATACCTCCAGAATTTGGTTTTGCCGGAAAGCATTTTTGCACAGGTCCCTTCGCATCGCGTAACCCGCTTGAGGCGTCAGGGGGAACGTTATTATGCGGACGGGATGCGCGATCTGTCGGAGGATCGACGTCTTGCGATCCTCGCTGTTTGTGCGGTTGAGTGGCGAGCTGTAATTGCAGACGCCGTTGCCGAAACCCATGATCGGATCATCGGACGGCTATACCGTTCTGCAGAAAGGCTTTGTGAAACGCATATCGCGGCGGAAAAAGCGGCGATCAAAAACACACTGAAATCCTTCGCCGAAATGGGAAGAGGCTTGATTGATGCGCAAGAAGACGGTGCACCCCTGGATGACGTAATTTCTACCCGTCCAGGTTGGGACGGGCTCCGTACCCTTGTTGCAGCAGCGAGCACTCTAACCACTACAATGTCAGCAGAACCATTGAGCCATATCGTGATGGGTTACCATCGGTTCAGACGATATACGCCGCGTATGCTGGATCTGTTGGTGCTCAACGGTGCTCCATCCGCCGCGCCATTACTGGGCGCAGTTCGCTTTCTTAAGGCGGGAACTTCTGGTGAAAAACCTACCGATTTTCTCAGGCGCACATCGAAGTGGCGGCGACACTTACGTTTACAAGATAAGACAGATCACCGCCTTTGGGAGATAGGGGTTCTCTTTCATTTGCGTGAATCGTTCCGGTCTGGCGACATTTGGCTTGCCAACTCACGCAGATACGGCGATCTCAAAAAAGTTCTTGTGCCGACAAATGAGGTTAGGCAAATAACCCGATTAGCTGTTCCATTCTCTGCGTCTGAATGGCTTTTAGAGCGCAGATATAAGCTGGATGTTTCGCTGAAAGCTCTGTCGAAGGCGGCACGCTCGGGTGCAATACCGGGTGGTGTTATAGAGAATGGTGTACTGCATCTCGAAAAACTAAAGCGCGATATTCCCGATGGTGCGGACGAACTGGTCCTGGATCTCTACAAACGCCTGCCTGAGGAACGTATCACTAACATTTTGACTGAGGTTGATGATGCTGTCGGCTTTACCGAGGCTTTCACACATTTACGGACAGGTGCTCCGTGCAAGGACCGCATTGGCCTGATGAACGTCATCCTCGCAGATGGTATTAATCTGGGTCTGCGCAAAATGGCTGAAGCAACAACCACTCATGGGTTTTGGGAGTTGATACGACTTTCACGATGGCACATTGAGGGCGAGGCCTACAATCAGGCCTTGGCGATGATTGTCGAGGCACAGTCAGAGCTCCCAATGGCTGCTTTCTGGGGAAAAGGGTTAGCGTCTTCCAGTGATGGTCAGTTTTTCTCAACATCTCAGCGTGGGGAGGCGATGAACCTTGTTAATGCGAAATATGGGAACGAACCTGGCCTCAAAGCGTATAGCCATGTTTCAGACCAGTATGCGCCGTTTTCAACACAGGCAATTCCAGCCACCGTGAGCGAGGCACCCTATATTTTGGATGGTTTGTTAATGAACAAAGTCGGTCAACGTGTGCGAGAGCACTATGCCGACACGGGTGGTTTCACGGACCATGTTTTCGCTGTGTGTTCCATCCTGGGCTATGCTTTCACACCTCGCATCCGTGGCCTTCCGTCGAAACGTCTATACGCATTTGGGCAAGGGCAAGTGCCACTCAACCTACGTCCCCTGATGGGCGGAAAAATCAACCATCAGCTTATTGAGCGAAACTGGCCGGATATCTTGCGGATTGCGGCCACAATTGCTGTTGGCACCATCGCACCAAGCCAGATCCTTAGAAAACTTGCCTCATACCCACGGCAAAATGAACTCGCAACTGCGCTGCGAGAAGTCGGGAAGCTGGAACGCTCTCTCTTTATGATCGACTGGATACTGGACGAAGGTATGCAGCGCCGAGCACAAATCGGTCTCAATAAAGGAGAGGCACATCACGCGCTTAAAAAGGCCATAAGCTTTCATCGACGCGGCGAAATCCGCGACCGCACAAGCGAAGGTCAACATTATCGTGTCGCCGGCTTAAATTTACTCACCATGATCATTATTTACTGGAACACACAAAAACTTGGGCAGGCCGTAAAACAGCGAAAACAAGCCGGTTTACCCGTTCCTCCAGAACTGTTAGCGCATATTTCTCCGTTAGGCTGGGAGCACATCAATCTGACAGGCGAATACCAGTGGCCAAAACCTTAGGGTGTCATTTCGCCCCCTTCCGCAAACGACCCCTCGTTGCCAGACGTACCGCCACATGTTCATCCATTACTTCGCACTCCTCCCGTCAACCCCTTGATTAAAGCACAGATACCGCCTATCGTTAAATGAATGTTCTGTGTTATTAGACAACACGTGAACAAGCTGACAAGCGTACCTATAATCGCTTCACAGCCACACAATTATCAGTCGTGTTAACTGCACGAATGCTTGTCTGGTGGAAGTATTACAATGGTATGTCTATTATCACTTCTCATTCTATTGTCCGCCTCAGGCCGATTGTTCTGCAATCAGCCACCACCGCTGTTTGCCCTTTCACCAAAACAACTCGCCAGGAAATCGTAGGATGAAACACTACCGACCCGCATATGTCCCCACAAGCGCGACCGCCGTCACACTTCCCGGTCTGGCGGCCGTTGTCTATTACTATCAGCGCGGAACGACCTGCTGCGCCATCGCCATGCCGGACGACGGTCGCTCCTGTGACTGGCACTTGCAATTTACGTCTGCAACTGAACGAAATCGTGCGGCCGGGCGATATCTTGCTATATGTGCGGATCTGGCTGATACACCCGGACTGACAGCCAGATGGATTGACTCGGAGGTCAAGGACAAACACCCGTTATGGATCTCGCCTGATGAACAAAGGACGGGACGAATGACAGGCCGCTAAACGCGTCCTGTCACCGCGCTTGCGGGCTAGCGCCTCGAACCCCCAAGCGGTTTCGACCAGCAGGCGCTAATCGCTTTCGCATAAACCACATCCAATAGCACCTGGCGCA
>Ga0316204_10006851_pt1 | contig 17127 bp, 20 predicted proteins | sample 6monrhotite_MG_2_FD_205661 | JGI IMG/M metagenome (GOLD analysis project Ga0316204, IMG submission 205661) | Microbial mat bacterial communities from mineral coupon in-situ incubated in ocean water Damariscotta River, Maine, United States -... | ecosystem: Environmental > Aquatic > Marine >... | reverse complement strand
AGATAAAGCGCAGCAGAAAGAGAACGCTCAAAATCCCCATCAATTGCGGCAGGCTGAGATAGCGGAATTTCTGGAACGGCGACGCCCCGTCCATATCGGCCGCCTCATACATATCGGTGTCGATCGACTGCATCCGCGCCAGGATGAACAGGAAGCTGAGCGGGAAATATCGCCAGATCTCGAACACCGTGACCATGATCAGCGCAAGAGGCCGCGCGCCGAAGAAATTGATCGCGCTTTCGCTGACCCCCATCTGGATCAGCAGCGCATTCACAGACCCCGAGAATGGATCGAAGAGGATCACCCAGGAAAATGCTACCGCGATCACCGGGGCGACATAGGGAAACAGGTAAAACCCGCGCAACAGCCCCTGCCCCCGAAATTCGCGGTTCAGCAAAAGCGCCGCGAAAAGCCCCACCAACAGCGCCCCGATAGTGCCAAAGACGGTATAAAAGAGGGTCGCGCCAATCACGCTCCAGAAATCGCGGCTGTCAAACAGGCGGGCAAAGTTCTCAAGGGTGAATTCGCTATTGGTCAGAACAAAATCGCCATCCCCCGTCAGCACCGGCTCGGAGGCACCGACATCGACATCCAGATCGAAATAGGCCTGCGTTACCGTGCCCGTGATCTCGATGCTCTCGCGCGCACCGCCGTCGAAATCACCCAGGTCGCAGAACATCACGCCCTCGGCGATGTCGCAACGCGGGTCGATCTCGGCAATCTCGAACCCCTCGGGCACCGCATCGCGCAGGGTGACGCCCGCAATCACCGCTTGGGGGGCAGAATTGCGCACCCTGAGCCGCCATGTCGCCGCATCGCCCGCCGCTTCGGGGCGTCCACGCATCTGTTCATTGACCACCGGCACCGGCGCGCGCAAATCCGACAACGCCACCGGCTTGACGCTGATCCAGAAGATCGCCAGCAGCGGCAACAACACCACCAGCATCACGGCGGACAGGGTCGGCAGCAGCAGGCCCCAGGCCAGGCGCGCTTCGCGGCGCGCAAGGGGACCTGCACCCCTGGGTGGGACGGCAGAGCGCATGGCATCACCTCCGGATGAATGTATCAGATTGGGCTGGCCCCGGTTCATCGTGAAAAACCGGGGCCAGCACAGGATTTGGCCCTACATCATTCGATGGCGGCCAGTTCCTCGTTCATCAGAGCGACGGTCGCGCCCGCGTCGCGCACGCCATCCATGTATTCGCGCACCAGCCGGTTGATGACCTGGCTGTTGATGATGCGGCTGGCCAGTGCCAGCTGATTATCGGCCACACCCCAACGCTGTGCCACATCCAGGCCGCCGACGATCTCGTCGATCATCTCCTGGGCATAGAGATCGCCCAAAGGTGCGCGCCGGTCCACGCCGACATCGAGCATTGACCAGGCCTCGGTGAACATGTCCGGATCTTCGGCCGTGCCGCGACGCACCGGGAACTTGCCCTCGGGTGCGATAGCCAGCGTGGCCGTGTAGCCTTCGTTCATCGAATACTCGATGAATTGCATGGCGGCATCGGTATCGGCATCTACCGTGATCCCGAAATAGCGCACATCGCCCCAGGCGGCCCCATCGGGGTTCGAGGGTCCGGCAAAGTTGGTCACGATGCCCGTGGCCGCCGCCAGTTCGCCGGTGGTCGGGTCGTCGTTGATGGTGGGCGGGGCAGAATCGCGCAGACCGGCCAGTTCATCAAGGATAAACGGCGACCAGATGATCATCGCGGCCCGTCCGGCGAAGTAAAGCTCGCGGCTTTGCTGCCAGTAAAGCTCGCCCTCGGGGCTGACTTCGGTGATCGCAGCGTAAAATTCCAGCACCTCGGTGGTGGCCTCGACATCCAGTTCCTGCAACCCGTCCGGGCCCACGGGGCTGACGCCATTGGCCAGGAACACATGTTCCAGAACCTGGCTCATGAAGTTCTCATCCACCTTGGTGGCCGAGACAAAGCCATACATCTCGGGCGGATTGTGCAGCGCCTCGGCGGCGGCCAGAACATTGGCATAGGTGGTGGGCGGCTCCAGCCCGGCCTCGGCAAAGAGATCGGCGCGATAGAGCAACATCTGGGTCCAGCCGTCGACGGGCACCGAGGCATAGCCATCGGCAAAGCTGGCCATGTTCAGGGGCCCCGCGGCAAAGGTATCGCCGCCCAGATCCTCGATCACATCGGTCGCGGCATCGGTGTCCAGAATGCCCGCCTCGGCCCAGGGCAGCGCATATTGCAGCGGATGGTAGATGACATCCGGCAGATCGCCTGCGGCGAAGGCCGCCGTGGCGCGCGTGCCCAGATCGCTTTCGGTGACCGGGATCACCTCGACCTCGATGCCGCTCTCGGCGGTGAAATCGGCGGCCATCGCCTCTTGCCGGGCCAGACGCTCGGGCTGCTCCTCGGTGGTCCAGAAGCGGATGGTTTGCGCCCCCGCAGCCGCGCTCAGCGCCAGCGACGAAGCCGCCGCCAAGAGCAGCGCGCGCCCTGTTGTTTTCATCAGTGTCATATCGTTCTCCCTTTTTTGATATGATGTGCAAACCGGGCTTGTCCCGGCGGTTTCAAGTCGATGCGGGCGCAGGCCCGTCCGAGCCGCGCGCCACAAGATGGGCCGGCGCGGTTTCGCGCAGATGAATGGGATCGGTGCCCCGAATGCGGTGAAACAAAAGCCGCGCCAGACGCGCGCCCGCGGCCCGCGTGTCGACGGCATAGGTTGTCAAAGGCGGCAAGGCGGTGGCAGCCTCGGGAATGCCGTCATAGGCAACAACCGACAGATCGTGGCCAATGCGCAACCCGCGCGCCTCGGCAGCGCGGTAAACGCCAAGCGCGGCCATATCCAGCGCGCAGACAATCGCCGTGGGCGGTGCGGCCAGGGCCAGCAGATCCGCCCCGCGTTTCTCACCTTGCGCAATCGTCGTGGCCCCGCCGCGCACCAGATCCGCATCATAAGCCAACCCCGCCGCCGCCAGACCGGCCACGTAGCCCGTCTGCCTGAGCGGCGCGTAATTGTAGACGCCCGCGCCATTGATGAAACCGATGCGCCGGTGGCCCAGACCGTTCAGGCGCAAAACCGCATCGCGCATCGCATCCTCGCCTGAGATGTCGAACCAGGCACAGCCCTCGGGATCACCGGTGCGCCCATAAAGGACAAATGGCACGTTCAGGTCACGCAGCAGATCAATCCTGGCATCGCGGATCTTGGTGCGCGGCAGGATGAAGCCGTCAACTTTATGTTCTTCGACCAGCCGCGCCATGGTGGCGACCTCGTCAGCCTCATCAAAGGCGGTGGCAACGCTCAGCGACCAGCTTTCTTCCGACGCGGCCCGCGAGATGCCATCCAGAAAATCGGTCAGAAAGGGCTTATGCGCATTGCCCGGCCCCGCATTCAGCACCAGCCCCAGCGACCGCGCCAACCCGGTGCGGATCGCCTGCGCCTGCGCCATCGGGCGATATCCCATCCGGTCGGCGGTGCGCGCAACGCGGGTACGGGTGGTTTCGGCAATGTCGGGATAGCCGTTCAACGCGCGGCTGATGGTGCCCTTGGCCAGCCCCAGTTCCTGCGCCAGATCATTGATCGTGACACGGGCGCGCGGCCTGGGTTGTGGTCGTGAAACCGGCATGAATTCCCTCTCCCGACTCAAAGGCTGGGCTCCGAAACCGGTTTCGGCAAGGATTTTTTGCGCGCCTGTCCTGATCAGCCAGATTGCAGCCTATTCAGCGTGGGAAAATGCCGGTGGGTCACGGGCAGAAATTGACGGGGACAGGCGATGCTCAGCCCTGTTCGGCCAGCACCTCCTCCAGCGCAGTGCCGATCAGCGCCAGGCAGCCCTCATCAGAAAAACGGTGATCGGCCCCTTTGACAAGGGTCAGCCGGATATCGGGGCCTTGCAGATGATCCAGCAGACGCAAGGCGACCGACATATCGACATCCGCGTCGGCAGTGCCCTGCAACAGCCGCACGGGCGCATCGATGGCAAGCGGCGCGCGCAGCACCAGCTGGTCGCGGCCATCCTCGATCATGCGCCGCGTGATGATATAGGGTTCGTCGTAATCCGACGGCAGCGCGATCTGCCCCTCCTCCAGCATCCGGGCTTTCTGGGCTTCGCTGAAGCCCGCCCACATGCTGTCCTCGGTGAAATCGGGGGCCGCCGCGATGCCGACAAACCCGGCAACCCGATCCGGGTAGCGGCGCGCCAAAAGGCACCCGATCCAGCCGCCCATGGAGGAGCCCACCAGGATCTGCGGCCCGTCGGTCAGGTTTTCCAGCGCGGCCCCCGCATCCTCGGCCCAGTCGCCGATGCAGCCATCGGTGAACTTGCCGCTGCTCTGGCCATGGCCGGAATAGTCGAACCGCAGAAAGGCACGGCCCGTGCGCTGCGCCCAGTCCTGCAGATAGAGCGCCTTGGTGCCTTCCATGTCGGATTTCAGCCCGCCCAGAAACACCACCCCCGGCCCCCGTCCTGCGATCTTGTGATAGGCGAGGCGGCGGTTATTTTCGGTGGTCAGAAACTTGGCACCCATCCTTGAGGACTCCGTGATCTTGCGGCTGCGCTTTTCTGGCGAGCTTTGGCGGAACTCTCAAGGGCGGATGCCTCCGGCGGGAGTATTTTTGACAAAGAAGAAGATGCGTGATTGCAGGGAAATGCAGATGTGAAGGTGCCCGGTCTTGACACAAGGGGCGCAAAGGGCCACCACAACCGCCGAGATATAACCCCGCAACCGGGCGTTTCGTAGGCGCCAAACCGATGAGGAGCATGGCAGCATGAGCCAGATTTCCCTGACTTTCCCCGATGGCAATTCGCGTGACTATCCGGCCGGTGTGACACCTGCCGACGTGGCCGCGAGCATCGCGCCCTCGCTGGCCAAGAAAGCCATTTCCGCAACCGTGAACGGGGCCCACTGGGACCTGAACTGGCCGATCGAGGCCGACAGTGCCATCGCCATCAACACGCTGGCCGACGATGCCCCCGCGCTGGAGCTGATCCGCCATGACGCGGCCCATATCATGGCCCGCGCGGTGCAGGAGATCTGGCCGGATGTGAAAGTCACCATCGGCCCGGTGATCGACAATGGCTTCTACTACGATTTCGACCGGGCCGAGCCCTTCACCCCCGAAGACCTCGGCCAGATCGAAGCCAAGATGCGTGAGATCATCAACAAGCGCGACCCCATAACCACCGAGATCTGGGACCGCGACCGGGCGGTGAAATTCTATCAGGCCAACAATGAGCCCTATAAGGTCGAACTGATCGAGGCCATTCCGGGCGATGAGCCCTTGCGGATGTATTGGCACGGTCATTGGCAGGATCTCTGCCGGGGCCCGCATCTGCAACATACCGGCCAGGTGCCCGCCGATGCCTTCAAGCTGATGAACGTGGCCGGGGCCTATTGGCGCGGCGACAGCGACCGATCCATGTTGCAGCGTATCTATGGCGTTGCCTTCAAGACCAAGGCCGACCTCAAGGCGCATCTCAATATGCTTGAGGAAGCGGCCAAGCGCGACCACCGCAAACTGGGCCGCGAGATGAGCCTGTTTCACATGCAGGAGGAAGCGCCGGGGCAGATCTTCTGGCACCCGAACGGCTGGACCATCTATACCGAGCTGCAAAACTACATGCGCCGCAAGCAGCGCGCCGGCGGCTATGTGGAGGTCAACACGCCGCAAGTGGTGGACCGCAAGCTGTGGGAAGCCTCGGGCCATTGGGACAAGTATCAAGAGCATATGTTCATCGTCGAAGTGGACGAGGAACACGCCCGCGAGAAATCCATCAATGCGCTGAAGCCGATGAACTGCCCCTGCCATGTGCAGGTCTATAATCAGGGGCTGAAATCCTACCGCGAATTGCCATTGCGCATGGCCGAATTCGGCTCCTGCAACCGCTATGAGCCGTCAGGCGCGCTGCACGGCATCATGCGGGTGCGCGGGTTCACGCAGGATGACGCGCATATTTTCTGCACCGAAGAGCAGATCGAGGCTGAATGCGCCGGTTTCATCGAATTTCTGTCCTCGGTCTACAAGGATCTGGGGTTCGAAGAGTTCGAGATCATGTTCGCCACCCGGCCCGAGAAACGGGTTGGCTCGGAAGAATCATGGGATCATGTCGAGGCGGCGCTGGAAAACGCCATCAAGAAAACCGGGCATGACTATACGCTCGACCCCGGCGAGGGCGCATTCTATGGCCCGAAACTGGATTTCAAGCTGACCGACGCCATTGGCCGGGTCTGGCAATGCGGCACCTTTCAGGTCGACCCCAACCTGCCCGAACGGCTGGATGCGGTCTATATCGGTGAAGACGGGGCCAAGCATCGCCCCTATATGCTGCACCGTGCCTGTCTGGGCAGTTTCGAGCGCTTCATCGGCATCCTGATCGAGAACTGGGCCGGCAAACTGCCCTTCTGGATCGCGCCGCGTCAGGTGGTGGTGGCCTCGATCGTGTCCGAGGCGGATGCCTATGTGGCCGAACTGGTCGCGATGCTGAACGCGAGGGGTGTCCGGGCCGAGGCCGACATTCGCAACGAAAAGATCAACTACAAGGTGCGCGAGCATTCTGTCGGCAAAGTGCCGGTCATTCTGGCCATCGGGCGACAGGAGGTTGAAAACCGTACTGTCACGCTGCGCCAATTGGGTGAGAAACAAACGCGGGTTGTCGATCTGGACAGGGTGGTGGCGGATCTGGCCACAGACGCGATCCCACCTGACCTGCGCTGACCCATCGCCGCAACAAAGCCCCCCCGGCGGCCCTTTTTTGACGGCCGGGTTTGACCCACATCATATCCCGGCCCGGTGCCCTGCCCCACCTTGTCGGCATCGTGCAACAAATGGGCGGGGGCCATGGTGGCCAGCGAAATGAAACATTTCCTCGTAACCGGCGGTGCCGGGTTTCTCGGGATCAACCTCATCCGGCATCTTCTCGGGCGCGGCCATCGGGTTCGCAGTTACGACATCGCGCCGTTCACCTATCCCGAGGCCGACAGGATCTCGGTGCTGCAGGGCGACATCCGCGACCCCGATCTGCATGACCGCGCCTTCGACGACATCGACGTTGTGGTGCATTGCGCCGCTGCGCTGCCGCTCGCGGACCGGGCCGAGATCATGTCGACCAATGTCGATGGCACGCGGCAGATGCTGGCCGCTGCGCAGGCCCGCGGGATCGGCCGTTTTATCCATATCTCCTCGACCGCCGTCTATGGCATCCCCGACCACCATCCGCTGCTCGAATCCGACCCGATGCAAGGCGTCGGGCCGTACGGCGCATCCAAGGTCGAGGCGGAACTGGTCTGCGCCGACTATCGGCGCAACGGTATGGTGCTGCCTATCTTGCGCCCGAAAAGCTTTGTCGGGCCGGAACGGCTTGGGGTTTTCGAGCTCCTCTTCGACTTCGCCTATGACGGGCATAATTTCCCGGTCCTGGGCTCGGGTGACAATCTCTATCAGCTTCTCGATGTCGAAGACCTGTCCCGTGCGATCTGCCTCTGCGCCGAAGGCGCACCGGAGACCGTAAACGACACCTTCAACGTGGGTGCCGCGCAGTTCGGGTCGCTCAGGGAAAGCCTGCAGGCCGTTCTCGACCGCGCGGGCCATGGCAAGCGCATCATCGGATTTCCCGCCGCGCCGGCGATCTGGACCCTGCGCGCATTGGAGGCGGTGCATCTTTCGCCGCTCTACAAATGGATCTACGAGACCGCCGCAAAAGACAGTTACGTCAGCATCGAACGGCTGCAGACGCGGCTCGGGTTCACCCCGGAATATTCCAATATCGACGCGCTGATCCGCAACTACGACTGGTATCTCGCCAACCGCGACCGCATCTCGAAGGATGCCGGCGTGACCCATCGGGTCCCATGGAAACGCGGCGCTTTGGCGTTGATCCGCTACCTGATGTGATGGCCGGGGCCGACATCCGCAATGAAAAGTTCACCGGCGAAGTCCGGAGACATTGCGTCGGCAAGGTGCCGGTCATTCTGACGATCGGACGACAGGAAGTTGAAAACCGCACCCACACGCTGCGCCAATTGGGCAAGAAGCAGAGGCGCGTGGTGGAGTTGGACAGCGTGGTGGCGGATCTGGCAACCGACGCGATCCCGCCCGTCCTGCGATGAAGGGGCGACCTCATTCGGGACCGGCGTCAGAAACGACGGGCCTGTCAGAAATGGCTGACTTCCTCATCCGGGCGACCGGCGGCAACCGCCAACAGCCCGCCAAGCCCGGTCAGCGCAATCGGGAAGATCGTAAAGACGCCAAAGCCGAAGGCGTAATACATGCCGCCCGCGGATAACAGCAGCAATATCCCGGCCCACAAGGCCCGCGCCCGCGCCATCGCGCCGCCTGCCAGCGCCAGGATCGGGGCCACGATGCTGGTCGCCTGAATCAGGCCGGGATTATTCACCTGCGTCGCGATATCGGGCACTTCGCCGAACCAGTTGACAAACTCGACATAGCCATAGCCGAAGAACCCGACGATCATGCCAAGAACCCCGCCAAGGATCCCCAATACGAGGGCTGCGTTGCGCATCGGTGCGATCTCCCGTTCTGTTTTGCCCAATCGGTGGGCTGACACCCCAAATAGGCGCGCAATGCGGGCATTCCAAGCTGAATCGCCCTGTCGGGTTTGAAACATTTGCCCGATTCCCCCTTCATTCACCTGACACATTTCCGGAGGCTTCATACTATCCACGTCAATTAATGCATTGATTTATTTGATATATTTTCCAATGCCCGGAGCGCCGCTTTCCTGCACCTCCATAACATCGGCTCACGCGGGCGTGCTTGACGGGCCTGTGATTGGCCTGTGACCGGATCGCCCCGTTACCCCTATGGCTGTCAGATCCAATTCCGGATTTCGGCGATTGAATTGAAAAACTGTTTTACGGGAGCTTCCCTCATGTCGACCCAAATCAAATCCCTTGCTCTGCTTGGTGCCGTCGCAACCGCCATTGGTGCCATTGGAGCCACCGGTGCCGCCGCGCAAGAGATGGAAAAATGCTATGGCGTTTCGCTGGCCGGTCAGAACGGCTGCGCCGCCGGTCCCGGCACCACCTGCGCCGGCACCTCGACCATCAACTATCAGGGCAATGCCTGGGTTCTGGTCCCCGTCGGCACCTGCACCTCGATCGAACTGCCCGATGGCCGTGTGGGTGAGACCCTGGCCACGCTTGAGGCCGATGGTTATGGCGGCCTGGCCCGCGACCTGCCCGAGGGGCTGTCGGATGAAGTTCTGGCGCAGTATCGCGACACCATGATGATGGATATGGACGAAAGCTGAGCTCTGCACCCGGATCGTCGCTGTCGCGCCGGCACGCCCGGCGCGACGCATTTGCCCGGAACCGGCGATACCGCCGAACCGGCAAGACCCAGGACCGACAGCATCACGAGGGACCGCCCCGACATGTATGATATTGCCTCGGACAATCGCCTGCCGCCATTGGCGGGCGTCGGCTACAAGGCCAGCCATTTCGCGGAACTGCGCGCCGAACCCGGCCCGGTCAGGTGGCTGGAAATCCACGCAGAAAACTACATGGGCGATGGCGGGCGGCCGCTGGCGCAACTGCGCACGCTGGCCGAAGCATTCCCCATCTCGGTGCATGGCGTCGGCCTCTCCATCGGCGGCGAAGCCCCGCTCGATACCGATCACATCGCGCGCCTCAAGCATCTCTGCGGCTGGCTGAACCCAGCCAGCTTTTCCGAACATCTGGCCTGGTCCACGCATGGCGATGCCTATCTGAACGATCTGCTGCCGCTGCCCTATACCGATGCCACGCTGGCGCGCGTCTGCACCCATGTCGATCAGGTTCAGACCGCCCTTGGCCGCACCTTGCTGCTGGAAAACCCCTCCACCTATCTGGCCTTTACCGAGACCACGATGGCCGAGGTCGAATTCCTTTCTGAAATCGCGCGCCGCACCGGCTGTGGCCTGCTGCTCGATGTGAACAATGTCTTTGTCTCCGCCACCAATCAGCAGACCGATCCGGTGGCCTATATCGACGCCTTCCCGCTGGATGCGGTGGGCGAGATCCATCTCGGTGGTCATGACGAGGATGCCGATGACCACGGCGCGCCGCTTTTGATCGACGCGCATGGATCGGAGGTCGTCGATCCGGTCTGGGCGCTTTATGCCCATACCATCGCGCGCGGCGGGCCCCGGCCGACCCTGATCGAATGGGACAACAACGTGCCTGAGTTTCCGGTGCTACGCGATGAGGCCGCCCGCGCCGAGGCGATCCTTGCCCCGGCGGGGCGGTGAGCCATGCGCGAGACCGATTTCACCGCCGCTTTGCTGGATCCTGCCGCCGAGGTGCCCGCCGGTTTGGTGGACCCCGAAGGCCGACCTGCGGCCAAGCGCTTCGACGTCTATCGCAACAATGTCGCGGCATCGCTCACCGAGGCGCTGGAGATCGGGTTTCCGGTTCTGGTCAAGCTCTTGGGGGCCGAGACTTTCAAGCAACTGGCGCTGATTTACCTGCGGGCGCACCCGCCCAAATCGCGTGCGATCTCGCAATATGGTGCCGAGATGCCTGCCTTTCTGGAAGGCTTCAAGCCGCTGGAAACCCTGCCCTATCTGGCCGACACCGCGCGGCTGGAACTGGCCATGCGCCGGTCCTACCACGCCGCCGATAAGGTGCCCCTGGGTGCCAGCGGTCTGGACCCAGTGGCGCTGATGGCGCTGAAACCGCATCTCGCCCCGGCCACAATCCTTGTCGCCTCGCCGCACCCAATCCTGTCGATCTGGCGCTTCAATATGGTGCCTGACGCCCCGAAACCGCAGGCCGGGGGCGAAAATGTCATGATCACCCGCCCCGGATTCGACCCCGCGCCGCATTTGCTGCCGCCCGGCGGGCTGGTGTTGGCCCGCGCGCTGGATGGCACCACGACCCTCGGCGCGGCGCTTGAGGCCGTGCAGGCCGCCGCCCCACGCGCCGATATTGCAGGTCTTCTGACGCTGATGCTCAGCTCTGCCGCCCTCACGCTATAGAAAGCTTTTGCCATGAACGCCCTTATTTCGCTGCATGACCGTCTGTTCGATACGCTGGAAACCCGCATCGCGCCCGCCCTGATGCCGACGCTGGCGCGGCTGGTCTTTGCCGGCACGTTGCTGCTCTATTACTGGAATTCTGCGCGGACCAAACTTGGCGAAGGCGTGGCCGGGATATTCCAGCCCGATTTCAACGCCTATGCCCAGATCCTGCCCCGCCTGTCCGAGGCCGTGGGCTATGACGCCAGCCAGCTTGGCAGCTTCTGGCGGTTGCTGGTCGTTGCCGCCACATGGGGCGAGTTCGTGCTGCCCTTGCTGATCCTGATCGGGCTGTTCACCAGGCTCGGCGCGCTTGGCATGGCGGGCTTTGTCGTGGCGCAATCCTGGGTCGATGTTTTCGGCCATGGCGTATCGGGTGCCGATCGCGGCAGCTGGTTCGACACCGCATCGGGCGGGCTGATCCTCGATCAACGCGCCTTTTGGGTGTTTTTGCTGCTTTATCTGGTGGTGCGCGGCGGCGGGCCGCTATCGCTGGATGCGGTGTTGCGGGCGCGCATGGCCCCTCAGCTCAGCGCCGCCTGAACTTCCGCCCCCCACCCCAGATAGAGCCTGCCGTCTTCGGCCCGGATCACCGGGCGCTTCATCAGGGCCGGATGGGCCGCGATCAGATCGACCGGCGCGCCTGTCCGTTCCGTCTCGCTCAGGCTCCGCCAGGTGGTGGACCGGGTGTTGAGCAGAGCGTCCCCGAATTCCGCATGAAACGCCTGCAAATCCGCCGCGTCCAAAGGCTCCGCCCGCACATCCACCAACACCGCGTCATGGCCCGCCGCGTGCAGAGCCTTCACCGCCTTGCGGCAAGTGTCACAGTTTTTCAGCCCGTAAATCAGCATTGCCTGCCCCATATCGTCCGTTCCGGCCCCAATCTGGCGCGCCGCCATCCCCGCCACAACCCAAAATATCTTGCCTTTTTTCCGAATCGCGGCATGATTTTGCGCGTGAAAACCGGCGCATGCGCGTTTGGCCATCAGATACGCGCGCCGGTGCCACCGCACCGCCGCACTGTCGCGGGCGGGTCAAGACCGGGAAGGAATTGGGATATGCCCACAGGCACCGTGAAATGGTTCAACACGACAAAGGGTTTCGGTTTTATTGCGCCCGATGAGGGCGGCAATGATGTGTTTGTGCATATCTCGGCGGTCGAACAGGCCGGGCTGACGGGGCTCACCGATAACGAAAAGATCAGCTTCGAATTGCGCGAGGGGCGTGACGGGCGATCCTCGGCGGTGGAGTTGAAGAAGCTCTGAGGCGGTCGCGGGCGGCCATCGGTAGGGCACCCCGCCCTACCCGATCCGCCGCAGCAATTCCCGCACCACAGCGCGCGGCCCCGTCGCGCGCAACTCCAGCGCCCCGAGATCGCGCCAATCCGCCGCGTCGAAATCAGGAAAAAACGCGTCCGCATCCGGCACGCGCACGTCCACTTCCGTCACCAGCAATCGGTCCGCCACAGGCATGAGCGCCCGGTAAATCCTTTCGCCGCCAATGCCATAGACTCGGGCGTACCCCGCCGCGTAGGCCATCGCTACGGCGGCCTCCACGCTGGCGCAGACATGTTCGGCCAGCCCCGTATCGCGGCTCACCACGATATTCATCCGCCGCGCAAGCGGGCGAACCGGCAGGCTTTCCCAGGTCCGCCGCCCCATGATGATCGCGCCGCCCATCGTCTCGCGCTGGAAAAACTTCAGATCCTCGGGCACCGACCACGGGATATCGCCATCCTTGCCAATCGCCCCGTTCGCCCCGCGTGCAACAATCAGGCTCAGCATCGGCTCACACCGCCACCGGCGCGCGAATGGCCGGGTCCGGGTCATAGCCGTCAAAGGCGAAATCCTCATAGCGAAAGTCGAAGATCGAGCCGACATCCCGCGTGATCCGAAGCTGCGGCAGATCATGCGGGGTGCGCGCCAGTTGCGTTTCGACCTGATCCATATGGTTGGAATAGATATGTGCGTCGCCGATGGAATGGATGAAATCGCCGGCCTCGTATCCCGTGACATGCGCCAGCATCGCCAACAGCAGCGCATAAGAGGCGATGTTGAACGGCACGCCCAGAAACATATCGGCCGAGCGCTGATAAAGCTGCAAATGCAGCTTGCCGCCGATGATGCGCACCTGCCACATCGTATGGCAGGGCGGCAAAGCCATGCGGTCCACCTCGCCGGGGTTCCAGGCCGACACGATCAATCGGCGGCTGTCGGGGGTTTTTCGGATCGCCTCAACCAGCCCCGCGATCTGATCGACCTCGCCGATGACGCCGCCCTCCACCTTCGGAAAGTGACGCCATTGATGACCGTAAACGGGGCCGAGATCGCCGTTTTCATCGGCCCATTCATCCCAGATCGACACGCCGTTTTCCTTGAGATATCCGATATTTGTGTCGCCGGACAGAAACCACAGCAGCTCATGGATGATCGAGCGCAGATGAAGCTTTTTCGTGGTCACCAGCGGAAAGCCATCGGCCATCGGATAGCGGCATTGCAGCCCGAAACACGAGGTCGTGCCGGTCCCCGTCCGGTCGGTCGAGGTCTCACCCTTGTCCAGCACCGTTTGCAGGGCCTCCAGATATTGCCGCATCGCTGCCCTTTCCTTCCGCAGGCCTGCACAATGCCTGCCGTTGCGTTCAAATCGATCCATTCCACGCCGCCCGGCGGCTGCAACATCATTTCTGTCCCGGGGAATCGCCTGCCTCAACATATTGCATCAGGGGCGCACCAAACCGCAAGATAAAGGGTAATCCCGATGGCCGATTGGGCGCGGGGCCGGTTGCATCCGCATCTGGCCAAACTTGTCTTGTTCACGCTGAAACCGGAATGGGCGGCGCTTTTCGGTCTGCTCTTTCTGGCCGCGATCATGATCACCAAGGCGATCTGGCAGCCCGATTGGCCGATCACCCGCTATGATGGGCTGTTCCTTTTCGCAATCCTCACCCAGGTGCTGTTTTTCGTGTTCCGCCTGGAAACCTGGGAGGAGGTCAAGGTGATCTTCCTGTTTCACCTGACCGGCGGTGTTCAAGCAGGCGCAGGGGTCATGGTATCTGCGGCTCTATGTCAGCTTGGCCACCACAACGCTGGTGATCCGCGATCAACTGGTCACCGCCCCGATCCGGCCGCCCGCACGCGAAGTTTATCCAAAGGGGGAGGTGCCAAGCCGCGCCTGACGCGCTACCATCGCGCCGAAACCGAAAAAGGAGGGGCCGCATATGTCCATCAAATACTTGCATACCATGCTGCGGGTTGCCGATCTTGAGACCACGATGGCGTTTTTCCAGCTGTTGGGCCTGCACGAAACCCGGCGGTGGGACAACGAAAAGGGCCGCTTCACGCTTGTTTTCATGGCCCCGCCCAATCAGCCCGAATGCCCGGTGGAATTGACCTGGAACTGGGATGGCGACGACGGGTTGCCAAGCGATAGCCGCCATTTCGGGCATCTCGCCTATCGCGTCCACAACATCTACGAGGTCTGCCAGACCCTGATGGAGGCCGGTGTCACCATCAACCGCCCGCCACGCGACGGCCATATGGCCTTTGTGCGAACCCCCGACAATATCTCGATCGAACTGCTGCAGGAGGGTGAGGATCTGGCCCCGGCCGAACCCTGGGCCAGCATGGAAAACACCGGCCATTGGTGATCCGGGGGCTCATATTGGCGCTTGCCATGGCCGCCCCGGTGCAGGCTCTGGCGCAGGCACAGGAATGCCGGCTGGCGCTGCTTCTGGGGCTCGATGTCTCGGCCTCGGTCGATGAGGCCGAGCACGCGATCCAACGCAGCGGGCTGGTCGCCGCACTTTTGTCGCCCGAGGTGCAGGAGCCGCTTTTCGCGGGGCCGGGCGTTGTGGCGCTTGGCATCTATGAATGGTCAGGCCGGTTCCAACAGGACATGATCGCGCCCTGGCGGTTGATCCGCACCGAAGCCGACCTGCTCACCGTGATCGAACAATTGCAGGCCGCGCCACGCTCGACCGGCGAATATCCCACCGCGCTTGGCTATGCTCTGGGCTTTGCTGCCGATCAATTTGCCCTCGCCCCGCCCTGCCTGTTCCAGACCCTCGATATCTCGGGCGACGGTCAGAACAATGACGGCTTCACCCCCGACCTGGCCTACCAGCATTTTCCGCTCGATGATGTCACGGTGAACGGGCTGGCCATTGGCGGGGCCAGCCATGAGATCCGGCAGTATTTCGAGCGCGAGCTGATCCGCGGCCCCGGGTCTTTCGTGGAATACGCGCTGAACCATAGCGAGTTTGAAGACGCCATGCGCCGCAAGCTGGAACGCGAATTGCGGGTGATGATCCTGGGCGGGCTCACCCCTCCCACACCGCCCGGCTGAACCGGATCTTTCATCTTGGCGAAAATACCTCGGGGGTCCGGGGGTGGAACCCCCGAAACGGGGTGGGCTGCCGGGCCCACCCACCCCGCAAATCCGTCTCAGACGGTCAGCAAGGCCGCCCCGATGCGGCGGCCCTCTGCAAGCAAAACATTATAGGTCCGCGCGGCGGGCCCCGTGGCCATCACCTCGACCCCGATCCCCGCAGCCTCAAGGCGCGCCCGCAAATCGCCCGGCAGCGGTGCGATATCGCCCCCCATCCCCACCAGCAGCACATCGACCTCTTCGGCCACCGCCATCAGCGCCCCCTCATCGGTCAACCCACCCCACGGGGTCACACCGCCCGGGTGGCAGATCACCGGGCCTTCAATGACCGCTCCGCCAATGCGGAAAAAACCCGGCCCATAACCCTCAACCGGCATCGCATCGCCATATCCGATCTCGTTCAACTGCATGGCGGTCTCCTTTTCTCAATCCAGCAGCGGCAGCCCCGACAGGGCCGATACCACGATGATCGCATAGGCCGCCCACCGGTAGAACCGCTCATATGCAGGCTGAAACAGCCAGCCGCCCAAAATATTGCCCGCCAGATAGGGCAGCGTCACAACCACGCCGGTCCAGATTGCCGCCACCTCTAACCGGCCCGAAATACCCAAGAACGCCACCATCAGCGCATCGGCCCCCAGAAGATAGAGCATCAGATTGGCGCGCACCACCGGTGGCGGCAGGGGCGAGGCCATGTAGACCATGATCACCGGCGGCCCCGGCAGCCCGACCGCGCCAAACATGAACCCGCCCACCATGCCCATCAGATAGATCATCCAGGCACGCAGCACGCCGCGATAGCGCCAGCCCAGAACCAGCAACACCAAGAGCAGCAGGGAAATGACCGACACGCCGTAGCGAAACACCTCAGGTGCCACCGATGTCAGGACCAGCAGGCCAAGCGGCAGGGCCACCACCAGCCCGGCACAAAGCCGCAGCACATCGCCACGATGCGCATCGCGCAACGCGCGCGGCACATTGGGCAGCGGGCCGAACAGATCCATCACGCTCAGCGCAACCAGCGCCGCGACCGGGCTCAGAACCTGACCGGCAACCGGCAGAAACACCATCGCCGTGCCAAAGCCCGAAAACCCACGAACAACACCCGCCGTTGCAGCAGCAATCACCAACCAGACCAGCCCGGGTTGCCCCAGGGCGGCCCAGAACGGATCAGGCATCTATATTGGCAAAATTCGTACCCGCACCACCGCCATCGGTTTTGGTCCAGTCGCGCGTGACCCCCAGACGCAGCAACACCGCCGAGGCCACAAAGACCGAGCTATAGGTGCCGACAACGACGCCCCAGATCATCGCAAAGACAAAGCCGCGGATCACATCGCCGCCCAGAACGAAAAGCGCAATCAGGGCCAGCAATGTGGTCACCGATGTCATCACCGTGCGGCTCAACGTCTCGTTGATCGAGACGTTCAGAACCTCCTTCAGGGGGCGTTTCTTGTATTTGCGCAGGTTCTCGCGGACCCGGTCAAACACCACTACGGTATCGTTCAGCGAATAGCCGACAATGGTCAGAAGCGCGGCGATAATGGCCAGATCAAACCGGATCTGCAAAAGGCTGAAAATGCCGATGGTCAGGACCACGTCATGGACAAGGGCCGCCACCGCGCCCAGGGAAAACTGCCACTCAAACCGCAGCCAGATATAGATCAGCACCGCGCCGATCGCCAAGGCAACGGCCAAAATGGCGGTCTGCACCAATTCACCGGACACCGTCGGCCCGACGCTTTCAACCGACGGGA
>Ga0316204_10006850_pt1 | contig 17128 bp, 11 predicted proteins | sample 6monrhotite_MG_2_FD_205661 | JGI IMG/M metagenome (GOLD analysis project Ga0316204, IMG submission 205661) | Microbial mat bacterial communities from mineral coupon in-situ incubated in ocean water Damariscotta River, Maine, United States -... | ecosystem: Environmental > Aquatic > Marine >... | reverse complement strand
GAGATAAAAATGACGCAAGTTGAAGCATGGTACACGCCTCAAATACCAGTAAGTCATGGGCCAGGTGAATATTGGGGGCTTCCGGGACTTATACTAGAGGTAAGTGCAGGCAATACAACCATGCTGTGTTCTAAGATTGTGATGAATCCTGAGGAGAAAATAAAGATTGAAGCTCCGGATAAAGGGAAAGAAATCACTAAGAGTGAATATCAGGCAACCGTTCAAGGAAAAATGCTAGAAATGAGAAACAACCGAGGAAGAAGAAGAAGTTAATATTGGTTGAATTAATTATTACAAGCATACCTACAAGTAACACTTAATCATGAAAAAAATATTTTGTCTTACGCTACTTTTTGTAGCCACTATTTCATATGGTCAAATTAGACTTGATGGTGTAGTCAGAGATACCCTGAATAGCCCTCTGGAATTAGCGAATGTGATCGCTATAAACCAAGAAACAAGTGGTTTGGAATCATATGGTATTACGGATGAGCAAGGAAAATACAAGCTGGCGCTAGGTAAGAACGGCACGTATGAAATTCAGATTAGCTATGTAGGAATGAAGACTTTTAAAGATATCATTTCAACAAAAGAAAGTGATATGACAAAAGATTATACGCTTTTAGCAGAAAATGCCTTGGAAGGGGTAGAGCTTATCTATGAAATTCCGGTCACCGTACAAGGCGATACCGTAGTCTACAATGCTGATTCCTTTAAGAACGGGACCGAACGAAAGTTAGAAGATGTACTTGAAAAGTTGCCAGGTGTAGAGATCAATGAAGATGGTCAGATAGAAGTGGAAGGTAAAGTGGTTAACAAGCTAATGGTCAATGGCAAGGATTTCTTTGATGGGGATACCAAATTAGCTACCAAGAACATTCCGTCCAAAGCGGTTGATAAGATACAGGTGTTGCGTAATTATTCTGAAGTTGGTCAACTTCGTGGAGTAGGCAACAACCAAGATAATGTGGCCTTAAATATTAAGCTAAAGGAAGGAAAAGAGAACTTCTGGTTTGGTAACATCACGGCGGGTGGTGGAACTTCACCAGATAACGAGCTTTATTTATTGCAGCCTAAGCTATTTTATTATAGTCCAAAGTACAGCCTTAATTTTATAGGAGACCTTAACAATACCGGGGAAGTTGCTTTAACACGGCGCGATATCAGAAACTTTGGTGGTGGTTTCAGGTCACCAAGCAGGAGCAGTGGAACCAGTATTAACCTTGGGAATAACAGCCTGAATTTCTTGACAAGTCAGGGCAATGCATTGGAAATAGAGAGTAAATTAGCAACCGGTAATTTTAGCTATTCTCCCAATCAGGCATTGGATCTAAGCGGATTCCTCATATATAATAGTAGCCGCATTCTTTCTAAGGAAACGAGTTTTGTGCAATACACGGATCCAGACCTGGGTATCCCCGATGAGGCTACGGAACAATCTAGTAATGAACGTTCTAATCAAGGATTGTTGAAGCTAAGTGCCTCGTACCAACCGAACATCAATAATCAACTCGATTATGACATCTTGGGTCGTGTATCGAACGATTCACAAAACCAAAATATTTTCTCTTCAGTTATTGGAACTACGAATCAATTGGATGAGGTTACACCATACAGTATCAATCAAAATATAAATTATTATTACACGATTAATGAAACCAATATTTTGGCCTTTGAAGCACAGCATTTACTAAAAAATGAAGATCCGTTTTACAATGCCCTTTTGGCAAATGACCCAAATGGTGCAGATGCCTTTGATACCACTGCAGAGGCTTTGGGTCTGGACACTTCCTTGGCTACTTATGAACTAGGTCAGAACAGACGAATTAAGTCTAATCAGGTGGATGCAAAATTGGATTATTACAACATACTTAATGCCAGAAGTAATATTAATGTAACGCTTGGAACGATCTTTAGTCGACAGGAATTCAATTCCAATATTTTCCAATTCCTAGGTGATGGATCTCAGTTCAATCCAACGCCAACATTCAATGAAGGACGCGCCACCAATGATACAGAGTATAATTTCAGTGATGTGTATTTGGGATTGCACTACCGATTGAAAACGGGTAAATTTACGATTACACCCGGATTTTCTGTACATGCATACGGAAACAAGAATAGCCAATTTGGGGAAACCTTTAAAGATAACTTCTTTCGATTTTTGCCAGATTTCGAAACTCGAATTCAGCTAAAAAAGAGTGAATCCTTGACCTTGCGATATGATATGCGTAATCAGTTCACGGATGTCACAAGATTGGCCGAAGGAATAGTCTTGAATAATTACAACAGTATTCAATTTGGGGAACCCGATTTGCAGAATGCCTTGTCGAATAATGTGAGCCTTTTTTACAGTAGTTTCAACCTCTTTAATTATACCAATGTTTTCGCCAGGGCCGCATACTCAAGTAATATCGATCAGGTACGAAGCTTGACGAATTTTGAGAATGTGATACGAACAAGTACTTTTTTCAACTCTAGTTTTGCAGATGAGAATGTTAATGTCTTTGGGCGTGTGCAACGAACCTTCGGCAAGATAAGAGGAAGCTTGAACGCCAGTTTTAATTATAGTAAGATCAATCAGTTCATTCAAGGACAACAATCTTTGAATGAAGGATACACCCAGACGTACACACCAGGGATACGCACTAATTATTTGAAGGCACCGAACATTAGCTTGAGGTATCGCTATAGTGTGACCAACAATGATCAAGGGAGTCGTAAGACAAAGTTCGTGACGAATGCACCATCGGTAGAATTTGATGCTTACATATGGCAATCACTGACATTCCGCACTAATTACACCTATACCAATCAAGATCTTGGTAATGGCGACTCGCAGTCTTTCCAGAACTGGGATGCCACCCTTTCCTATCGAAAAGACAGAGATGCGAAATGGGAATATGAGATCAAGGCTACTAATATATTGGACATCGCCTCTCAGGTGAGAAACAGCGCCAATAACTTGTCGGTTTTTACTTCAGAAACGTTTATTCAGCCTCGATTCGTGACCTTTAGATTTGTATATACCTTATAATGTGCATCATGAATTTTTTCCGATAATTAGGGGTAGATTTCCAATGGATTAGCGACTACAAAGAGTTAATTCAGGTCTTTTGAATCACCTTAACGGAGTTCGAGTATTTGAAGGGTACAAAAGTATAGTATACCTCTCCATTTGAATGAGCATGTACTCTTGCGGATTGTTTAATAATTTCGGTCAATTATAATAGGGCAATCATTACAATAATATGCCAAATAACCATTAAATTTATAGTACTTAGGCTATTAAACTAATGTGTAATGGCAGAACTTGGTAAAAAACAGGCAAAAATACAATGGCTTATAAATGAAATTTCTGCCATTATTAAACGTTTGGAGCATTACGAGGCCAAATATTCGGCCGAACTTTCCAAGATCCATCCCAAGTTTGTCCAAAGTGCCCGTAATCTTATCCACTATCGCGCCCTGCGTAAAGAAGACATAAGAGCTATCCAAAAAAAACTCGCGAATATGGGGCTTTCAAGGCTCGATAAACCGGAAAGTCATGTTATGGCAAGTTTGTTAGCAAGCAAGGCCATTCTAGAGAGTTTTTTAAACAAAGAACCCATTAAAAAGCACAAGGTGGAATTGACCTTCAAAAAAAGCAATCTGCTAGGCAAATCCAATGCAAAATCATTGTTGGGCTACCGTTCAAAGGGAAGGCGTACCCGTATAATGGTAACTCTACCTACGGAAGTTGCCCATAATTACCAATTGGCACATGATATGATTGCCAACGGAATGAATTGTGCACGAATAAATTGTGCACATGACAGCGAAAAAAAATGGAGTTTAATGATCGGGCACGTTAGGAAGGCCTCCAAAAAATTGAAAAAAAAGTGTAAGATTACTATGGATTTAGCTGGCCCTAAAGTACGGACCGGTGCATTAAAGGCGGGGTCAAAGGTCAAAAAATTTAGACCTGCAAAGGATGTACATGGTAATGTAATAAGAGATTGTGAGATCTGGATGGGCCCAGAGGACAATCCCATCTCCAATCTTTCGCACCTACCCGTAGCATTAACAAGTTTGGAAAAGTTGAAATTGGGGGATCGGGTGTTCTTTAAGGATACCAGAAATAAGAAAAGGGAGTTTACGATTTCAAGTACTGCTGCAAATGGCTGTATTGCCAGATGTAGTAAGACTACTTTTCTGGAAACAGCTATGGAATTATATACCAATTCAGATTATTCTTCATCTCCTATTGTTATCGGGGAATTATCAAGAGTGGAACAATTCATTTTGTTACACACAGGAGATTTTTTACGATTGCATAAGGACAGAATGCTTGGTGAACCAGCACTAAAGGATGGGGATGACAATTTGATACATCATGCACATATTTCCTGTACGTTAGAGGAAGTCTTTGAGCAGGTTAGGGTAGGCGAACCTATCTTTTTTGATGATGGTAAGATTGAAGGTGTTATTAGCCAGGTAGACAAGGACGAAATGCTTGTGGAAATTGTTAATGCCAGAAAAAGAGGAAGTAAACTAAGAGCTGACAAAGGAATAAATTTTCCAGGCAGCAAATTGGATATCAGAGGTTTAACAAGTAAAGATAAAAAGGATCTCGTATTTGTGGTACAAAACGCGGATACCGTAAACTTATCTTTTGTAAACAGAAAGCAGGATGTTAGAGATCTCATTACTGAGTTGGAAAAGTTAAATACACCGGCTGGATTCGGGATAATTCTTAAGATTGAGACACAAAGTGGTTTTAATAACCTGCCCAAAATTCTTTTGGAGGTTATGAGGACATACCCCGTGGGGGTTATGATTGCAAGGGGGGATCTGGCAATAGAGTGTGGATGGGACAATATTGGCAGGGTTCAAAGGGAAATTCTTGCGCTGTGCAGAGCTGCACATATTCCCGATATCTGGGCAACACAGGTTTTGGAAAATTTATCAAAGCAGGGCATACCATCTCGTGCCGAAATGACCGATGCAGCTATGGCACAACGTTCAGATTGTGTTATGCTTAACAAAGGACCTTATATTCTCCAGGCCATTAAATTGTTAGACACCATTTTTAAAGACATGGAACTGTACCAGGGAAAAAATGTTCGCTTCTGGCCTGCAATGGAAGAAGCGAATATTCATTGATTTGTTTGACAATAGTTTGGGGTCTGAATAAACCATAGATTTTCTATCTTTGGCCCTTCTAGGCAGGAGATTAAATAGCTGCCTCCTGCTTAAAAATACCGGAGTGTTAGCTCAGTTGGTTTAGAGCACCGCCTTGACAGGGCGGGGGTCGTTGGTTCGAATCCAATACACTCCACATCAAGCAGAAAATCCACCCGTAACAGTGTGGATTTTTTTTATCCCGAATAGTGCCAAACGTAGTTTATGCCTTAGTAGGGATAAAAAATAGATCTAACCCCGCCATAGCGGGGTTAGGATTTTCTATTTGCAGCAGCGGCCTGTATTTGGATCATCGTTAAGGATAATCCAATACACTCCACAAAAAACCTCGTGGTCTTAATAAATACCGGAGGTTTCTTTTTATGATATTTAATTTCGTTTTATTTATCGGAGAATGGATGATTAATAATCTTCAACACTTCTATTTTCAAATTGCTTTTATCTTTTCTGTGGTTCCAATTCTTTTTTTTACCTTAACAATCGTTAGGGACTACCTCAGTTTTGGTTCCTAATCTGCAATAGATGGGTATTTATAGTAAATAGGAATTTTCGATCGTATGAAAAGAGTAGTAACATTTGGTGAAATAATGCTGCGATTGGCACCACCGGGATTTTTGCGGTTTTCACAGGCCTCCAGTTTTGATGTGGTCTATGGTGGAGGAGAGGCAAATGTAGCTGTGTCATTAGCTAATTATGGTATCCCTGTGGACTTTGTAACCCGTTTGCCTAACAATGATATTGGAGCATGCGCCATGATGGAACTGCGTAAAAGAGGGGTAGGAGTGGATAAAATTATTTATGGTGGTGACCGTTTAGGTATTTATTTTTTGGAGACAGGAGCGGTATCACGCGGTTCAAAAGTGGTCTATGATAGAGCACATTCCGCAATAGCAGAAATTGAATCGGGCATGATTGATTGGAACGATGCTTTTGATGGAGTGGAATGGTTTCATTGGACAGGGATTACGCCTGCCATCTCCCAGGGGGCAGCAGATGTTTGTTTAGAAGCGGTTAAAGCGGCTTCAGAAAAAGGAATTACCATTTCTACAGACCTTAACTATAGAGCAAAGCTTTGGAACTACGGCGGTAATCGTGAAGCAATAATGACAGAGCTTACAAGTTATTGTGATGTTATTTTAGGAAATGAAGAAGATGCTGAAAAACATTTTGGTATACATCCAGAAGGATTGGATGTTCACAAACATGGTAATGACGTTAAAGCTGAGGCATTTCTGTCTGTTTGCAAGCAAATGATGAAGAAATTTCCTAAGGCCAAAAAAGTGATTACCACACTAAGGGGTTCTATTTCAGCTTCACACAACACGTGGGCCGGAGTTTTGTATGATGGCGAAAAAATGTATGAAACCCTTCAATATCAAATTACCGATATTGTGGATCGAGTAGGAGGAGGCGATTCTTTTATGGGAGGACTTATCTATGGTTTGTTGAAATATCCTGAAAATGATCAAAATGCGTTAGATTTTGCTGTAGCAGCCTCTTGTTTAAAGCATACCATTAAAGGTGATGCGAACCTGGTTACAATAGAAGAAGTTGAAAAATTAATGGGTGGTGATGCTTCCGGGCGCGTTGCAAGATAATTAGTTAATATGGCACAATATTCAAGATTAGAAGTAGTACAAGTAATGAAAGAAACAGGGATGGTGCCATTATTTTACCATTCTGATACTGAACTGGGAAAACAGGTTTTGAAAGCTTGTTATGATGGCGGGGCAAGACTTATGGAATTTACAGCAAGGGGCGATTATGCCTTTGAAGTATTCTCAGAATTGAATAAATATGCCTTAAAAGAACTGCCGGGTATGATCATGGGTGTGGGTTCTATTACCGATGCAGCAGCAGCATCTATGTTTATGCAAATGGGCGCTAATTTTATAGTGACTCCCTCTTTCAGAGAAGATATAGCCATAGTATGTAATAGAAGAAAAGTATTGTGGTCTCCCGGTTGCGGCTCCTTAACTGAAATAAATACGGCTGAGGAATTGGGTTGTGAGATTGTAAAACTCTTTCCTGGCGATACCTACGGTCCGGGTTTTGTAAAAGCCATTAAAGGACCTCAACCATGGACCAGCATTATGCCTACGGGGGGTGTTAGTACTGAGGAGAGCAATCTAAAAGCATGGTTCGATGCCGGTGTTACCTGCGTAGGATTGGGTTCCAAACTCATCAGTAAAGAAATACTGGCTACTAAGGATTATAGGGGATTAGAAAACAAGGTTAAACAGACCCTGACTATCATCAAAGAACTTCGTAAATAATAGCACTTAATTACTGCCATACTTCATTCTCTAACCATTGGGCGGCTTCCATTAAATAGGGTAGATACAAACAAGCTTCCTGATGTGATCTTCCTTCAGCAGTAATGATGGTAATATCCGAACCCATTGCCCTGCTGGTTTCGATAGCCCCAATAGCCAGATCATAGTCATATAACTCGTCTTCGGTCCCATGAATAACAGCCATGGGGATGGTAATTCTCTGATCTCCAATATAAGCCCCGGCCATTGGAATAGCGGCCGAAAAATAATCGTCGTGTGTCAGGGCATAGTTCCAGCACCCCGTGCCTCCCAAACTATAGCCGGTTACTGCTATTTTATTCCTGTCTATGGGCCAATTGGCTATAGCCAGGTCCAAAAAGGCAAGGATCCTTGCCCTGGTCTCCTCCGCGAACCAGTTTTCTCCAAAGCCAATTCGTGGGGAGAAAATAATATACCCCGAATCTGCAAAAGCTGGTTCTACCAAACAACGCATAGACTCTATATAACTGTTATATTCTCCTGCCCAATGAAGGTTTATGAGTAGAGGTACATTGGTATTTGGAAGTAATTCGGGTACCGAGATGCGGTATTGCCAGACAGTGCCATCGGCGAGGGTAAGTTCACTATTTCGTTCCCCTGCGGTCAATTCAATTCTTTGGAACTCGGCTAAGGAGGGCAATGAATTTTTACTGGACTCATCTTTGCTGCAACTAACTACCATCAAAAATAGCAGGAAACAATACCAGGAAAATTTTTTAAAGAACCCGTAAGCAGTGATCTTTTGCGCCATCTGAGGACAATTATATCTTACTAAAAGATACGGATTTTATGGGAGAGATGCTACAGGAGATCCAGCACTCGTTCCAGGGCCATCCCTCTGGAGCCCTTAATTAAGACTGTCCCTTTCTCTAAGGGGCTATTTTGCAGTTGTTGGGCCAGTGTTTCAAAGGTTTTGAATCTTGCACATTGCGTATGTGTTTTATGAAAATTTTCGCCAACAAGAAAACAGGTATCAAAAGGCATACTTTCGACTAATTCAGCTATATTTTGATGTTCTACACGGGCACTTTCGCCCAATTCGAACATATCTGCCAGTACTACTGTTTTATGTTGTCCGGGCATATCTTTAAAGGCTTCCAGAGCTGCGCGCATGCTTGTTGGGTTAGCATTGTAGGCATCTAATACAATAGTATATCCATTTTTCTCCAGGATTTGTGATCGGTTATTTTGTGGCACAAAATGCTCAAGGGCCTTTTTGATATCCGGTAGTTCTACGTTAAAGTAGTTGCCCATAAGAATGGCCGCCGCACAATTAGAAAAATTATAAGTACCTATAAGCTGCGTTTTAATACCAACGTCTTCAACCTGGATGTGTACAAATGGGTCTGCGCCTTGTAATTTGATTTGAAAATAGTCGGTTTGGTCTTCACTAAAACCTATTTTATTGATGTAATACTGTAATTTTTCACTCTGAATAGGATCGTCAGCATTCAGGAAAACATACTTACTGTTGGCTACTAAATAGTCATAGAGTTCGCTCTTTCCTTTTATCACGCCTTCTATGCCGCCAAAGCCTTCTAAATGAGCTTTTCCAAAATTGGTGATATAGCCAAAGTCTGGTTGCGCCAAATTGCATAAAAAACTTATCTCCTTCTGATGATTAGCCCCCATTTCCACGATCGCAATTTCCGTGTCCTTCATAATGGTTAATAAGGTGAGGGGGACACCAATATGATTGTTTAGGTTGCCTTTTGTGGCAATGGTTTTGTACTTCTGAGAAAGCACTTCAGAAATTAACTCCTTGGTGGTTGTTTTGCCATTGCTGCCTGTTAGGGCTATGATCCGTGCCTTACAATGCAACCTGTGGTAGGTGGCCAATTGTTGTAAGACATGCAGTACATCATCCACCAGAATATATTGGTCCGAGATCTTGTATTGGACTTCGTCTATTATGGCATATTCGGCACCATTATCAAGGGCTTCTTGCGCAAAGGCATTCCCATTAAAACTAGGTCCTTTTAACGCAAAGAACAGACAATTAGTGCTAATTTTTCTGGTGTCTATACAGACTTCTGGGTAGTTTAAAAAAACTTGGTGTAGTTCTTCAATTGTCATGCCCTAAAGATAAAAAAAGCCCCGACTAATTAGTCAGGGCTTTACTATGTTTTTAATTTGTTTGGTCTTATTTGGCTTTTTTGCCGCGTACCGTTTTGTTTTTTGATTTTGATTTAGAACCAACTCTGGACATAGCACAACGGAAACCGATGTAATCTGTAGCCATATACTGTGGTAAAAATCTTCGTTGAGCAGGATCTAACCAATACGCTCTGTCTCTCCAGGAACCTCCTTTATAAACTCTAACTTCATCGTTTATTAAGGTAGTTCTTTCATTACTTGTATCGTATCCTCTAACAATATTACCAAGAGAATCTCTAGATATTTTGTGTTTTGGAGAATCGTACATTTTACGTTGGTTCTCTTCATCATCTTCGTCGAATTGTTCAAAGAATCTGGAAGAACCTGCGTCTCCATCTCTATATCCTCTATTGTCACTTTCAGAGAAATTAGTTCGTAAATAGGTTTCTTCGCTATCTACAGGAACCATCAGGATTTCTCCCGGCAAGTTTACCGCAACTACCTTCCCATTTGGAAGCGTGTCAAAAACTATACTGTCTCTTAAAATATTTACTTTCCCATCTGCTCCAATAGCTGTTTTGGTGTAGATATTTCCTCTGTAGTAATTAAAATCACTTATTTGATCATCAACAATTGGACGGTATACATCTGCTACCCATTCGGCAACGTTCCCTGCCATATCGTAAAGACCCAGATCATTTGGTTTATAGTTCTTAACTTCTGCTGTAATATCAGCTCCATCGTCCGACCATCCTGCAATTCCGCCATAATCACCTTTTCCTTGTTTAAAGTTGGCTAATTGATCGCCCCTACCTACACGCTGACCATTTCTGGTATACTCACCTTCCCATGGATATTTTTTTCTTCCACGGTAGTTGTTATATTCCCTGCTTCCTTGTAAGGCTGCAGCTGCATATTCCCATTCCGTTTCTGTAGGTAATCTGTACTCAGGAGAGATGATACCGCTACTTCTTTTAGCAAAGACGGATACCGAATCTTTTTTCTTATTTCCCTGTAACGAATCTATTTGTCCGTTATAGATAGATTCTGGCCTGTTTAAGTAAGCTTCCGTATTAAACGTACCGTTTACTTCTCCAGTAATAGCCTGATATTTAGCATCTTTTGCCAAATAACCTTCTCTTTCTAACATGGCTTCATTAACACGGTCTGTTCTCCATTCTGCATACTGAGCAGCCTGAATCCAGTTAACACCTACTACAGGATATTCTGCATAGGCAGGATGACGCAGGTAATTATTGGTCATGGTTTCATTAAATCCTAAACGGTTTCTCCAAACCAATGTATCTGGCAATGCACCTTTATATATATTAGCATATTTTGGATTTTCCGGAGGGTATACACTTTTTAAGTAGTCTAGATATTCCAGATACATAACATTAGTTACCTCTGTTTCGTCCATATAGAAAGACTGTACATGTTGTGCTGATGGCGTATTGTTCCAATCGTGCATAACATCATCCTGTACTTTACCTTTTGTAAATGTACCCCCTTCAATAAATACCAGACCAGGGGACGTTTCTTGCTCCTTAAAATCTGAATTAAACTGAAAGCCTCCCTCTTTTGCATTAATCTGCCAGCCTGTGGCACGAGAAACATTCTTAGAGCCAGAAGACTTTTTGTTACAGCTGGTGGTTGTAAAGCCGGCTACTAACACTGTGCATGAGAGTACAACTTTGATAAATTGTTTTTTCATCTGTTGATCTTTGATTTTAATAATTTGTCAGATGTAATTCGCCTTCAACTACGATAAGTAGGTTATACTTGGGTTTAAGACTCCTTCCATTCATTTTGGACTTGCTAATAAGACGAATCCCTTAATTAATAAGTGAATCGTCACTGTGTTTATTGATTATTATATCACTTTCGGCTATTTAAACGATGTTTTGCACATTATATTTTATAGCCTTTAAAATATTTCATACCCGTAATCTATATGTTTTACAGGCAATCTTTACAAATTGATAACGGAACAAAATTCATTATAGTATGAGTCCCCGCTATTCTTTTGCCATCGACCGTGATATATACGTTATTAGATGAATGCACCCCTGCCTGTTATTCGTAATTAGTTAAACCACTAAATATGGAATATTTGATGAGGTGTAAATAATAGCTCCTTTCATACAAGATATTGCTAAAAAGCTCGTTTACATTTACAAATAATTAATTCGGAGAGAACTTTATGTGAGGATGTACATGCCTCTCATATATAATAAACAGCTACTGTAAACCACTTCGTGGCTGTTAATTCTTTTCAGAATTAATTGAAAACTTAGATACTTTGAAAAAAATGAGAAGATTTGCAGGTATTTTAGTAATGATCCTTGCATGTAAGCTTTCAGCTCAGGAAGATAGAGTAATCACTACTGCCGTTCCTTTCTTAACTATTGCAGCAGATGCCAGAGCCGCCGCTTTGGGTGATATGGGTGTTGCAACGTCAGTAGATGCTTTTTCACAGCAGTGGAACCCGGCTAAGTTTGCGTTTGCAGAGCGGAAAATGGGGATAGGAGTAAGTTATACGCCGTATCTGGAGAGTATCATTACGGATATATCATTACTCAATGGGAGTTTTTATAACAAAATAGATGATAGAAGTGCATTTGCATTTAGTTTACGATACTTCACCTTGGGTGAAATAGAGCTTAGACAATTCGCAAATGACCCCGGAACGCTGGCTAAACCTAACGAACTTGCACTGGATGGCTCTTACTCGCTGAAATTGAGCGATAAGTTTTCTATGGCAGTAGCTGGACGATTTATCAGGTCTAATTTAAGGTTACCAGAAATTAGCAATGTTGATTCGCAGGCTGCCAGTTCCTTCGCGGTAGATGTTTCGGGATACTATAGATCCAATGAAATTGCATTAGCAAGTTTTAATGGTAGATGGAGAGCTGGTTTTAACCTATCCAATTTAGGAGGAAAAATACAGTACGATGAAGGTGGACAAGAGAATTTTTTGCCAACTAACTTAAAGTTCGGTGTGGGATTCGATTTTATTTTGAACGAAGACAACGTCCTGGCCATTACTACAGAATTTAATAAACTTTTAGTACCTACTCCGCAAGATTTTGATGGGGATGGCGATGTGGATGCTGATGATAATGCGGAATATCAGAATATAGGATTCCTCAGTGGTGTATTTAAATCTTTTAATGATGCCCCAGACGGATTCAGTGAAGAACTAAAAGAACTTACCTGGGCCTTAAGTGCGGAGTATGCCTATCAGGATGCTTTTATGATACGAACAGGATTATTCAACGAAAGCGATTTAAAAGGTTCCAGAAAATTCTTTGCCTTAGGAGCCGGATTTAAATTTAAAGCAGCTCAAATAGATCTGTCTTATTTATTTTCTACCTCACAGGTGCGTAATCCTTTAGAGAATACGTTGCGTTTCTCTCTAACCTTTAATCTTGGAGAAGAATTCATTAACAATTAATACGGTTTTGAACCTTATATAAAACCTGCCATTGTGCAGGTTTTTTTATGTTTAATCTTCAGGAATTGTATATTTACGTATGCAAAAACATACGGTCTCTTTTGATATGGAAGTCTATGAATCCTTCGAGGAGCTTTCAAAAGAAGATAAAAATCTAATGGCCAAGGCAGAGAAGGCACGTGATACTGCCTATGCGCCTTATTCTAATTTTCAGGTTGGAGCTGCTGTTTTGTTAGCCAACGGAGAGATCGTCATAGGAAGTAATCAGGAAAATGCTTCCTATCCTTCCGGATTATGTGCCGAACGGGTAGCAGTGTTTCATGCCGGTGCTCAATACCCGGGAGTAACCATAGAAAAGATTGCAATAACTGCGAACTCAAAGAAAAAACAGGTTGACACCCCGGCAGCCCCATGTGGTAATTGCAGACAGTCTATTTATGAATATGAGAACAAGCAAAAGCAACCAATAGAAATAGTACTCATGGGGGCTGTAGGGAATGTCTATAAATGCCATAGTACAAAGGATATATTACCCCTGGCTTTTGGAAGCGAATTCTTGCCCTAAAAAATCTTCGTTGTTATCATCGTTTGAATCATATAAGGGCCCTTCCATCTGCTGAGAACCTTTTTTAGCAATTCTTTTTCACTATAGATATAATGTGTATTTTTGTTTTCCTTAAATGGCGCCTGTGCGACCAGATCTCTGTAAGATTTTAGGATACTATAAATAAAATACAATTCTGAATGAAAAAAATTACCAAGGAAGTCTACTTAAAATGGTATAAAGACATGCTGTTTTGGAGAAAGTTTGAAGACAAATTGGCCGCTGTTTATATTCAACAAAAAGTTCGTGGTTTTCTTCACTTATATAATGGTCAGGAAGCTGTTTTGGCGGGTGCTTTGCATGCAATGGATCTTACCAAGGATAGGATGATTACAGCCTATAGAAATCACGTACAACCTATTGGCATGGGGGAAGACCCTAAAAGGGTTATGGCGGAGTTATTTGGGAAGGTAACAGGAACTTCAAAGGGTATGGGAGGTTCTATGCATATCTTTTCAAAGGAACACCGTTTTTATGGAGGTCATGGAATTGTAGGGGGACAAATTCCCCTAGGAGCAGGGTTGGCTTTTGCTGATAAATACTTCAAAAGAGATGCTGTTACCTTATGCTATATGGGAGATGGCGCTGTTAGACAAGGTTCCTTGCACGAATCATTTAATTTAGCGATGCTTTGGCAATTGCCTGTAGTTTTTGTTTGTGAGAATAACGGATATGCTATGGGTACTTCAGTAGCAAGAACGTCACATTCTACCGAAATTTGGAAACTTGGTTTAGGATATGAGATGCCTTGTGGACCTGTTGATGGGATGGATCCTGTAACGGTTGCAGAAGAGATGAGTAAGGCTATTGAGCGGGCTAGAAGTGGGGGAGGTCCTACTTTTCTGGAAATGAAAACGTATAGATACCGAGGCCACTCTATGTCCGATGCACAGCACTACAGAACAAAAGATGAGGTAGAAGAATACAAGAAAATAGATCCGATAACCCAGGTATTGGATATTATAAAGGATAAAAAATACGCTACAGCTGAAGAAATTAAAGCTATAGATGCTGACGTGAAGGATAGGGTGAAAGAATGTGAAAAGTTTGCAGAAGATTCCGAATATCCACCCGTACAACAAATGTACGACATGGTATATGAGCAGAAAGACTATCCATTTTATCAACACAAATTATAAGTAAATGGCAGAAATAATAAACATGCCCCGGCTAAGTGATACCATGGAAGAAGGTACTGTCGCTAAGTGGTTGAAAAATGTAGGAGATAAAGTTGAAGAAGGAGATATACTGGCCGAAATAGAAACAGATAAAGCCACCATGGAATTTGAATCTTTCCATGAGGGGGTGCTATTATATATTGGTATTGCGGAGGGTGAAGGTGCCCCGGTAGATTCGTTGTTAGCTATTATTGGAGAAGAAGGAGAAGATATTTCCGGGTTGCTTAACGAATCATCTGGTTCAAAGGACGATGCAAAAGAAGCGACATCGGCAGTAGAAGCTAATGTAACAACTGAGCAAGCTCCAACAGATTCTCCTGTTGTGGCATCTGAGGTTCCGGAAGGGGTAGAAATAATAAAAATGCCTCGTTTGAGTGATACCATGGAAGAAGGTACTGTTGCTACCTGGTTAAAAAATGTAGGCGATGATGTGGAAGAGGGTGATATTTTAGCAGAAATTGAAACGGATAAGGCGACTATGGAATTTGAGTCCTTTTATTCCGGCACGCTTCTGTATGTAGGTATAAAAGAAGGAGAATCGTCTCCGGTAGATGAGGTACTTGCGGTAATTGGTCCAAAAGGCACCGATGTTGAGGCCTTACTAAAAACTAAACCATCAGCTACTTCTGAAACTAAAACTGCTACTTCCAATGAGAGTAAGAGTACAGGTGACCCGTCAGAAAAACAACAGGCAGCAACTATAACAAGCACATCGAATGATGGTCAGCGAATTTTTGTTTCTCCGCTTGCCAAGAAGATGGCAGAAGAAAAAGGCATTAATTTAAATGCTGTTCAGGGAAGTGGCGATCATGGAAGAATTGTTAAACGCGATATTGAAAATTATACGCCTTCAGAAAAACCTGCACAAGCAACAGGTGCACCAGCTGTAGCGGCACCGGAAGTTAAAATGCAGGCTCCTGTTATGTTACCAGTTGGGGAGGAAGGTTCTGAAGAAGTTAAAAACTCTCAAATGCGAAAGGTTATTGCCAAGCGTTTGAGCGAGTCTAAATTTAGCGCTCCACACTACTATTTAACTATTGAAGTGGCTATGGAGAATGCTGCTAAGTCGAGAGTTCATATCAATGAATTGCCAGATACCAAGGTATCTTTTAATGATCTAGTGGTAAAGGCCTGTGCAATGGCATTAAAAAAGCATCCTCAGGTAAATACAAGCTGGAATGTGGATACCACGCGCTATAATAAACACATACACGTAGGGGTAGCAGTAGCTGTTGATGACGGACTTGTTGTTCCGGTAGTAAAGTTTACCGAGCAAATGAGCCTTACACAGATTGGGGCTGCAGTGAAAGATCTTGCCGGGAGAGCACGTATCAAGAAACTTACTCCGGCTGAAATGGAAGGCAGTACGTTTACTGTTTCCAATTTAGGAATGTTTGGTATTTTAGAGTTTACCTCAATTATCAATCAACCAAATTCAGCAATTTTGTCCGTAGGTGCTATTGTTCAAAAGCCCGTCGTGCGAAATGGAGAAATTGTAGTTGGCAGCACTATGAAGTTAACGCTAGCATGTGATCACCGTACCGTAGATGGCGCTACCGGAGCACAGTTTTTGCAAACACTTAGGTCGTATCTGGAGAACCCGGTTACCATGTTGGCCTAAGTCATCATTAAGCAATTGACTAATAGCAAATAATAACAAAAGCATTCAGAAATTCATGAATGCTTTTTTAGTTTAAAACAATGATATCAATTATAAAAAAGCTGATTTTTTTTGGACTTCTAGTGGTACTAGTAAGTTGTAAATCAACCATTTCAGCTGAGAATTTTTCAGACGCTGATAGGGTGGGATCAATAATGAATTATTTGGCCTCGGACGATTTAAAAGGCAGAGATTCCGGTAGTGAAGGAATTGAGATGGCTGCTAATTTTATTGTAAAATCCTTCAAGGAACATAAAATAGCGCCGTTTTACGGAAGCTACTTAGATACCTTAAAAAATTATGAAAAACCTGCATTTAATGTCGTTGGATTCCTGGAAGGGAATGATGCCGATTTAAAGGATGAGTACGTGCTTATAGGAGCTCACTATGATCATATAGGGATCATAAATGCAATAAGTGGAGATTCTATAGCCAATGGAGCCAATGACAATGCAACAGGTACGACTACTGTATTAGAATTAGCCCGGTATTTCGCTAAAGCAAAAAGCAATAAAAGAAGTTTAATCTTTGCTTTTTTTAGTGCGGAAGAAAAAGGACTTCGGGGTTCAGAGCATCTGGCTACTAGAATGAAAGATGAAAAGGTAAATATCTACGCCATGCTTAACTATGAAA
>Ga0316204_10006848_pt1 | contig 17134 bp, 15 predicted proteins | sample 6monrhotite_MG_2_FD_205661 | JGI IMG/M metagenome (GOLD analysis project Ga0316204, IMG submission 205661) | Microbial mat bacterial communities from mineral coupon in-situ incubated in ocean water Damariscotta River, Maine, United States -... | ecosystem: Environmental > Aquatic > Marine >... | reverse complement strand
CCATTTTAGAGTAAAAATCAAACAAATAAATGTGAATCAGGTGGCATTTTTTAGAAAAAAGCCTTTTTTACATCAACAATTGTATGGTTTTTTATACTATTGTCTTTAATATATTTAACCCAATATTATAATATACATAAAATTTTACAAGAAACTATGACTCTACTTAACATATTAACACTACCGGATAAGCGCTTAAAAACAGTAGCAAAGCCTGTCGAAATATTTGATAAGAAATTAAAAACATTGATAGCCGATATGTTGCAAACAATGTACGAGGCTCCAGGAATTGGATTAGCTGCGACACAAGTTGATGTGCACAAAAGGATAGTTGTTATAGATATTTCAGAAGAAAAAGATCAACCTCTTTGTTTGATTAATCCAAAAATCACAGAATTAAGTGGTCAACAGGTTCATGAAGAAGGCTGTTTGTCTGTGCCAGGTATTTATGCCAAAGTAAAAAGAGCGAATACCATTACAGTAGAAGCACAAGATGAAACTGGTGAGAATATTCAATTACATGCAGATGATCTTTTAGCCGTTTGTATACAACACGAATTAGATCATTTAAATGGAGTGGTTTTTCTAGATCATTTGTCGCCATTGAAAAGAAAGATGGCATTGAAAAAACTAGAAAAAGAAGCCCTTGATAGAGTTTAATATTCATATGTAGGGCTGAGACTTTTAGGTAAAAATCGGTCGACCCACTCTTCAATGATAACCTGTGGTTTATTTAAAAGTATTCTTTCTTTCGATGTTTTATAGGTCATTTTTTGCCAGACAAAAGTACTGTTATTAAAATATTGAGATATAAACGGCTGTAAATAAGAAAAGAAGGAGTCTCTAAATACTAAGGCGTTAAGTTTAGATCCCGAACAAGATGTGGTAAATAACAATCGATCCTCAGGAGAAAAATTTGTACACGGGTCAAACTTAGGCGTCATTTTTTCTTCTGTAAAGTAGTCCCCAAGTCCCATATATTGGGCTAAATCTCCTTGAATCAGTTCTTTTTGAGTGAATTCATTTTTTTTATATAAATATGGATTAACTTCATTATTAAACAATTTTGCAAGCATTTGAGCAATCTGGTATTGAGCAATATTGGAAGCAAAGAAATTCCAATGAGTATCCGCTTTAAAATAAAGCAATTGTTCGGGCTTAGCTTTTATTAATCTTGGCGCAAGATTAATAAAATTTATTTCAGGGTGCTTTAAAAGAGCATCGCTTAATTGTTTTACTAGGTTTGTTTGATTTATGGGTTGGATATAGTCTGGTAAATTTTCTGGATAAATGTAATGCTTTGAGGGAGCAATGACAAAAACATACTCAATATTTTGTTTTGCTAACCATTGTTGCTTTTCCTTTAGGTGGTTGATCATTGTATCAAGTTGACTGTCGGAAAATTGATTTATATTTCTATAATCACCAATGACATCTCCGTGTATTTTACTGGCATAATAAATCCAACCTTTTTCTTTGCCAAAAACAGAAGAGTCTATTGGTGAGTCATTGAGAATGAACTTTACATGTCTATAAGCAAACAATAAAGACCATCGAAACCCAAAGTGATCTGTATAGTATTTATCAAACTTAAGGGGAAACCCCTTCAATTGTTGCCAAGATGTCGGCTTATTTGGTAGGTCAGCTAATCTTCTATTCTCAATAAGAGAGTTAGTTCTTTTGGGCAAAATTAAGCCAAAAATAGCTGGCAAACTTATAAAGCAGAGAAAAACAACGAGTAGTGTAAGGTTTAGTTTTTTCATTAATTAAAATCTAAAATAGATAAATGGATTATAAGTTGAAGCGGATACTAAAACGGCCGAAATTAACAATAAAAATATAATGCAGAATGCCCTCAACAATTGTGATTTCATAGAGCCTTTAAATGAAGTCAATGGATAATAAGTGACTATTTTCCTCATCACAGGAGTTGCAATAATTAGCGCAAAAAGTCCTGTTAGCAAAAATTGATTGTTGATAAAATAATTAAAATCATACAGATAACTAATTTCTTTTTTTAGATAAAACATTCTGGCTAAAAAATCTTTAGCCAGTGAAAAATCTTCTATTCTAAAAAACACCCAAGCGACCAGAACAATTAATAATGTATAAAGGTGCCTAAAAATTTTGGGTAACTTTAATATAACTTGGCTTAACCCTATTTTTTCAATGATTAAAACGCATCCATGAATCAAACCCCACAATAAAAAATTCCAACTGGCTCCATGCCATAAACCACATAAAATAAAAACAAGGAACAAGTTAAAATAAGTTCTTAAAACACCATTCCTATTACCACCTAAGGGTATGTATAAATAGTCCCTAAACCAGCGAGATAGTGAAATGTGCCAACGTTGCCAAAACTCCTTAAGACTTGTGGCAATGTAGGGATAGTTAAAGTTTTCTTGAAAGCGAAAACCAAACATGCGTCCTAAGCCGATAGCCATATCGGAATACCCTGAAAAATCAAAATAAATTTGTAAGGCATAACAAGTTATAGCAAGCCAAGCCAATGAAAAACTAATTTGTGAGCTATCTAGGGCAAATATAGGGTCTGCAACAGCACCCATGGCGTTGGCAATGATGAGCTTTTTGGCTAATCCATAGCTGAACCTTTCAACTCCAGCAACAAATAATTCATTGCTGTGTATTCTCTTTTTTAATTGCTTAGCTATATTATTATAACGTACGATGGGGCCGGCAATTAATTGTGGAAAAAATGATATATATAATCCTAAATTAATAACATTTTTCTGAACCTTAGCCATGCCTCTGTGAATGTCAACCAGGTAAGAAATAGCCTGAAAAGTAAAGAAAGAAATACCTAATGGTAAATGAATGGATTCACTAAATGTATAGTTAATATTAAAAGTAAGTAAAATAAAATGTAAGTATTTATAAAATATCAGAATACTTAAATTAAGCATCACTCCTAAATATAGCAGCCATTTTTTGCCACTATATTTAGTCATTAATCGACCAAATATATAATTGACAATCATTGAAAAAAACAAAACCAAAACAAAAGTCAGCTCTCCCCATGCATAAAACAAGAGGCTGGCAATTAATAAAATGCTGTTCCTGACTTTAAAGGGCGAAATATAATATAAAAATATGACTAAAGGCAAAAAAGCAAATAAAAATGTGGGTGAAGTAAATACCATATATTATATTTCTGACTGATTTGTTTTGTACCAAGATAAAATGTAACTCCAGGCTTCTTTTGCTGTTTCAACTATTACAAATAAATCTAAGTCTTCAGGGTTAATCACTCCTTCTTCGGCTAAAAAATCAAAATTTACTGCATTTTCCCAATAGTTTTTGCCAACCAAAACAATAGGTAAAGGTTTAATGGTCTTAGTTTGTATTACAGTTAAAGCCTCAAACAGTTCGTCAAAAGTTCCAAAGCCCCCAGGAAACGCGACCAAAGCACGGGCACGGTTCATGAAATGAAGTTTTCTTAAGGCAAAATAGCGAAAACTAAAACATAACTCCGGTGTGATATAGGGGTTTGGAAACTGTTCAAATGGCAAATCAATATTTAAACCAATACTTGGCTCACCTTCATAAAATGCGCCTTTATTGGCAGCTTCCATTACACCAGGCCCTCCTCCGGTCATGACATGAACAGGTGTTGTCGCATGTTTTTTACTATATTGGGCGACCATTGAAGCAAAAGAAACCGCTTCCTGGTAATATTTAACTTTATCTAAGACTCTTTGCGCAACTTTAAGTTTAAATTGTAACTGTGCATTTTTTGGATTTTTGCCCAGTGCTTTTTTTGCTGCCAAATATTTAGTATCTGCTCTTGTCTTTTGAATAACTCTTGTACCACCAAAAACCACAATAGTTTTTTTTATATTTTTCTTTTCTAAAATATTTTGTACTTTTAAATACTCTAACTGTAAACGCATGGGTCTTGCAAGATCGCTATTGATGAAATCATAGTCTCGATCTGAGCGTTGATAACTTTTTGACTCTAAAATAGCCATAATCTGATTAACTTCTTCGTCTGATGCATCGTAATACTTCTTAATAGTTTCTTCTAATTCTGTCATTATTTGGATATTTATTGATTGAGGCGACTATTTTAAGCCAGAAAAAACAAATTTAGGTATTTAACTCTAGAATAGATGATTAAAATTAGCAAAACAAAAGATGAGAAATTCAATGCAATTAACTGTAGAACAATTATTTGAACATTTGTGGCAACAGTATATCCAAATTAATCCACAAGCCAAAAAAATTCAAAAATTATTTCAAGCCCGTGGAGAAACAGTGGTAAATGACCACATTGCATTAAGGACATTTAATACTGAAAAACTAGGAATCATGAAAATTGCCGGCCCCTTTTTAGACAAGGGCTACAAAATTGTTAATGACTATGATTTTGAAAAGAAAAAACTCAATGCGATTCATCTTGAACATACCATTGAAATTAACCATCCAAAGGTATTTATTTCTGAGCTTAAAACAGAGCTTTTTTCAGAAAATTTACAAACAATCATAGCAGGCATTGATGCGCAAATAGATCCTGCAAATGTGATGGATGAATTGTTTATTGCATCGGGTCGAACATGGAATCTTACCTTTGAACAATACATCCAATTATTACGTGAAAGCGAATACGCAGCTTGGACAGCCGCATTCGGTTACCGTGCCAATCACTTTACCGTTTCTCTTAACCATCTGACAACTTTCTTTCAATTAGAAGAATTAAACGATTTTCTATTAGACAAGGGTTTTGTGTTAAACGAGTCTTCAGGTTTAATCAAAGGCACGCCCGACCAGTTTTTAGAACAATCGTCAACTATGGCAGCACCTGTAAATGTAGAATTTGATCACACAACTCAACCTATACCCGGTTGTTTCTATGAATTTGCCAAACGATACCCTATGCCAAAAACAGGAAGGTTGTACCAAGGTTTTATTGCTGCATCAGCTGATAAGATATTTGAGAGCACGAATAACTAATAATTATTAGCTGTTTAACCTTTAATATGAATATTGAGATTTATATGAAGTTTATGTAAGTAAAAGGGGTTATTATGTTTCTTCTATTTATTCCATAATAAAAAAGCCCATGATTTACAGAATTTTAATATCCATAGTTATTTGTACTTCTTTAGCCAAGGCTCAAGACCGAAAGTTTGAAACCAATATACTTAGTGATACTTTTAATATCACTAAAGATTCACAATCAGATTATCCGATTAAAGATATATTTCAAGGCTGTCCCGAGGTAGATTGTATTCCTTCAATAGATAAGCCTGAATTTATTGATACAGATAAAGTTGATTTTTTGAATGATAATGACTTAATCATGGCAGTGACGATTGATAAGCAAACCCGGGTATACCCAACCACGACTTTACAACAACATGAAATTGTTAATGATCAAATAGGTGAAACGCCTTTTGCTGTGACCTATTGCCCATTGTGCGGTACCGGCGTGGTATTTTCTAGAAAGGTGAAAGAAGAAATCGTTACATTTGGTGTTTCTGGTGTTTTACATGGCAGTGATTTGGTTTTGTATGATAGAAAAAATAAAAACTTATGGCAACAAATGACAGGAAAGTCCTTTGCTGGTCCTGATAGAGGTTATCAACTAGAAATTATTCCTGTGGTTATGACTGATTGGAAAACGTGGAAAAAAGCGCACCCGCATTCACAAGTTCTATCAAACAGTAAAGATACCATCAAAGATCATTACATTGACTATCGCAAAAATGACAAGATTATGTTTGGTGGTGTCACCAACCCAAGACTTAACCCTAAACGTGTGATTTATGGATTAAATGTTGAAGGGCAACCCATTGCTATTGATTTTAACATGATTAAGCAAAAGAAATTTTTCGAATTAAAAGTCGACAAAATGGTTTTGCGGATAAAATATCTAAATGATGGTACTGTTCAGATAAAGAATAAAGCCACTAATCAATCCTATGAACCACATCGTTCCTATTGGTTTGCTTGGTACACTTTTAACCCTAAAACACGATTATTTAAATTGGAGAAAATTTAATGAAAACCTTAATCATAACTCTATTATTTGCTGTTAATGTTATGGCTGGAAGCCCTTCAGAAGTTTCATCCAAAGTACCGACTGATGCCAACATGGTAAGGCCATTATTGCCAGGTATGAGTATACCTGATATGCAGGTTTTTAATGTTAAAGGGGAAGACTTAACTATTAATGCTAAGAACCTAAAAAAACCCTTTGTACTGACTTTTTATCGGGGTGGTTGGTGCCCATATTGTAATAGCCAGTTAGCACAAATGCGCAATGCGGAAAAGAAATTATTAGACATGGGTTTTGATGTATATTTTATTAGCCCAGATAAACCTGAATATTTGGTTGAAAGTCTAAAAGATAAAGAATTAAAAAAAGGCATTCGTTACACACTATTATCTAATCCATCTATGCAAGTCGCACAAGATTTTGGCGTTGCATTCAAAGTAGATGATATGACTGTTGAAAAATATAAAAAATGGAATATTGATTTAGAGAAAGCTTCTGGTTATGACCACCATTATTTACCGGTACCATCCACCTATGTTGTGGCTAAAGATGGCACCATACAATTTCAATACACTAACCCAAATTATGCAGTGAGGCTTGACCCTGAATTATTAGTAGCTGCGGCTAGAAGCTATTTAAAAACAAAAGGTAAACCAATTAAATAAATTGTTTTTAGTCATCTAAAACAATAATGTTTTTATGTATGTTGTCTAACATATGGGTGTCATGACTAACGATTAATAGACATTTCTCGTTTCGGGCTTTTAGTAACCACAACCGAAATAATTCTGTTGTGGTTTTATCTAATCCATTAAAGGGCTCGTCTAACAAAATCACTTGCGGGTTGCCAATAAAAACACTGCACAATGTAAATTTTCTGCGTGTACCAAAAGACATTTCTGAAAAGTTTATGTCTTTATAGGGAGTTAAGTTTATAGCATCCATAAACTTGAAAAGTTCATCAGATAATTTTACACCTTTAATCCTAGCAAGCAGCTTTAAAAACCCTATACCAGACATAAAAGGATAGACTTCTGGCTTGTCTGCTACAAAGCACAATTGAGATTTGGCTTTAATAGCCTGAGTATTTAAGTCATAGCCCATTATTGAAACAACGTTATTAGTAACAGGTACAATCCCACATAAGCTTTTCAGCAGGGAGCTTTTGCCTGACCCATTAAGACCTTGAATCCAATGAATACCCTTGCCAAAGGAGGCATTAAAATTTTGCAGTACTATTAAATCTTGGTATTGAATATTGAGATTTTTTATTTTGATATTTTTCATGGAAGATTAAAAATAGTGATGGCAGTGATTATAAATAACACCACAAATGTAATGAAAGTTTGTTTTTGAATGACAAAAACACGAATGGGATAACAGAGACACAATAGTACTAAATGAAAAACAAATACATTAAACAGCAATGCTAATTCAGATTTTCCTAATGCCCAAAAAAAGAAAAATCCGTGCATTAAAGTTGATATTAAGACAATAACAAATATATCCCTTACTGGCCAAAAATACATTTTTACAGGTAATGTCACTAACCAAAGTTTCATGCGATTTCTTTGGTCTAGAATACTGACATAAAAACCGCTAATAAAATAGGCGAGTAGCGCTTCAAGAGTTAAATAATAGGGGGTTAACTCACTATTATTATCGACCCAATAATGACAAGCATAGGTGAAAAGTACCATTAATCCAATGATAATTGAAAGGCGAAATAAGCTACTGGCTAAGGAAGATTTAAATAATATTTGTAAATATAAATTTTTAGAGAGAATTTGTTGGAAAAGTTGATATAAACGCATTGGGTGTTTTATTACAAATGTTAATTCTTTTAATAGCAAAAAATAAATAAACAAACCGATTATCAAAAAGGCAAAAGTGAGTCTATATAACTCATACTCAGTATTAATTTGAAAAGTGAATATCGTGCCAATCCCAACAACAGAAAAAATATTGAATGCGCTTCTATTGAACATCAAAACATATTGTGTGGATAATAATAAAAGTATTAAAAAAGAATTGCGAATAATTTCTAGACTTGTTGAATGGTGTTCGCTAGCTATATAAAAATAGCTGGCAATAATAAAGGGCCATAATAAATGATTGCCTAATAACAACATTTTTATGTTGATGATTTTTTTTTGTGATTCTTTAATTGGCAAAGATTGCAAAAAGACAGTAAATTTTCCACCTTTTATTGCCGATTTTTGAGCTTGAATCCATACCATTAATACTACTATTAATAAATTTAAGTTAACTTGTCTTTCGATAAAATTGGTATCTATTTGGCTTAGCGTGGTAAAGGGTTTGCAGATTGCAGTTAATAATGTATCAAAATTTTCGCTAATACCAACACCAGGCAAAAAAATTAATACGATAAAAACACCCATAAAATAACGATTAATAAACTGTTTGGTTTTTAAGCTAAACCAGCTCAATCTTATTTTCAGTAAGTCGTTTTTGTGCATCAATTAATTAATATGAATATCGACATGATTTGACAAGGTGCTTATTACATTGTTCAGTAAGTTTCTCAAAAGGTTACTTTTTACCTAGGCTGGCAATCATTGAACCTGAAACAATTAAGATAATACCGATTAGTCCAAGTGCATGTAATTGCTCAGGTTGTACAAGCTTCGGGAATAAGGATGACATGAAATTAATGAAAGCTATTGTAAAAACAGGAACCATCGCTATGACCATACCAACTTTTGAAGCCTGCCAGTATTTTAGTGCCTGTGCGAAAGCCCCATAAGCACCAATCGTATTAAAACAAGCATACCCAATAGAAAGCCACTGGTTTTGAGTGATGTTTTCAATATTTGTACTGGAGGCAGTAGGGAACAATACTATTGTAGCTAACACATAGATACCCGCCAAAATGGCTTGAGGTGATAACACATCATGTAGTTTTTTTTGAACCAAGGCATAAATTGCCCAAGTTAAAGCAGCAAATAAAAGAATTAGTACGCCCGTTGTATACTGAGAATTTATAAGTGTTCCTAATTGGTCTTTAAAAAACAACCCCAACCCTACAAATAACATTAGAGCCCCAAGTTTTTGTTTAAGAGTGAAGGTCTCTTTATACACATAAACACCACCTAGTATCATTAATAAAGGTGCTAATTGAATCAAAACTTGGGCATTTGCGGGCGTTGTTTTTTCAAGTCCAATAAGAAAGCCTACATAATTAGCAATAAGCATAAGCCCTGCTAAAAATAGCCAAATCCAATTACTTAAGGTCAATTTTATAAAACCTTTCCATGATCCAGATAAAAAAATAACAAACAAAGTAACAATCGCAGCTATACAGAATCTTAACCAGGTTAATGTCCATGCATCCATAGCCTTTAAGCCCACATTCAGAGCAACGGGTAAAGTCGCCCAAAAAAAGACGACAAGTAGAGATAGGCTCAAGCCAATTTTCCAATTATATAATGGGCTGTTCATTTTCTTGAAGTTTCCTGTTAAGTCTTCTTGATTCAAATTTTTATAAGCTTGCAATCTACTTTAATCAGGCTAATTTAGAAAGTTTTTTCTATCATTTTAAATAGAATCATTACTTAATATTTTGCTAATCTGGTTAATAAGAAAAACCTTCATTCAGTTAACATTCAGTCAATCTGATATACTATGCATGATAGTTATAAATCCTTATGGGTGAAAAGATGAAAAAGTTGATTGCAATTGCCAGTATTGTCTTATTTTTACAGGCATGTGTTTCCTATCCCGATCGTTATGCCGAATACGATGATGTGTATTATAATGATAATTACTACTATGATGATTATTATGATGGATACTCTGACTCTTATGCCAGTAATTACTATCCAGATAGATGGGGAGTTAATTATAGTGATGTTTATTACAGCCCTTATAGATATCCTCGTGTAGGTTTTTATAACCATTACTCATATAATCCGTATAGTTATTGGGGAACCTATTCTCCCTGGGGGTTTAGCAATATTTATTATGGAGGATGGAGTTATGGCGTTAATTTGGTGTTTGGAAGTAGCTGGGGGCATAACAATTATCGTTATAGTAACCATTATTACAATCCTTATTCTAGTTCCTACTATAGCAGTTATTGGAATAATTACTGGAACAACTATAATACCAATAGACATATCTCAGCCCGTTCAGAAGTGGCTAGACTTGCTGCGAGAAATCAAGGCCGTTATCAAACAACACAAAGTAATCGTTATGGTAACAGTGCTAATCGAAACTATAATAACAATTATAATCAGAGAAATATTAACCGCACAAACAGAGCAACCCCCAACAATCCTCGAAGCAACGTAAGAGGACGTAACACATCTGGACGTTCGAGTAACAGACAACCGAGTTCCAATGTGCCATTTAGTCGCAGTAGCAATAATCGATCTCGTTCAAATACAACAAGAGCCAATACAAATTATAGAAGCAGTCAAAACTATTCTCAGCCTCAAGTTAATAGATCAGTGCAAAACAGAAATGTACAATCAACTAATCGATCATCTAGAGAATTGAATAATAACCGTAACCGCTATAACAACGGACTGATTTCAACAGGTATTGATACTAGAAAGCCAACAGTCAATCACCCCAATCAAACTAGATCGTCATATCCACAGAAAGAAAATAATGAAAGAAGACAGGGCAGTAGTTATGTTAATAATAGAAGTCGAAGCAATCAATCTCGACCTGCGGTTTCAAATATTCCAAGGACAAGATCAACCAACAATCAAGTGAATAGACAATCGCAATATCAGCCTCAAAGGCCAGTAAATAACATGATAAATAGACAGTCCAATAGGCCTGCACAAGTGACAAGACAGCAACAACCAAGACAACAAACACAATTGCAAGCTGCTAGACCCACTTACCGCTCGAGTCCAGCTGCCAACAATTATTCGAAACCTAATGTGGCAAAGAGACCAAGCACTCCAAAACCTGCAAATAACTCCTCATCAGAAAGAACCAGCAGCAAGGATTCAAACCGTTCAAACAGATCAGATAATAGGTCCAACTCACAATCTAGAAGTTCAAACAATCGACCAACAAGTACTAGAAACCGTTCTTCAAGTAATGCAAGATCTGAGTTACGCTCAAGACGATAAATTGAACAACTTTCAAGTAAAAAGGTAAACCATTTGGTTTGCCTTTTTTTGTGCTCATTTCGTTAAGTCATCATGTATAATCACTTTCATGAGTATAAACATATTACAACTTCTTATTTTTCTAGGCGCACTTTCAATTGGAATTATAACTACATGGTTGTTTATCCGTTCAAAAACAAATTTAATAGTTGAAAATGCCAAAGCCGCTTTATCAACCGACCTTCAATTAAAACAGCAAAAGCTTGAAAAGCTACAAGAGTATTATGTAAAACTTCATAAAACGGCAAAGGAACATGAAACTAAAAACATAAGCTTGTCATTAAAGAATAGAAACCTTGAGACGCAATTGGCAGTTTCACAACAACAGCTTGTGAGATTAAAAGAAATTCAAGATGAGGTGTCTGTGCTTAAGCAACACATAGAGGATAAAAATAAACTAAACATTAAGTCCCAGACAACCATAGCTGAGTTACAAACATTAAATACACAACAACAAAAAGTAGCCGATGAAAAACTGGCTTTGTTAAACGAAACAAAAGGAGAATTAAAATCTCAGTTTAAAATATTGGCAAATGATATTTTCGAAGAAAAAGACAAGAAGCTTTCACAGCAAAATAGAGAAAAGCTAGATGCAATCATTAATCCATTTTCCAAACAACTCAATGATTTCAAGAGAAAAGTGGATCATGTATATGACAATGAAGGTAAGCAAAGGGCATCATTAATTACCGAAGTTAAAAACCTTCGCGAACTCAATCAACAACTCAATAAAGAAGCAAGAAATTTGTCTCAGGCCCTTAAAGGTGATAAAAAAATACAGGGTAATTGGGGTGAGCTAATACTAGAAAGAGTTTTAGAACAATCAGGTTTGCGCAAAGGACATGAATATGAGACCCAAGGAGGATTTCGTGATACGGATAATAATATTTTGAAACCAGATGTCATCATTCATTTGCCACAAGATAAAGACATTATTGTTGACTCTAAAGTATCATTAATAGCTTATGAAAAATATACATCTTCAGAAAACCAAGAAGATCAAAAAGCTGCATTAAATGAGCACATGGATGCGATTAAAAGTCATATAAAAGTATTGAGTGAAAAAGATTACTCCAGTTTGTCGGGGGTTAAAACTTTAGATTTTGTACTGATGTTTATTCCCATAGAGCCTGCATTTATGGTCGCCTTTCAACACAATGACAAAATTTTTGTCGATGCTTTTTCTAGTAAAATCGTTGTAGTGACACCCACCACATTATTGGCCACATTAAAAACCATTGAAAATTTATGGCGGTATGAAAAACAAAACCAAAATGCACGTGATATTGCAGATAGGGCTTCAAATATTTACGACAAATTTAGAGGCTTTATTGAAGACATTGAAAAATTAGGTAAGCAATTAGATACCACTCAAGCAACTTATCACGATGCGTTAAATAAACTGACAAGAGGTCGTGGCAATTTAGTCAATCAAGCCCAGCAACTGTTAGATTTAGGTGTGAAAGTTAAAAAAGAAATTCCTAAGTCGATGCTTGAGAAATCAGAAATAAGTGAGGAAGAATAAAGTGCAGATTAATAAAACTATTGAAAAATGGCATCATTATGTAGAAAAAGGCGACATCAAAGTATTACAAAATATATTATCAGATGACGTTGTTTTTCATTCGCCTGTTTTGCATACGCCTCAATCAGGCAAGGCATTAACAACGATGTATTTAAGCGCAGCTTATTATATGTTCAAAGATACTGAGTTTATTTATAAGCGTCAAGTTCTTCAAAATCAGCAAGCCGTTTTAGAGTTTGAAACACAAATTGATGGCATAATAATCAATGGTGTAGATATTATAGAATGTAATGAAGCAGGCCAAATTAAAGAATTTAAAGTGATGATAAGGCCATTGCAAGGTTTAAAAAAAATACAACAAAAAATGTTTGAAATACTCGAGAAATCCCAATGAAAATATGTTTAATTTTTTTACTGTTAAATTTAATAAGCACTTCAATAAATGCTGAAGAGAAAATAACTAATAAAACGGCCCATAAAACACCATACCAAATCGTTGCTGATGCTCCTGCAGAACACTGGCGTGGATTAGATTTAAACAATACTTTGTATATAACTCTTAAATCAGGAGTTGTGGTCGTTGAGCTAGCACCACAATTTGCACCCAATCATGTAGAAAACACTAAAAAATTGGTTAATGAAGGCGTGTTTAATAACACGAGTTTTTACCGTGTCATCGATGGTTTTGTTGCACAAGGAGGTCCTGCCGATCCAGAGAAAATAGCAAAACCTAAAAGTGGTATGCTTAGCATTGGTGCAGAATTAACTATTAATCCCAAAAAGTCATTTTCTTTTACCCCGTTAAATGGCTTTGATGGCTATGCACCGGAAGTAGGCTATGTCGATGGATTCGCATCAGGTAGAAGCAAGGACAAAAAATCTAATTGGTTATTACACTGTTATGGCGCACTAGCAATGGGCAGAGCTAATAGTGCTGATAGTGGCGGTACAGAGCTTTATGTGGTGATAGGTACTGCACAAAGATATCTGGATAAAAACACCACAGTTTTTGGCAGAGTCATATCTGGAATGGACCATATTCAAGCACTAAAACGCAGTACAACATTGCAAGGTGAAGTTGATGTTAAAGAAAGTAATAAAATTTTAAAAGTACAAATAGCCAGTGATTTAAAGCCCGAGAATAGGTTGGGATTACAAGTCATGAAAACTGATTCAAATAGTTTTAAAGCATTAATAAAGTCCCGTAAAAATAGAAAGGGAGAATGGTTCTTATACCAACATGATTATATTGATGTGTGCTCTGTGGCTGTTCCAGTGAGATTAGCCAAAGCCAAGAAACCCCAATGAATTTGAAAAACATATCAAGCAAGTTTTTTAGTAAAATAACTAAAAATTCTTTTATGAATTTGAATAAAATATCCAGTTATGAAGAGTATATTATTCATACTAAACGTAATCTACCTAATCACCTTAAGGCGTTAGAAATAGAGCAAAAGATTCAACAACAAGTTGAACAAGAGGGTGAGGTTAAAATTCAAGGTTATTCTTGGCCGGCTCAATCTGAAAGCACCTTCCTTATTGATAAGTTATATGCACCAGAAGGAGAGATTAATTTCAGAGAAAGGTTGGTCTGTGAAAAAACTGAAATGTATAACCGAATCAGGGGCAGCATACATATCTTTGAAGACTATTTTAAGGCTAATATTAATGATTCTATTTATCTGACAGAGCAATGTACAATGCTTGGTAAATGGATGCAGAATAAATACCCAAATATTAAATGCAGTGAATATTTAACTGGGGTTAGTGAAGAAAAAAAAGAACACATGAATCATTACATTGCACCGTTTACTCTTAAACACCAAGATTTAACCAACCTCAGTTTTGATGATGAAACATTTAAATTTATTTTATCTTTTGATTGTTTTGAGCATATACCTGATTATAAAAAAGCATTCAAGGAGTGTTTTCGCGTTTTAAAACCCAAAGGTAAAATTATTTGGTCTGTGCCGTTTGATATAAATAATCAGAAAAATTTAGTTAGAGCAGAACTCAATTCTGATGGTTCTATTAAACACCATACAGAGCCAGAGTATCACGGAAACCCATTATCTGATGATGGCTGTTTAAGCTTTTATACTTTTGGTTGGGAGCTCTTAGAACAATTAAAAGAAATGGGATACTCAAAAACGTATGCCCTCTTATATTGGTCTAAAAAGTATGCCTACTTAGGTGGTGAACAAGTTTTATTATGTGCTGAAAAATAAAAGAATACATTCAACATTAGTTTTTGATAGATGTTATTGTCAATTCGGATAAATATAATGATAAAAGACGGTTATCATTACTTAATCCAATTGATGAAGGAGTAAAAGCATTGGGCATCTCTAACATAATAGTAACAAAACCATTTTTAGGTTTAGCATCTAATTGTAAATCCAGCGAATGACTAGAATATTCAGTTATTTCAAATGACTGATTGAGTTTATCATCAACATAAATATTTACTTTCTGATTATCAACAACTCCTTCATTTAGTAAAGGCTTAGCTTTGATATCGAATTTCAATGAATGTATATCATCAGAAGTTGGCATTACAACAAATAAGTTAGCACCCATCCAGCGTTTACTTTTTGCAATATTATACCAATCACCAGCAGAATACAGATTAAACTCTTCATTAAATGCATCAAGGGTTGTTGTATTTGATAATTTTTTTAAATCCATATTTTCAATTTTCTTGACTAATACGGCTTTTGCATTAATTGGAGTTTTACGTCTTTTTTGTGGGGCAAAAGCACTATTTAAATTCTTATTCTGTTTGGCAACATAGAATAGCTCAGTTGTTTCATTTTCGCGTAATTGTGCAAAAACTCTTATTTTATGGTCAGACACATTAGGAAATTGGGAAACGGGAATTGAGACTTGAAAGCCTGATCCGATTAGTGATTTATGACCGTATTTGGTATGTAAATATTTTTTTGGTACACCAACATTAGTCGAAGTAAAAAGCTTGTTATCTATAAATACGAGTATTTTTTCTGCAACCCTTCCATCATAAGTATCAGCTGCCCAGCCATCAAGCATATAAATTGAATTACTTTCTGCCAATCTCATTGTGATGTTCCCATAGGGAGGACCTGCTTTATTTACAGGTTGAGAATCTCCATTTTCATAAACAATTAAATCAGTTTCATTATTCAATTGGAGTGAAGCTTCTTTTTTTACTTTTAACAATAACTCATCAACAACTAATGCTTGTTCATTGTCTTTAACAGCAAAAAACCGAATGTTTTGACTTTCAACAGTGTTATTAAAATCTAAAGGGTTAATTAAACCGGCACAGTCATTATTTGCATGAACAAAAAAATAACAATGGCTAACAATTTTATCATTTACAGAAACAAGAACTTGATTAAAATCGCGATTGTTTAGTAAATACTGAATTCTAAAATAGGCAGGAATATATTTTCCATCGCTATTAATATCATGAAATAAATTAGCATTTTGTAACTCAATTGCATTGGCAATTTTGTTTGAAATTATTAATTTATCAGTTTCTAGGTTGTAAATAACATTGTCATCTTGAGATTGATAAACGCCATTCCAACCTTTCCCAGGGAACTTGTATTTGATATCATCTATGTGTTTATCAAATAATGATTGATAATTATCAGGTAAGTTTATTACAGCATATTTTTCTTGAGTTAAAGTAAGTTCTTGTTCTCTTGGTTTTTCAGCTAATAAACTAACACCATCGACATCTTCTATAGGAGTGATATTAAATAAATCCATTAAAGTTGGCAATATATCTAGGTTGTTTGCAATTCTTAAATCTTTTTTTCCCGTTGTTTGAAATGGATATTTAATCATCAAAGGTATTGCAGCTATATCTGGAATATTGTTCTCTTGAGCATAGCGTCTTGAAATACTTGGTATAAAAGAAGCACCATGATCTGCCACTACTATAATTGTTGCTTTATCATAGAGTCCAAGTGATTTGATTTTTGCAATTGTATCGCCGAGAAGAGCGTCCATAGCGCCAATTTGTAATAAATGACGGCTCCAAGATAGTTGTGTTGCCCATTCATCATTTCCCCATTGATGGGGTGCACTGTATTTGTTTTTGTCTTCATGAATTAACTCTCCTGCTACTCCTTCTTTTTCATAAAAAGCATAGAGTTTTAAATCGGGTAATATTCGCCAAGGTGCATGTGGAAGTAATACATGTAAAAAATGAAGCGTGTTTTCTGGGTGGTTTTCAAATGAATTAATAAAATTATTAAATTTATCTAACCGTTCTGAAAAATCAAACCCCTTTTTCTTTTCATCTTTAATTTCACGCATATAGCCTATCCAACGATTATTAATGGCTGGTAGTTTATGTTTCATATCATTAGGGTATACATGGTGTTGATAAGTCACTAAAACATCTTCTAAAAGAATCTGGTATTTGTTTTCTAATAAAGATTTACA
>Ga0316204_10006845_pt1 | contig 17136 bp, 15 predicted proteins | sample 6monrhotite_MG_2_FD_205661 | JGI IMG/M metagenome (GOLD analysis project Ga0316204, IMG submission 205661) | Microbial mat bacterial communities from mineral coupon in-situ incubated in ocean water Damariscotta River, Maine, United States -... | ecosystem: Environmental > Aquatic > Marine >... | reverse complement strand
AATGTTGCTGCAAGTTCTGAAGATAGTAAGTTTATGTCCGTGCCAGCACAATCAACATGGAATTTACGTGATGACGCGGCGTATCTACATTACACACCTAATGAAACTATTGTTGGTGTTGAATTTCCTTTTGTTCCAGATGTAAGCATGACGTTAGTTGCTGATATGTCATCTAACATCATGTCTAAAGAAATTGATGTAAGTAAATACGGAATTATTTATGCCGGTGCACAAAAGAATATTGGCTGTGCAGGTTTAGTGATTGTTATTGTGCGCGAAGACTTAATTGGTAATCCAATGGCGGGTATGCCTGCTATGCTGGATTATAAAATTATGGCTGATAACGATTCAATGTATAACACACCCGCTACTTACAGCTGGTATATCGCTGGTCTGGTTTTTGACTGGATTAAACAAAATGGTGGTATCTCTGCCATTGAAGAAACTAATCGTCGTAAGGCGGGTAAATTATATGCCGCGATAGATGAGTCTGCTTTTTACTCTAATCCGGTAGATGTTGAATGCCGTTCATTAATGAACGTGCCGTTTATTCTTGCAGATGCCGAGCTTGATTCAGTGTTTTTAAAAGAAGCGGCTGATGCTGGACTGCAAACACTTAAAGGTCATCGCTCAGTCGGTGGTATGCGTGCAAGTATTTACAATGCAATGCCAGAAGCGGGTGTTGATGCACTCATCGAATTTATGAAAGAGTTCGAAAAGAAAAACGGATAAGAATAATTACAATTGACGAATGAAGTAGTTAAGTAGGTTAACTACTTTTGAATCTTGATATTCCTGCGCTTTGTTGTTTCTGTAGTACCAGGAATAGTTTTCTAGCTATCAAATTGGCTAAACATAGTTAAAGCGAGTCAGAATAAAAATGTTCAATATAAAAACTTATAATGCTATTTCATCTTTGGGTTTAGATCGCCTTACATCTGAGGGATATCAGGTAGGCGAAGAAGTTAATGAGCCAGATGCCATCATGCTGCGTTCATTCAAAATGCATGACGTACCTGTTGCTAGCTCAGTAAAAGCAGTGGGTCGAGCCGGTGCTGGTGTAAATAATATACCTGTCGATAAAATGTCAGAACGCGGTATTGTTGTGTTTAACGCGCCAGGTGCAAATGCTAATGCGGTAAAAGAGTTAGTCATCGCAGGAATGCTACTCGCATGCCGTAACTTAATTCCAGCATGGAAATATTCCGATGAATTAAGTGGTTCAAATGAAGACGTAATGAAGGCGGTAGAAGCCGGCAAAAAGAAATATGCTGGTTATGAATTGCCCGGAAAGACATTAGGCGTAATTGGCCTGGGTGCCATTGGTGCACAAGTAGCAAATGCGGCTGATGCATTAGGTATGAATGTGATTGGTTTTGATCCAACTATTACAGTTCAACATGCATGGCAGCTATCTGCTAATGTAAAACAAATGGATAGTGCAGAAGAACTATTCCGCGAAGCAGATTTTGTGACTTTCCATGTGCCATTAATTAATGCAACCAAAAATATGCTGAATGCAGAAAGCATGGCAAGTATGAAAGATGGTGCGGTTATTATGAACTTCGCACGTGATGGCATAGTCAATGATACGGACGTGTTGGCCGCAATTAATGCTAATAAAATCAGCGCATATGTGTGCGATTTTCCAACCACAGAGCTGCAGGGAAATGAACGCGTAATTGCACTTCCGCATCTCGGTGCTTCTACGGTAGAGGCTGAAGATAACTGTGCGGTCATGATTGCTGAGCAGCTTAAAGATTTTTTACAAAATGGTAATGTAAGAAATTCTGTGAACTTCCCAAATATTAAATTAGCAAGGCGTTGTGATTATCGTCTTGCAATAGCAAACAATAATCAGCCAGACATGTTGGCAAAAATTTCTCACCAGTTAGGTGAGTCAAAAGTTAATATTGCACATATGGCTAATGAATCACGTGGTGATATGGCTTACACATTAATTGATGTTGAAACTAAACCGGATGCTGCAGTATTGGATAAAATATCCAGTATTGAAGGCGTTTTGTCTGTCAGGTCGATTTAATTTTAAAATAAAGGTTTCCAGCTCCGTATGAATGAACAAGAAAAGCTTCTTGGTATAAGAGATAAAATTGATGCAATTGATAAACAAATTCAAATGCTTATCAATCAGCGTGCAGAGTGTGCACAACAAGTTGCTGAAATAAAAATAAAAGCTGGCGAAACTGAGCATTTCTATCGGCCTGAACGTGAAGCGCAAGTTTTAATGGAAATTAAAAAACGAAATAATGGCCCATTAGGTGATGATGCAATGGCTCACTTGTTTCGTGAAATTATGTCATCCTGTCTCGCACTAGAAAAACCGATAAAGGTTGCGTTTCTAGGGCCAGCGGGAACATATAATCATGCAGCTGCCAATAAACATTTTGGTGCATCGATTGATCAAAACTCTGTAGATAACATTGAAGATATTTTCAGAGTTGTCGAAGTGGGTGAGGCTCATTTTGGGGTTGCACCTATAGAGAACTCAACCGAAGGTGTTATTTCACACACTTTAGATCTATTGATTAACTCATCCTTAAATATCTGCGGTGAAGTGGATTTACGCATTCAGCATAATTTAATCAGTAATGAAATTGATTTAAAAAATGTAACTAAGGTGTATTCACATCAACAATCACTGGCCCAATGCCGTCGATGGTTAGACGCAAATTTACCAAATGCCGAGCATTACGCAGTACGCAGTAATGCAGAAGCCGTTCGCATAGCTAAAGAAGAGAAGGGTGCGGCGGCCATTGCTGGAAAAATGGCCGCAGAAATTTATGAAGTGCCAATTCTGAATGCGGAGATTGAAGATGAGCCAAATAATACAACGCGCTTTATTATCATCGGAAAAAATCAAGTACCTGCCAGTGGTAATGACAGAACATCACTGTTAGTAACTACAGGTAATAAAGCAGGCGCTTTACATCATTTGCTTAAACCATTGGCCGAACGTGGAATAGGCATGAGTAAAATTGAGTCTCGTCCTTCACGTCAGGGAGTTTGGGAATATGTGTTCTTTATAGATATTGAAGGACACCAAGAAGATGCAAAGCTCGCTGAAGCCCTGGCTGAAATCGAACACGAAACTGCGATGATTCGTATCTTAGGTTCATATCCTAAAGCCGTACTTAAGTAAGTCATGATGAAAAATAAATTTTTAGAGCTTGCAGCACCAGGTGTTCAGCAATTACGGCCTTACCTTCCGGGTAAACCGATTGATGAACTTGAGCGTGAACTAGGAATAAATAATTCCATAAAACTTGCCTCTAATGAAAATCCATTGGGGCCTAGTCTAAAAGCCTTAGAGGCTGCAAAATCTGTTATAGGTGATGTTAATTTATATCCTGATGGTGCCGGTTTTAAGCTGTCTGAGGCCTTGGCAAAAAAACATTCTAGTAATATTGATTCCATAACACTGGGTAATGGATCTAATGATGTGCTGGAATTAATCGCGCGCGCATTTTTAACTGATGAACACTCGGCTGTTTTTTCTCAGTATGCATTTGCGGTATATCCAATCGTCACTCAAGCAATTGGTGCCAAAGCGAATGTAGCTAATGCATATCCGGCCGATCACGCAACTATGCCTTATGGCCATGATTTAGATTCTATTTATAAAGCAATTGATAATTCAACGCGTATTGTATTTATTGCAAATCCAAATAACCCAACTGGCACATGGTTAGATATAAATGCATTAACAACTTTTTTAAATAAAGTACCAGAAACAGTGGTCGTCGTGCTGGATGAAGCTTACTACGAATATATGCCAGATGAATTAAAACCTGATAGTAATGCCTTGTTAAAGCAATTTGATAATTTAATTCTTACGCGTACTTTTTCTAAGATGTATGGTCTGGCAGGTTTGCGTATTGGTTATTCTGTGTCTCATCCTGATGTCGCCGATATTATAAATCGTGTACGCCAGCCATTTAATGCAAACTTAATCGCACAGGAGGCTGCACTTGCTTCACTTAGTGATGTGCAGCACGTAACGAATAGCATCGCCTCGAATACTTTCGGCCTTAAGCAGTTAGTCGATGGTTTTATAGATCTTGGTTTAACAAGTATTCCTTCTATTGGTAATTTTGTTACTGTAGATGTTAAGAAAATTGCTATGCCGATTTACGATGCCTTATTGCATGAAGGTGTAATTGTTAGGCCGGTTGCAAATTATCAGCTTCCTAATCATTTGCGAATAACAGTTGGCACAGAGTCACAAAATGAACGTGCATTAGACGCATTAGCAAAAGTGCTTAAAGGTTAATATATGATTAAGCATTTATGTGTAATAGGAGTGGGATTAATTGGTGGCTCACTTGCACTAGCATTAAAAAAAGCAGGTTATGTTGATAAAGTAACAGGGCTAGGTCGTAGTATAGAAAATTTAGAAATAGCTAAAAATTTGGGTGTTATAGACAATTACGAAACAGATTACGCCAAAGCAGTAAGTCATGCAGATATGGTATTTATCTCAGTACCTATTGGCGCAATGGGCAGTGTATTTACAAAAATTGAACCTCATTTACAAAGGCATGCCATTGTTACTGATGGTGGTAGTGCAAAACATACGGTTATAGATGCGGCGTTAAGTAATTTTGAATTGAAAATAAAGCAGTTTGTGCCTGGACATCCAATAGCAGGAACTGAAAAATCAGGTGCAGAAGCTGCATTTGATTCATTGTATAAAGATCGTCGCGTTATCCTTACACCATTAGAAGAAAACTCATCTGATGATGTAGCAAAAGTAAAAGCAATGTGGGAAGCGGCAGGCGCAGAAGTTGATGAAATGGGTGCACGTCATCATGATCTGGTGTTAGCCGGTACAAGTCATTTACCACATGTTCTGGCATTCGCATTAGTTGATTGCCTGAATAATCTTGACGATGTAAATGAGATATTTAAATACGCAGCTGGCGGCTTTAGAGACTTTACTCGAATTGCATCAAGTGATCCTGTGATGTGGCGTGATATTTGTATTAATAACTCTGAAGCTATTCTGGCGATGATGAATACTTATCAAAAGAAGATGGATAGTCTTAAAGACTCTATTCAAGAAGGCGATGGTGATGCGATTTTAAAAATATTCAGTGATGCAAAAAATGCACGTGATGATTTTAGTATGTGATTAAGTTGTTTTTCTGCGTTTAGGTTTTTTTGAAACCCTTGGCGTATTAATCTTTTTTAAATATCGTTGGTGGTCAGGGTTATCCTTATCCCATAAATCACAGTTTAGCGATACTTTAGAGCATTCATTATAGTCTGAACTTTTCTTTACCAATAATATTTCATAATAACGCTTGTTATCATGCACAAGTTTTTCATCAACTAAACAAAATTCATTACTAGCTAAATATTTACGTAATATCTGTTTGCTGCTACTCGGACAAAAAATATAATCAATTATTGTAGTGGGATTATTCTTCTCGATAGCCTGAACTATATCAATACTGCTATCACCGCCCACTCCAGCGAGTATGACAAGGTGGCGTTGGCTAGAACTAAAATTCAATTCTCCAGCATCAGCAGCTATTAATTGATGATTTCCAGTGTCAAAAGGGGCTAGTTTGATATCTAGCTGTTCAATGAGGTGGGGTAGTTGATCTACAAATACCAATTTTTCACATAATTTATTTGCTAGTATTTTTATACCTAAATAACCATGATCACAGCAACAGTCCCATATATACGGATATGGGTTTTCTTCTTGTGCTTGTACTATTAGCTCATATATGGAGTTTAACCGTGGGCCGAGCTTAGATGATGGGTTCATGCTGTTTAGGCTACTTAAATATTAATGCGTTAAGCCCATATTATAATGATATTAAATTGTATATCAGTGCTATTTCTGATGTATTTAATAAGCTCAAATTAAATTTAACAATCCCCAGCGACTACTTATAGTTTTGCTATACTTTAGTACCTTATTTGGAGAAATATTTATGGCTGATTTAGCCTTAGTTGAAGAAGCATTTACAAGAATTATCAGTAATGGGCCTGGCGCAGATCTGAGAAAGGCAGCCAAAAAATTCTGGGAAGCCCATCAATCAGGAGCAAGTATTGATGAAGAAGGCGCTGAGCTAGAGAAATCGATAGGAACAATCTCTCTTGATTATAGAAATCCAGCCATACAGTGTTTAGAAACCTGTGTAACCAGCAAAAAGACAGATGATAATGCGACTGAGTGTTATTTTGAGCTTGCTCTGTGTTTATCTAAGCGAATTGTACATACCATGTAAGTTTCTAGCGTAATTAGATTAATGCTAACGAATTAGTCGGTGTTTTTGTTTTTTGCGCTTATCCATTGTGACATGTATTTAGTGCTCATCAGTGTGTGATGCTTTAGCATCGAGCCGATAAAGTTGTTTAATCGATGTTGCTGAAAATTTATTTCTACATCTGAAATTTTATTTATTAACAATTCACCTAATGTTTGGCTGTCGTATTGCTTTTTAAGTAGGGGGGTTGCATTCTGTTGTACGTGCTGCCACTCGCTTTCATGGTTATAAAGTTTAACAGCAGCATTTACAAACTCGGTAATGTCATCTACGATTTCGCCAGGCCAAACATCACTGCTTGAATCGTACATACCTTCAGCTCCCAAAGATGTCGTTACACTAGGTGTTTGTGCAATCATCGCATCCAGTAACTTTCCCTTAATGCCCGCGCCAAAACGTATGGGTGCCAAACATATACGTGATGTTTGCATTGCATCAAAAGCATTTTCAGCCCAGCCCTTAATCAAAAAACCAGTTTTAGGGTTGTGTAAAGCAGTCGCCTTAGGTGGAGGGTAAGAGCCATAAATATGTAGTTCTGCTTCAGGTAATTGCTTTCTAATGAGTGGCCAGATCTTTTGCAGGTATAAAACGATATCCCAATTGGGCGCGTGACGAAAATTACCTATTGTCATAAAGTGCTGTCGTTCAGAATAGGGCAGAGTTATCTCTGGACACTCTGACAGATTCACCATAAAAGGTAGGTAATGCAGTAAGCTGGCATCAACCTTAAAGGTTGATGCCAATAGTTCCATTTCAAAGCTAGAGATAATCAATGAAATATCACTGCGTAATATAGCGGCTATTTCACGCTTAGCTAAATCACTAAAATAATCTGCTTGGCTGACTTCACGATCAGCCTTATGCGCGATCTGCCGTGCCTGACGCAGGCATTGTAAATCTTCGGTATCTAATATTTTCAATGCATTCGGGCAATATTTATCGATCCGCCAACCAAATTGTTCTTCCATCATAAAACGGTCAAACAAAACAATGTCTGGTTGGTACTCTGTAATATAGTTATCAAAACTATCGGAATTAAGAGTAATACTTTTGCTGCAGATACCTTCGTCAAGCAGGCATGCCATATGTTCAGTGACTTGTGCAGGGCTTGTAAATTCAACTTGCCAGTTTTGTTTTTTAAATAGGCGAAGAATAGATAACATATGACTACCGGCGGCAGATGAATTGGGTTCGGGCCAGACATAGCCGATGACGAGTATTTTTTTCATAAAGACTTATGTTTAATGTTTACTTATGAGGTGATGTAGCTCAAATATTTGAAGATTTTGCACAGATGTTTATATTTATGATTACATAGTTATAACGTTTTAGCTAAGAGGCTCGGGGCTTTATGCTGAGTCCTGCCACGTTTTTTGTGGCGAACTTAGCCCCTTGTTATATTTATCCAGTACATTTTCCGCCCGACCAAGATGTTCCCCCTTTGTCATCTGGAATTAAACAAAATGTTATATCGATTTGTTCATCACAGTGCTTAACTGTCCAGAACTCTTCCCACGCGCCATTAAATTCTTTATCACCTTGCGTGATAGTGGTTGGCTCAAGTGTAACTACCGTATTGGTTATGCTGGTTTTTTTGCATTCTTTGTTTTTGCGTTTTTTAGCAACCATTCCAGAGACGCCTCCTATATATAAATCTCGAAGTAGTTGAGGTGACGCTCTTGTGGTTCCAGGAACTAGAGCGGATATTTTGGGGGTCTTACCTTCTTGCGCCGAAATTAATGCATTGTAAGTAATGGTTTCATTACATCGAGAAAAAGTGTATCTAACAGTCATAACACCTTGTGTCGGATAAACACCATCAGAATTAAATTCCAATGGTTTTAGAAAGCTAAATGAAATCGGTTTTAAATGATACTTACTCTTACAGTTTGTTTGAATATTTAATGTATTTCTATCCCAATAAACCCCCATATCGAATAGCTGCTTTTGAAATTCCTTAGACTTGAAATATAAAGCGGTCTTGTCTTCTTCATTAGACATAGCTCCCATGCTCATCAAAGATAACGCTATTGTTAAGACGGTAATTATTATTTTCATCATTATTCCTTAACGCCTTAATAACCTGCAGCTTTGAACTATGGCCAGTTTTTTAGGCTGTAGTTCAAAGTTGTCAGAGTTGATTTTTTTGTTAGGTCTTTATGCATTGCACCTCAAACTCGAATTTGAAATCCGCTTTCTTTTTTTGCATTATACATATTTTTATCGGCCTTTTTAATGAGTTCTTCGCTATCAATATACTCATCTAAACCTGTTTCTGCTATTCCTATACTAAGAGAAAAGTCGGGATATCTATCACTGAATTCTTTTATGATTTTCTCACAAATAACCTTGGCTTCATCAGAGCCGCATTCAGGCAATATTATGCAGAATTCATCACCACCATAGCGACATGGTATGTCAGTATCCCTAACATTATTAAGTACAGCCTGGCCTATGCTTTTTAGAACTTCATCTCCTTTTATGTGTCCAAAAGTGTCATTTATATCTTTGAACTTATCGACGTCAAAATACACTAAAGACAGTTTCACCTGACGTCTTTTTGAATGAGAAAGATCTCTTCTAAGAAACTCCTGCATTGCTCTTTGATTATAAAGATTAGTTAGAGGATCTCTTTGAGCTTGCTCTTCTAATTGCTGAGTTCTTTCAGCTACTTTTTCTTCTAAGCTTTTTGCATAGACTTCGGTTTTATTTTTGGCGTTTGCAATTTCCCCCACTAAACAATCAATATAAGTATCAAATACAAGTGTTGTGTCGAAATAGAGTAGTTTGTCGAGAGCATCTAAGGTCGACTCTAATGTTTCACGCTTTGTAATTATTCTTTTTAACGATTTAGCTACAACATATTTCAAAGTTCTTATGGCTGAAAGGTAGAGCTTTGGTTCAACGCCAATGCGTTTATGCACCATACCAATACGCAGTCTATTATTAACATAATCACTATCATAATTTCCAGAAAACAGATCCATGACATATTTTCGTTGAGCTGAGCGTAAACGTCTTAATGTATCTGCGTCTCCAATTAACAAAGATATTTCGTCTATTTCAGTTTGTTTTTCATAAAACTCATCAACAATTATGTCTATATTGTCTTCAATTAATATCTTGTGACTGGATAATAAGTTTAATTCATCTTTGTTTAGATTAAGTAGATGCATGCGATGCAAGATTTCAACATCACTTATTTTCATTTGCTCAAGAAGAGTTTGTTCTGTGCGTTTCAATTCCAGTCTCCTTTCTTGACCTAACGCCCTAATAACCGGCCGAAAACCGGACATGAGCTAAATTGTTGTAGTGATTGATAGTACTGTTTCTACTGAGAAATTCAAGCATACGGTTTCATGTATTTCTTTATTTAATTTCTCGAGCTCTTCAGCTTCTGTATCTTTGGTTTGTTCTTTTCGTGCATATTTGTTTACATTAGCGCGAATTGATAGCCAAAGAGTTGGAAACTTACCGGGTTGAAAAAGCCTATTATCGAAGAACCATTGTTCGTATTTAAGAATTAGATTGTTTGTATCTTTTGTTGTTGCTTGTAAAAATGAACCTTGGATGTCTTTAATGTGTGAATAGGCTTGGGCATTTACTTCAACTTTTCTTTCTGCAACGACTTCATCCATTTTATTTTTGCGCGCATATCGAAGTTGGAAATATGTTAAACCCAGCCACCTAATAAAGCCAATAGCCCACCAAGTAATGTTTCTAGCATTTTATTTCCTTTGCCTAACAGTGATATATACGGAATGTCTAAATATAGTCATTATGACTACATTTAGACATGTGTGTCCAGATATAGGAATAACGTTTATATATAGACACTATATTTCACAGCCTTTATATAATTTGATTAACTATTACCTTTCCAAGGGACTAACTTTTTCTCAGCTATGCGCATTAGCATATCGATGGCATATCCAATTACCCCAATAAGTATAATCCCCATTATAACTATATCCGTTTGTTGAAACTTAGAGGCTACGATAATCATCTTACCTGCACCTTTTTCGGCGGCAACCAGTTCTGCTGCAACTACCGTTCCCCAGCACACACCCATAGCAACCCGTGCGCCGGTAAATATTTCTGGCAGGGAGTTAGGAATAATAACGTGGATTAAAATTTGTAGTTTTGATGCACCTAGTGAGTAGGCGGCGTGTATTTTTGAAATATTAACACCCGAAACACCGGCTCGTGCTGCAATGGTCATTATCCATAGTGCAGCTAAAAATAATAAACTTATTTTTCCGCTTTCCCATATACCAAACCAGATAATCACCAGTGGAATTAATGCCAGTGGTGGAATGGGTCGCATGAATTCTACTATGGGGTCGAACCAGCCACGGAACCAGCTACTTAAGCCCATGGCGTAACCGAGTGGGATGCCAACGATGCAGCCTAATAAAAAGCCTGCGATGACACGCAGTAATGACCAGACAATATTTTCAAATAGTCCAACGTTTTGGTACCCGTTTTGCGCAACATCAATTAAGCGAGTAAATACGAATTCTGGCGCTGGCAACCAGATGGGTTCCATCTGCCAGCCCTTATCTGGTGTAAAGGATAGGCTGCCTTTTGAGCTTAAGCTGACGTCACCGTTAGCAACTTGTATTGTTTGTTTTGCCTTTATGGGTTGATTATTTATTTTTGTAATTAGATAGTTTTTGCTTTTTCCTCCATTATCATTGTTCTTTACTCGAATGAGCACGCTGCGATAGGCGGAAGTTTTTGCGCTATCATTTTTGGCAAAGGTATTTAGCTTCGTATTAGCGGGTGATAGCGTTGTTAGTGGCTTATCTACTGGATTTACCCGAATAAAAACCTGTGCAGTATCTATTTGATTGTCTGCATTTTTTGCACTGTAGCTAAATGATGTGTCGCCGGTAAAAGGCCCGGGTGCATGAAGTGGCGAAAGGCTGGATCCTGTAAAGGCGCACCAGATAAAAAAAAGCGTAAGTATAGACAGAATGGATGCGGTTCTATTTGGTGTTACAGCGCTCTCGTCGCCAAAGGTAACGGTGTTGATTTTTTTTTGACTGTCTATCGATGTAAAGCGTTTAATAACGATTTTATAAATAACGAGTAATAATATAAAGCAGCTGATATACAGACTAAGTATTAACATGGCTTAGGCTTTGAGTCCCATTATTTCTTCTTCCATTTCCCATATCATCGAAAGAATTTCTTCGCGTGTAGCTGTAAATTCAGATTGTTTTTTGACTTCGCGAATATCGGTGGAGATGGCCTGTTGTGCAAAAGGTAACTGATACTCTTTATGAATTCTGCCAGGACGTGGTGCCATTACAATGAGTCGCTCGCCAAGTAGCAGGGCTTCTTCTACCGAGTGAGTTATCAAGACGATAGTTTTGCCAGTTTCTTTCCATAGCTTCAATATCAATCCTTGCATTTTTTCACGGGTGAGTGCATCAAGTGCACCTAAGGGTTCATCCATTAAAATCACATCAGGGTCATTGGCTAAACATCGCGCAAGAGAAACACGTTGTTGCATACCACCAGAGAGTTCATAGATATTCTTTTCAGCAAAGCCATGTAGTCCGACGGTTTCTAATAAATGATCTACACGCTGTTTAATTTTATCTTCAGCTATGTTTTGCATCGCGGGGCCAAAGCCAATATTTTTGCGTACATTCATCCACTCAAATAAGGCACCTTGTTGAAATACCATGCCACGCTCAGCACTTGGGCCAGTAACAAGCTGATTATTAAGCGAAACAGAGCCTTTGCTAGGAACAAGAAAGCCGGCAATAATATTTAACAGTGTGGTTTTGCCGCAACCGGATGGCCCGAGGATTGAGAGTAGTTCACCTTTGCGTAGATTGATTGAAATATCTTGTAAGGCGTCAGCGGTACTACCATCGGGTAACTCAAATGACATTGAAACATCATCAACATGCAGGCTGCTTGATGTGTCCTTGTTTTGTTGCTCAGTCATTTATTCTTATAGCTTTTCTGCTGCGGCAAGATAGCTGCTATCTACTGCTTCGCTATAGTCTTTACGTGCCTTGGGGATCGTGCCTTGTTCGACAAAAAAATCACCCACTTCTTTTAAAAATTTCTGTGTTCCGCCACCTAACCATTGTTTGCTAAGTTGTTGTTTAATTGTAGGGAAGGTAAAGGTTTGCATAGTGGCTTTAGTTGCAGCTACATCAGTACCCGCAGCTTTGGCAATAATGGGTAACATGCTCGGTGCATCAGTTGACGCGTACTTTTTATTCATGTCTGCTGTTACCTTAAGAAATTTGGAAAGTAACTCAGGGTTTTCCTGTGCCCACTGAGTGGAAACAGTCGTTGCGTCGAATACTTGTATGCCCAGTTGTTCTTTTTCCGCACCCGTGAGTAATATGTTTCCGTGTTCTTTCATGCGGGTAAGCGCGCCACCCCAGCCACAAACCATGTCTAAATTACCATTGGCAAAAGCTGCTGCTCCAGCGGCGGGTTCCATATCGACTATTTTCATAGTGTTTGTATTTACACCAAAATGCTTCATTTGTTTTAGAAAACTATAATGTGCGGCGGTACCAATTGGTACACCTGCCTGCTTGCCTTCTAATTCCCTGGCATTGCTTTTATCTATCTCCAGATTCTCACGTACAACGCAGTTTTCATTGTCTGAATAGGAGACAGCGATATCGACTATTTGTAAATCTTGACCTGCGGATACAGCCACTACAAATGGAGGGATGCCTTGAGAAAATGATATTTGTACATCACCGGAGGCCATCGCCGCTGACATAGCGGTACCTGCATCAAAGCTTACCCACTTAACATCAGTACCTAGTGCTTTGTCGTATAGTTTTTTAGATTGAGCGAACTGATTCGGTGTTGGCCATTCTAAAAAATAGCCGACAGTAATTTGTTCAGCATTAGCCTGTTGTATTTGAAAAAAACTGGCGGTAATTAAAAGGCTTAATGATATTTTACGGATTGTCGTGTCGAGTAATGTCATTTTTCTTCCTGAATTACTTATTATATAGTTATGAGTAATGTTCGGATTTTTGGATGCTTCTCATGTCTGTTTATAGAGTAGAAAAAAAGACACGAGAAGTAATGTAGTAATTATTTTGCAGAGGCACCTATAATTTTAACGCCCTGATGAATCATTTCTTCGATGACTTCAGAAATAATACTACCTAATAACTCAATGTCTTCCATAGTAAAGGTTATGGGTAACCTTAGATCACAGGCACATGAAATGATATCGGCCGTTTTATCCATATCTGGCATAGCGTCAAACGAGTATTTCCAGTTACGGAAATCACGTGCATTATCATCTAAACCAAAAATTTGAATCTTTACACCCTTATCAGCACAACGAGATACAAACTCATCAACGTGCTCACGATCAAAATCGACTAAATTAAATTGTAAGCTATCCCCAACATGGTCTGATGCATCGACTGCCTGTGGAATATTAAAACATTCAATATCAGAGAGTATTTCTACGATTCGATTGTGTTTGTTTTTATATGAAGCAATGCGCTCATCTATTAGTGCAATTTGTGGGCGTAGAATAGCAGCGGTTAAATTGTTCATGCGTAAACTGAAGTTTGGGACTTCTAATTTAATATTTTCAAAAAGTGCATCGTCCATCGGGCGAGCTAAGTGCTTTTTATATAAATTTTCGTATGAGCCAGCGGCAAGTATGCAGTATGCAGCAAGTTTTTTATCATTGGTTGCAATGAATCCACCTTCGCCGGAATTTAGCATTTTGTGGCTTTGTGCACTATAACAGGCGATTTCGCAGTGGTGTCCAACAAAACCAGAGTCGTCTGAATCATCAGGGTTCCAGCGTTTACCCAGGCCATGTGCACAATCTTCAATTAGGCGAATACCGTGTTTGTCGCACAGTGTCTGAATTTTATCCAGTTCAGCAACATGACCGCGCATGTGTGACAAAATAAAATATTTTACGTCTGGATTTTCAGAAATTTGTTTTTCGAAGTGTTCTACATCAATGACATATTGATCATTGCACTCTACATATACGGGTACGCCATTAGCATGAACAATACTGCTAGGGACCGCAGTGAAAGTGAATGCGTTTGTGAATACTTTGTCGTCTGGTTTTATGCCCATCGCTTTAAGTGCGATAAACATGGCGCTACCACAGGAATTAACAGCTACAACATATTTGTGACCGGTGTATTGGCCTAGGGCTAACTCTAGTTTGGAAACTTCACTGTGTTCTGCGTGGGGGGAATTTGGAGAGTCGAAATTGATGTCACTGTCTATGTGACCGTAGCGGTATAACATACCGTTTTTCATTAAGCTGACTGCGTTTTCAATGCCCTCATTTGGGATGGGGTTTGGTGCGTCAAAGCTTTTGCTAAATTTCATTCTACAACCGTTTGTTATTAAGTTGCCCCGCATTGTAACACGCTGAAATATAACTTACAGGACTGTCAGTAATTACGCGTTGCTTTATTAGATGAAATCACAATGTAGAATTGTCACTCCCATATAGTTTCACGAAGTAGAAGCTTCAAATTAATTATAAAACAGCATTAGTTAGCAAATGCTTATATTCGACGATATATACGTATACCGTTATATTGGCTTGCTACCTGTCCACAATAAAATGATTTTTTAATAAAATGATAGTTGGATGATTTTATTAAATAATGATGTTTCACAGATAAAAAGGAATTAATTTATCTGCTCATTATTTTTTTATGGTGTGAATTATCTATTACATAGAGTATTAGATAGAGAGTGTTAATTGATTCAACACGCATTAGTATGCCATTGTCTTGAGGTATTACGCTGAAAATGTTATTTAAACTTGCTGGAGGTAGTTTTCTAATTCTGTTTTTACTTCCATATATTCTGCGGTAATCGCACTAATTATTCCTTTTATTACATCAGTATTACCTTTACTTCTACAGATGTCCTCTAATTCACGTGCTATTTCAGACAGATTTTCTGCGCCTACATTCAAACTGCTTGATTTCATGCTGTGTGCATAACGCTGTAAAGTATTCAAATCACCGTTGCCTAACAGGTCGGGTATTTCAGCGATCAATTCATCTGATTGATCCAGATACGCAGGGATAAGTTGAATGAAAACTTCGCCCATGATATTTTTCATTTCTTCTAATTTTGTAAAATCTATCGCGATGTCACTCATGTATTAAGCCTTATTTGTTGGCGTTCTGCCTGCCTTGTCATACCATATATAAACTAGTGTGTAGGTGCAGTAATTGCTCTACAGTTTGGGGCAATTTAACAATCGACTTTTATCAGGTTAACAGAGTAATTATAGACTAACCATCTGTAAGTGTATGTTAAATATATAAATATCTATCTAATTTATTAGTGATATTAGTGATATTAGTGTTTCATAAACAGATATTTGTACATCATAAAATTGTCACATATTGTCATATTTCTGTAACACAATAAGGTTAAGCTTGCTGGCATGAAAGATAACATGCTTCAATCTCAATACAGTCAACGGGCTTTAAAAGACCGCTTGGCACGATATTTCGTATCACTAGGCGGCGTTAGCGTCATTATCGCTATATTGCTGATTTTCTTTTATTTGTTGTACGTGGTCATTCCCATGTTCGAATCAGCAGATATTGAAGAAAGTCAGAAATATGCGGCTCCAGGTGAAGGTAAGACCTTATTATTAGGATTGGAAGAGCAGGGTAGTATTGCTGTTCGCTTCACCGATCAAGGCCAGGCCATTTTCTTTGATGCAAGCTCTGGCCTGGTCGTTCTTAGCCAGTCATTAAATATAAGTGCGCCTATCACCGCTGTTGCTTCAAACCTCGATCGTGTCGTACTAGGTCTGGCAGATGGCACCGCGATTGTTACCAAGTATACATTTGAGCTTAGTTATCCAAATGATGTAAGAACAGTTACACCAGCACTTGAGTTCCCATTAGGTGAAGTGCCGCTAGTTATCGATGAAATGGGTGCTGCGCTTACCCATATTGATTTTCAGATAAGTAATGATAGTGCGGGATTTGCTGCAAGCACAACGGATCAGCGACTTTTGTTTGTGCGTTATATTCGTGAAGAATCGTTTATTTCTGAAGAAATAACAACTGAACTCGATTTACATTCTGAAATAGCATTAGAAAGCCCATTAACGGATATAGCTTTATCGCCTGACCTTTATCATCTTTATGCCGCATCGAGTAATAGAAGGCTTTTAGATTACAGTATTGTAGATGGTGAATTTTCCAAGATACCTGTAGTTAATACATTCGAACAACCAATCACCGAATTTCAGCTGTTGTTAGGTGGAGCTTCGCTTTTAGTAGGGCTTGAAAATGGCGAAGTACAACAGTGGATGCAGGTACGCAAGAACGAGGGTACGTTACTTACCTATATTCGTAATTTTCATGAAGAACTAACATCGGTTGAAAAGATAGCTACAGAGCAACGTCGTAAAGGATTTGCTGTTGCGGATAAACAAGGTGGAATAACGCTTTATTACTCCACATCTCAACGTACTCTTGCACATATCAATACAGCCAATACATCCATCGACAACATGGCATGGTCAGCACGTGCTCAAAATTTATTAGTAGCTGATAGTAACGATCAGTTTTACATGTATGAAGTACATAATGAGTACCCTGAAATTTCATGGGATGTTTTGTGGGGTAAAATTTGGTACGAAGGATATGACGAAGCGGACTACATTTGGCAGTCATCAGCTTCTACAAATGAGTTTGAGCCTAAATTTAGCTTAATGCCACTATCTTTCGGAACTCTGAAGGCAGCGTTTTATGCCATGCTTTTTGCCGTACCCATTGCCATATTGGGTGCTATGTTTACTGCACAGTTT
>Ga0316204_10006844_pt1 | contig 17138 bp, 14 predicted proteins | sample 6monrhotite_MG_2_FD_205661 | JGI IMG/M metagenome (GOLD analysis project Ga0316204, IMG submission 205661) | Microbial mat bacterial communities from mineral coupon in-situ incubated in ocean water Damariscotta River, Maine, United States -... | ecosystem: Environmental > Aquatic > Marine >... | reverse complement strand
AGTCAGATCGGCTATCCGGTTCTGATGATTGTCTGGGGCCGGTTCTTCTCTAATCTGATCCTGCTAATACCGATTGCCATCGTCACGCGCAAAAACATATTTCTACCTCCACCCAATATCACGCTGCAACTCGTCCGCGCGATTGCCATAATCAGCGCCACGGTGTTGTTCTTCCTCGGCCTCAAAACATTACCCCTGGCTGATGCGCTGGCGACGTATTTCGTCTACCCGCTGATTGTTACAGCACTTGCCCCGGTCTTGCTTGGTGAAGTGCCCGGTCTCCGACGCTGGATAGCAGTAGGTGTGGGGTTTGCGGGCTCGTTGCTGGTCATTCAGCCGGTCGGCACCGAGATGAACGAAGGCACACCCTACGTGTTAATCGGGGCGGGATGTTTTGCAATTTATAATCTGCTGACCCGGAAACTGTCGGGGCAGGGAGACGCGTGGCAAGTACTGGCATTCCAGATGCTGATCGGAACCGCAATCTTGTCCCCCGTTTTATTGTTTGTATGGGAACCGCTAAATTGGCAGGCGGTGGGCGTGATGGTCATGATGGCGATGGCTTCGGTAATTGGGCACTACATGATTATCCGGGCCTATGATTATGCGCCGGCTTCGGTTTTGGCGCCGTTCAGTTATTTTGAGATCATATCAGCGACGTTGATCGGTTTTTTCGTATTTGGTGATTTCCCCACGGCAACGACCTGGGCTGGGGTGGTTGTTATTGTTTCCAGCGGTATCTACATATCGTTCCGTGAACGGCGTCACGCCGGAGTGCAGGGAGCTTGAATGCTATTTTATGATATCAATGATGAGACCATTGGCGCGCTGGTCGACAAATTTTATGCCAAGGCCCGCCAGGATCCGGATCTCGGGCCTATTTTTGCCAAACATATCGGCGAGGACTGGGATGCACACCTCGACGTCATCAAATTGTTCTGGTCTAACGTTATGCTGGCCGATGGCCGCTACAGCGGTAACCCCATGGGCAAACATCTGGGGTTAAGCGAGGTGCGGCCACATCATTTTGAGATTTGGTTGAGCCTGTTTGGTGAAACCGCCAGGGATCTGTTCGATGAACCGGTCGCTATCTCATTCATTGAACGCGCTGAACGCATCGCCCAAAGTCTGCAGGTAGGCATGTTTCAATCCTTTGGTCCGAATTAGTGTATGCAGAAATCGACTGGAGGATTTTTTAGGTAGAGTTTTCCCTTGGTCAGGCGCTCGGTGCAATAGAGTTGAAAGACTGCCGTCGACTCATAAGGAATTCAGGGCGTCTGGCCGAGCCAGCACCACATTATAGACGTAACGCTGTTCTGGCAGGTTGTCTTTCGCCAGCAACATGGGCGCCGTACCGTTCTCCTGCGGCAGACAGACGATGAAGCCAAGGTCACGCGCCAGAGCAAACAGGGAGTCAACGTCTGACCCCATGTTTCGCAGGCCGGAAAAATTAATTTCCATGATTATGAACTCTACGCCGCCATTGATGAAAAAGTCGCGGGAGCTGTCCAGGATCATTGCTTCCGCCCCTTCCGTATCTATTTTCATCAGCCGGACTTTTTTAATGCTGTGTTCATTCATCAGTGTTGCCAAGCGACACGACGCAACATGTTCGGAACGCGGATTTTCGCGGCTCAAAACGTTGTGAGGATGAGTGCCCGGGTCCCACAGAGCATGACCGCCGTCATTATCTGCGTTAAAATGGATGTCAATTTCGCCGTCGGTATCACTAATCACCGTCTGTACGGCTTCCACCCAGGTTAATTCGTTGACGGCAATGTGCTGCTTCAATTGGCGAAAGTTTTCTTCTATGGGCTCAATGGCAATCACTTTTCCCTGCTCACCGACAATCGCTGCGGAGAGCATGGTGAAGTATCCAATATGGGCACCGACATCGACAAAGGTATCACCGTCGCGCAATACCCGCGTCAGGAACAATTGAGACGCAATTTCATACGCTCCGGCGCTTTGCAGTTCACCGATGATCATGCGATGCACGGGAGACGTCTGATCAAACGTCATCGTCAGTTGTCGGTTATTGATGTTTAGATTTACGGGAACTTTATTCATATGCTTTTCTCCCATATTGAAGTGTAACCTCTCGGGGGAATCTCAGACCCTTTTGAGATATTATGCAGCGTCTCACTGCAGGAGGATTATCGATAGAGTCCGTTAAGCCGTTCACCATAGATTTCATTGACGACATGGCGACGCACTTTCATGGTCGGTGTAAGTTGCTGGTTTTCGATGGTGAATGGGCTGTCGGCAACGATGAACCGCCTGACTTTCTCGACCGCCGAGAGCTGTGCGTTAACCCGCTCAACGATGGCCTGAAGTGCTTTGTGGGGATCTGCTCCCTGGTCCCTGAGCCAGCCCTCATCCGGCACGATGACGGCGACCAGATGCGGCCGTTTATCGCCAAAAACCAAGGCCTGGGCAATTTCTGTCTCCAACGAAAGCAACCCTTCGACTCTTTGTGGGGCAACATTATCCCCACCGGAATTGACAATGATATCTTTCTTGCGATCGGTGATGATCAAGTGGCCCAATTCATCAAAATGGCCAATGTCTCCGGTATGGACCCAACCGTCCCGGATTACGTCGCGGGTTGCTTCTTCGTTGCCCCAATACCCCTTCATCACCAGATCGCCGCGGGTGAGAATTTCACCATCTTCAGCAATTTTGACTTCCGTATTAATCATCGGCAGGCCGACGGTATGCATTTTTGGTCCCGACGGGCGGTTGACACTGATCACCGGTGCGGTCTCCGTCTGCCCATAACCCTGAAGCAGGCGTAACCCAAGGGCCGTGAAAAAGATGCCGATATCAGGATTTAGGGGCGCGCCACCGGATACCAGTGCTTTCAGGCGTCCGCCAAAACGGCCTCGTACCTTGTCCCTGACCAGTTTGTCCAAGATGGAATCCTTGATTTTTTCAATCAGCCCAAGCTGATTGTCGGTCTCGTATTTCTTGCGCCCAAGTTCCAGAGCGCCCATGAACATTTTCTCCTTCAGACCGCCGGCTTTTCGTACACCCTGAGAAATACGCTGGTGCATGGTTTCATATAGCCGGGGCACAGCTGTCATGATTGTTGGCCGCGCCTCGACCATGTTGGCGCCCAGCGACTCTATTCCTTCTGCGTAATAAATTTCAGCTCCGATGCTGATCGGGAAAAACTGCCCGGCCATATGTTCATAGGAATGTGACAACGGCAGGAAAGACAGGAACACTTCTTTGTCCAGTCCCATTTCTAGCAAGGCGTCGCGTGCACCAATAACGTTGTGAAACAGATTGCGGTGCGATTGCATGACGCCTTTTGGTTTCCCGCCTGTGCCCGACGTATAAATAATGCAGGCGGTATCCTGATCGGACCATGCTCCCGCCTGTTCACGGATGTTTTCGGTTCCACCAGCGCTCAGGAAACTGTCCCACGACTGGATTTCCATATTCCCCGTCGCCACATCGTCCAATTCGTCCATGGCAAGAATGAACCGGGTATCGCTAACTTTGTTTGCCGCGGGCAGCAGGTTTTTTGCCAGCCGCGACGTTGAGACAATCGCCCCCGTCGCTCCACTGTCACTGAGGATATGATAATGATCGGCTTCGGTGTTGGTGACATAGGCTGGAACCGTGATGGCGCCGACGGCCATAATGGCGATATCGGCAATCAACCATTCCGGACGGTTTTCCGAGATCAAGGCCACCCGGTCACCCGGCTTGACCCCCAGAGACGTCAGTCCTTCAGAAACTGCAGATATTTTTTTTGCGGTTTCTGCCCAAGTGATTGGTTGATAAAGTCCGCCCTGCTTGGCCCATAAAAAAGGGCTATCGCTCAAACGTTCAGCGGTCTCGAAAAACATCACGGCCAGATTGGGCCAAGGATAATCGGTCATGTGAATGTCCCTGTCACATATTCTTGATCTTTATTGTCTTTATCATTGTCGTTGCGGCGTTACTTTTCCAGCCTTATATGACTTCTCTCAGAAAAGGAGAACTTCATGGCCGCTGACCTTCAAAACGAACCTGACCAAACGCTTCCCAACTGGAACCTAAATGATCTTTATGAAGGTCAGGACGATCCCGGGCTGGAGGAGGACCTGGCTTGGGCGAGCGCCAGTAGTACGGATTTTGCGAAAGACGTTCAGGGCAGACTGGCAGACCTGAGTGGTGCGGAACTGGGTGACGCCATCGCCCGTTACGAAACCATTCTGGATCGTCTGTACAAGGTCATGAGCTATGCCCAGCTTGTCCATGCCGGTGACATGGGTAGTCCGGAAATAGCCGCATTTTATCAGACCCTTAATGAACGGGTGACGGATATTACGTCGGCATCGCTGTTCTTCGGGCTGGAGATTAACCGCATCGACGACGATGTGCTGGAAACTCAACTAAAAGACCCAAAAGCCGCCCGGTTTGAACCCTGGATCAGGGATGTACGGGTTCATCGCCCCCACCAACTGGCCGACGATATGGAAAAACTGCTTCATGAAAAATCCGTATCCGGTCGGGCGGCCTGGGCGCGGTTATTCGATGAGACAATGGCCGACCTGAGATTTAACGTGAGTGACCAGCAGAAAACCTTAGGTGAAACCCTGAATTTACTGAGCGATCCGGATTCTGAAGTCAGAAAGTCCGGTGCAAAGGCGCTGGCTGGAGGACTGCAGGCGCATGTAAGGACGCTGTCGCTGATTACCAATACCTTGTCCAAGGACAAGGAAATTGAGGATAACTGGCGTGGATATGCCGGACCGGTATCGGGACGCAATCTTGCCAATCAAGTCGAAGATGAAGTTGTTGAGGCGTTGGTCAGCGCCGTCAAGGACAACTACGTAGATCTGGCGCACCGTTATTATGCCCTGAAGGCGGAGTGGTTTGGTCAAAATAAGCTCGATTACTGGGACCGGAACGCGCCCCTGCCTGATGCGGACAATCGGAAAATTGGCTGGACCGAAGCCAGAGAAACCGTACTTGGCGCCTATTCGGCGTTTGATCCTGAAATGGCAAACATCGCTGCACGGTTTTTCGACGAGAGCTGGATCGACGCCCCACCGCGTCCCGGTAAAAATTCCGGTGCGTTTGCCCACCCGACGGTATCTTCCGCTCATCCCTATGTACTGGTTAATTTTCACGGCAAAACCCGCGATGTCATGACACTCGCTCATGAACTAGGGCATGGTGTGCATCAGGTGCTGGCGGCCCCTCAGGGGACCTTAATGGCGAACACACCGCTGACACTGGCGGAAACGGCCTCGGTATTTGGTGAAATGCTGACGTTTCAGGCCATGCTGAAGTCCGAATCCGATCCGGTCCGGCGACGTGTCATGCTGGCCGGAAAGGTCGAGGACATGATGAATACCGTGGTCAGACAAATCGCCTTTCATGAGTTCGAGCGCCAGGTCCATTCGGAACGACCGGGTGGGGAACTCAGCGCTGATAGGCTTGGTGATATCTGGATGCAGACGCAGACGGAAAGCCTTGGACCGGCGCTTCGATTCGATGACGATTACCGTGTCTTCTGGGGCTACATTCCGCATTTCATTCATTCACCTTTTTACGTTTATGCCTACGCCTTTGGCGATTGTCTGGTGAATTCACTGTACGATGTGTTTGCCGATGGTCACCCGGGATTTCAGGTCAAATATTTCGACATGCTGAAAGCCGGTGGATCGAAGCGCCATAAGGAGCTGCTGGCTCCATTCGGACTGGATGCAAGCGACCCTGAATTCTGGAAAAGAGGATTAAGTGTGGTTTCCCGATTTATTGACCAACTTGAAGAGCTTGACCGCCAATGACCCGGATGACGTCATGACGGACCGAGATACTCTCGGCGGACGGGTCAAGCGGTATGCCCGTGTCGGCGCGGCGGCAAGCGGCATGGCGGCGCGGTTTGCCTCTCAGCGGTTTCTTGGCACCGAGATCAACAACGCCAAGGATGCCGCCCGGATGAGTGCCGCGTTGGGGGGGCTCAAGGGGCCGTTGATGAAGGTTGCGCAGATCCTCTCAACTGTGCCCGATATGCTGCCCGATGACTACATGGCTGAACTTGCCAAACTCCAGACTAGTGCGCCGGCGATGGGCTGGGCTTTCGTACGCCGACGCATGGCCAGTGAGTTGGGCGCGGACTGGAAAAGCAGGTTCGTGCATTTTGAACACGAAGCTGCCGCCGCTGCGTCACTTGGCCAGGTTCATCGTGCGGAACTCGGGGACGGGCGCAAACTGGCGTGTAAGATCCAGTATCCGGACATGGCCTCTGCCGTGGAGGCCGACCTTCGGCAACTCAAGATCGCCTTCTCCATATACAAAAGATATGATCCGGCCATTGACCCGGTGAACATTCACCAAGAACTGAGCGACCGGCTCCGCGAAGAGCTGGATTACGGTCGTGAAGCCCGAAACCTCAACCTCTATCGCCATATCCTTCGCTCAGAAGATGGCGTGCATGTGCCGGATATCGTTCCCGAACTGTGTACGGAACGCTTGTTAAGCATGACCTGGCTGGACGGCGAGCCGCTGATGAATTCTGTGGATGCAGATCTCGAACGGCGCAACCAGATTGCCCAAAACATGTTTCGGGCCTGGTATGTGCCGCTCTATTATTACGGCGTGCTACACGGCGACCCGCACCTGGGTAATTATGCCGTGCGCCAGGACGGGACGCTGAACCTTCTTGATTTTGGCTGTATTCGGGTTTTTCGCCCGGCCTTTATCCGTGCGGTGATTGATCTCTATAAGGCCATTCGCGATGATGACCGCGAGCTCGCTGTCCACGCCTATGAAACCTGGGGCTTTGAAGGGCTGGACCATACGGTGATCGATATTCTGAACCAGTGGGCGAAGTTCCTCTATGCGCCGCTGCTGGAAGACCGGGTGATGCCCATACAGGAGCAGGGTGGGGTTGCCTATGGGGCAGGTGTTGCCGCCAGGGTGCATCGCGAACTCAGAGACGTCGGGGGGATTACGCCGCCCCGGGAGTTTGTGCTGATGGACCGCTCGGCCATTGGGCTGGGCAGTGTCTTCACGCATCTGAAAGCTGAAATCAACTGGCACCGGATGTTCCACGACCTGATCGATGATTTTTCCGAAGAGGCGCTGGATAAGCGTCAGTCGGCGGCATTGGGGAAATTTTCCATCCCCGCGGCTGATTAGGCAAAATCCGGGAATTCAGCGGAAAACTTGTGCCTGGTAGGGTGCTGGTACTAAGATTTGGAATAGTTCTCGATAGTTGTTTGGCGGTTTGATGTATTCATCCAAAGGTTTGATTGCAAAATTATTCATCAAGGAAGGAGAATTGATCTTTTCCGAAGGTGAGGCGGGTGATGCTGCCTTCATCATCGAAACCGGGGCTGTCGGAATCTACAAAATGGTGGAGGGCGAGCGAATTGACCTCGCCCAGATGAAGGAAGGTGAGTTGTTCGGGGAGATGGCGATCCTTGACGGGTCTGTGCGGATGGCCAATGCCTATGCCAGCGAAGACAGCGTGGTCGTCAGAATTCCGCAGAAAGCCCTGGAAGCCAAGCTCGACAAATATGATCCCTTCATGAAATCACTCGTCCAGATTTTGGTGTCGAACCTGCGCAACGTTCATCAGGTTTACATGAAGCGCCCGCGTAGTGTCGTAGATTATACCAATGCCATCGCCTATCACACAGTAGGTTTTCGCCAATATATGAATACCGTTAAGCAGCAAAAAGACGTGACCGAAGGATTGCGGCAACTGGAGGCGATTGAAACAGCACTCATGGCCCTTCGCCGGGAGTTTGAGGACTACAATGATCTGCGCTCTAGCGTATTGACCGAAGTAGATATTACGCCCCCAGCCAAGGCTAAGGGAGAACAGGCGTGAAGCCGACCAGTGAGTCTACTGTAAAACTAGGATATCAGGAGTTTGGTGAACTTTCTGCTGATGAAGTTCGCTGGATTGATGACCTGGATCGTGAACTTCACAAACTCTGGGATTTGGGCCGAAATCTGATTCTGGTGTGGTCGCCGCTGGCGAATGGCATGCAGGTATTGATCATTCCTCATTATACAATAGGCGAACATGCGCAGAAGGCTCGTGACGAAATGGAGATTTACGGGTCCAGTGCGCTCGGGATTCAACCGAGTAGTTTTGTTGAGGATGTTATCGCCAATCCCAAACATGTGACGTCCGATGGTGTGCGCCACCTGGCCCAACTGATGGGGTATGAGCCAGTTGAGATATCGTTGCCATTCAGCCCCGGTCGGGACCTCAGCTATGAACTGGTTGAAGCGGTTATCAAACGCTACAGCATTTCCTATGTCGAGGACCGGGCCGTCGCTCTGTTCGATATCGTCGGGTTTTCACTGCTATCGCCGTTGCAGCAGGTCACCCAGCTGAACAGCTTGGCCTATTCCGTAAATTCCGCCTACTCAAAGATGCTCGAAAAAGATATTGATATCAGCTTCACCCGCTCAACAACGGGAGACGGTTTCTATATTTGGAATCGGGACCGGTCGATTCAGGCGAACGTCAACTTGTATCATTTCATGCATCTGGTGCTGGCGGACAACGCTATTGCCAACAGCAAGTCCAGCGCCCAGACCACTCCGGAGCTGCGGGCCTGTTTTCATATCGGTGGGCATTACGAGTTTTATCAGTCAGAAGGTCTCAACCCGACGGTATACAGTTATATCGTTGGTGACGTGACCATCGAACTTGCGCGTATGATTGACTGTGCGGGAGCCGGGCAGGTGCTGGTCGGAGATTTTCTGGTACCAATTCTGGATCGTGATACGGGTCTGACCCGCAAAATTGATACCGTCGAGTTTATAGAATATACGCAACGTACGCTGTCCAGTCTGGAGGGCATTGTTCTTTCCGATGATCAGGTTGATGATATCCGCTGTTACCTGACAGGTGAAAAACATGGTGATGAATTTGGCATCAAGAAATATCTGATTGCCGACAAACATGGACGAACGCGTGATGTCTACAACGCTAAAATCAATATTTACCTGACACGGGCTGAGCCCATCTTTCTTGGTGTACAAACCAGCGAGCTGTCCGATTTCAAATGTGTCTCGGAGTCTTTCGTTTAAGGCCTGATTGGCCTCTCGCTACGATTAAGGAATAAATTATGAGTAACCCGATTTTTCACGATATTTCAGCAGCACCAACTCACGTGGCCCCGTTCAGTCACGCTGTTGAGTGTGATGGATGGGTTCAACTGACCGGCCAGATGCCGACCGACCCCAACGACGATTCCGCCCCGCTTGCCGAAGGTATCGAGGCCCAGACACGACGCGTCATGGATAACCTGATTATCGTGCTCGACGGATTAGGCCTCGGGCTGGAACATGTGCTGTCGTGTCGGGTCTACATTACCGAGTTCAAGCGTGACTATGAGGCCATGAACGAAATCTACAAATCCTATTTTCCGGCTGATCGACTGCCGGTTCGGACTTGTGTCGGGGTCACCGGACTGGCGCGGGACGCCCTGGTTGAAATAGACATGGTGGCCCACCGACCGGATTAACATCGTCGGATTAGGGTCTGAATTCCGCAAACAGTGTAGCCCAACGAAAACCGGAGCCCGAAGGCTCCGGTTCCCCGCTTCTCTATACCAGGAGAGATCCCAAGTATAGGGAGGTGCAGGACGCTGATTAGAAGTTCAGCTTGGTTCCTGCGAAGATTGTCGTGAAATCTTCATAGTTGCTGGTTGCGGTTCCATCATCATAGGATGCCCGCATGGCACCAGCGTAAAGGTCCATGCCGACTGACGATACTTTCTGGTTGACCGATACTGCCCAAGTTTCTCCTTGGTCATTGTCGGCCGTCGATTCGTCAGATTGAGCAAACGTCACATCGAAGCTGGTGGTGCCAAGATTGTTCATATTGGACGCATAACCGAGGCCAACATGCCATGCTTGACCTTCTACGGCATTGCCGGATGCGGCGTCCTCAGCGGAATAACCGACCTGACCAGCGATGCCACTGTCGTGTTTGACAGCCAGAGACCCACCGTAAGTCGCGTCCTGACCCGTGGCCGCGGCGGCCCGGCCCCGGTACATGGCTGCAGCCTTGACCTGAACGCCACCGAATTTTCCGCCATAATTAAGGCCAACAGAACCTTCACCGGTTCCTTGATAGGATACCGCTGCCTTCAGTCCACCGAAGGAAGGTGTATCGTAACGAACACGGTCTTCACGACCAGGATCGTAGTTGCCAAGGGCTCCCGAGCCGACAGCCGATACGGTGTTGGTTGTGTTATTAAAGAACGTTGATGCGCGCATCAGTTCCCCACCAGTGGCCGAGTGAAGCGGTGTCTGGCTGGCGAGTGATTGGGTCACCGCACCATCACCGGCAACTGAAGATTGGCCGATAGACAGCGTCCCAAGAGATTTGTGTTTGAAATCAACTTTGGAATGGCGAATCTGGAACCCGCTATCGCTGTTGACATCACCGTTGTTAATGCCAGCGGTGCTGCTGGTTGCCGGTGTGCCCAGGCTGCCGTTGAAGTTACTGTTCGGGAAGTTCATTTCCACGAGGCCGCCGATGGATACGGATTCGGTCATCTGCCCGGATACGATCCAGCGAATGCGTGAGCGGGTGTTTACGCCATCACCGTTGAACAGCTGGCTTGAATCACCATTGTCTTGATAGAACAAGGCTCGAACAATCTGGCCGCTCATGACCAGGCTGTTTTTATTGCCGTTGTTAACGCCAGCTTCAGCCGGCGCAACAACCGCTGGAGCGCCAAGAGCTACAAGAGCCGCGGCGGCAACAGATGTCTTTAGGGTAGTCTTGATATTCACTTTAGTCTCTCCTCGTAAATGACATCGTGGTGATGCCGACCAAATATCCGGATCCAGATTGTTATCGATATCCTAAGGGCTCCGTGCGGATATTATGGTCGCGGCGGTCGGTCAGGGAAAATCAAGCTGCATCACATCCCATTGAAATTTCCATCACGTCGAATCACGGAGTTGTGTGTTTTGTACACGTGTGTTCACGGAGTCGTGAATCGGCAGAAAAGTCACCTATTCAACAAGGGATGGGATGAGGTTTCTCAGCTTTATTTGGGTTGTGTTTTACCCAGAAAATTTGAGGCCGGTTTTGCGGTTAGTTCATACATACGCCGCTGCCATGGCGTGAATGTCTATGCCTTGACGATATTATGCTCGGGCCCGAACGGAAATCTGGTAATGTTTTCAGCACCGTCTGTCGTCAGCACCAGGATGTCGTGTTCCCTGTAGCCCCCTGCGCCAGCGTGTTCCTCTGGCAGCATGATCATCGGCTCCATTGAGATCACCATGTTGGGTTCCAGTACCGTCTCAATGTCTTCACGTAATTCAAGTCCGGCCTCGCGACCGTAATAATGTGATAACACACCGAACGAATGACCATAGCCGAACGTCCGGTAGTGCAGCAGGTCATGTTCTTTATATATTTCGTTCAGTTCGTGCGCGATATCACAGCAGCGCACGCCCGGCCTGATCAACTCTAATCCACGGCGATGGACCTTGCAGTTAACTTCCCAAAGTTCCAGGTGTCGATCAGTTGCGTGGTCCAGAAACAGTGTGCGTTCAAGCGCTGTATAATAGCCTGAAATCATCGGAAAACAGTTGAGGCTAAGAATGTCACCTTTTTCTATTTTGCGAGTCGTTACCGGATTGTGGGCACCGTCGGTATTGATGCCGGATTGAAACCAGGTCCAGGTGTCCATCAGTTCGGAGTCGGGGTAGCTTCGTGCGATCTCTTTGACCATGGTCTCGGTTGATGCACGAGAGACCTCAAGTTCACTAACACCTTCGGCAATCGAAAATCTGCAGGCCGCTCCCCCCAAATCGGCAATTCGGGCACCGTCCCTGATGACGGAAATTTCCTCTGCTGATTTGACCATCCGCATTTTCATTGTGGCGACCGAGATATCAATAAATTCTGTGCCAGGCAGAGCGATCTTCAGTTTTTCCAGGTTTTGTACGGAGATGTCGTCAAATTCGATTCCAACACGACCTCCGTCTTGAATAACCGTCTGGACGGCGCGGAAATAATTGTCTCGTTGCCAATCCGTATAGACGATGTTGCGCCCAAACGTTCGCCGCCAGGGTTGTCCGCCGTCAATGTTGGCGCTGATCGATGTGGAGGTTTCGTGAGTGACCGACAGACCATAAAGACGACCGAAGTAACAGTAGTGGAATCCCGAGTAATAATTGATGTTGTGGTAAGACGTGAACAACACCGAATCGATGTTTTGTTCACTCATTGACAGGCGCAGGCTGTTTAGACGATCACCGTATTCCGCATCGCTAAATGTACGTTTTACCGGGTCCCCATTTTCGATATGGATGAGATTTTTCAACGCTTCCCTCCTGTCCCTGAGCTCTGAAATTGGGAGAACATGAACGTTCTCTTTGTCACGAATGAGTGTTTCGGGTCAATGAGAATTCGGCCACAAACCAGTGGTGAAATCGATTTTTTTTACTTTTGAGGCGGGTGTTGCCGTATCGGGGAAACTTGTCCATAGTATTGAAATTCTACGCTTACAAGAGGGATTTCCAGTATGAAAATCGCTGTTTTAAAGGAGCGCCGCGCGGACGAAATGCGGGTCGCAGCCTCCCCGGAAGTGGTGGGAAAACTCATCGGTCTAGGGTTTTCGCTCAGCGTCGAAAAGGGGGCCGGATTAGCTGCCTCCTATACCGACGATGCTTACAAGCAGGCCGGTGCAGATATCGCCGCTGATTTGACGGGTGCCCTGAAAGGGGCGGATATCGTGTTCAAGGTCCAGGCCCCCGACGCACCAGAACTTTCCAAGATGGGCAAGGGAACGATCCTGATTGCCAGCCTTAACGCGCTCAACGATGCGGCGGGTATGCAGGCGCTTGCGAAAGCCGGCGTGATCGGGTTCGCCATGGAACTGATGCCGCGGATTACCCGCGCGCAGAGCATGGATATCCTGTCCAGCCAGTCCAATCTGGCAGGGTACAAAGCTGTTCTCGATGCCGCTTCTGAATTCGGTCGGGCTTTCCCGATGATGATGACAGCGGCAGGTACGATTGCTCCGGCAAAAGCCTTTATCATGGGGGTCGGGGTTGCCGGTCTTCAGGCCATTGCCACGGCCAAACGGCTGGGTGCGATTGTTACAGCGACGGATGTTCGTCCGGCAACCAAGGAGCAGGTCGAAAGCCTTGGCGGCAAATTCCTGGAAGTCGATGCCGAGATGGAAAAAGATGCGCAGACGGCCGGCGGGTATGCCAAGGAAATGCCTCCGGAATATTTCGAAAAGCAGAAGGCCGTCGTCGCCGAGCATATTAAAAAGCAAACCATTGTAATTACCACGGCCTTGATACCGGGGCGTCCGGCGCCCGTACTGGTAACCAAGGAGATGGTTGCCTCCATGCCGTCTGGTTCGGTCATTGTTGATTTGGCCGTTGAAGCCGGCGGTAACGTAGAGGGCGCAAAACTGGGAGAGGTCGTGACAACTTCCAATGGTGTAAAAATTGTCGGTCATGCCAATGTGCCGGCACGTCTGGCCGCTGATGCCAGCGCGTTGTTCGGGCGCAATCTGCTGAACTTCATCAGTCCGCAGGTGGACAAAGAGAAGGGTGGTCTGAACATCGACTGGGAAGACGAAACTGTCACCGGAACACTGGTGACCAAGGATGGAAAGGTTGTCCATCCCCGTCTGCTTGATGCCCAGGCGAAACCGGCACCAAAGAAAAAGGCGGCCCCCAAAAAACCAGCGGCAAAAAAGGCTCCGGTCAAGGCCAAGGAAACCGCTGACAAGCCGAAGGAGAAGTAGTCATGGATGCTGCAACAATCTCAGAGCGGGCTTCACAGCTTGCCAACAGCGCTTCCAAGCTGGCCGGTGAAGCCGCCAATCTGGCGCAGCAGTCAACGGAGCTTGTGGTCACTCAATCGCAAGCCGTTGCCGGCGACGGCTCATTTCTGTCGTTGTTTACGATTTTTGTGCTGGCCTGCTTTATCGGCTACTTCGTCGTTTGGAGCGTGACCCCGGCATTGCACTCACCCCTGATGGGTGTGACAAACGCCATTTCATCGGTGATCATCGTCGGCGGTTTGGTGGCGGCGGGGCCGGTTGATATGGATTTCTCCAAAGGCATGGGTTTCATTGCGGTGACCCTGGCGTCGGTCAATATTTTCGGCGGCTTCATCGTCACTCAGCGTATGCTGGCCATGTTCAAGAAAAAAAAGAAATAGGGGAACCGGATTATGAATACGGATATCACAGGTTACGCCTATCTCATTTCCGCTGTCTGTTTCATCTTGGCGCTGAAAGGCCTGAGTTCGCCTGAAACGGCTAGACGCGGCAACATGCTCGGCATCATCGGCATGGTCATCGCCATCGTCACCACTCTGAACGCCCCCGGCGTTATGAGCTACGGACTGATTCTGGCCGGTATGGTCATCGGTGGCGGTATCGGCACGGTGGTGGCGCTCAAAATCGAGATGACGGCCCTGCCTCAACTGGTTGCTGCCTTTCACTCGCTGGTGGGTTTGGCGGCCGTTCTGGTGGCGTCGGCGGCTCTATTCCATCCGGAAGCCTACGGGCTTGGGACCACCGGCAATATCGCCGGGGCCAGTCTGGTGGAAATGGGGCTCGGCACCATCGTCGGGGCGATTACGTTCTCCGGTTCCATCATCGCCTTCGCCAAATTGCAGGGCATTATGTCGGGCTCACCGATCACCTTTAAATTCCAGCACTACGTTAATCTGCTGGTGGCGTTGTCGATCATTTACTGCCTTGTTGCCTTCGTAGACGGCGAATCCTACGCGTTCTTCTGGGGGATGGTGGCCCTGTCCTTCCTGATCGGTTTTTTGATTATTATTCCGATTGGTGGCGCGGATATGCCGGTGGTTGTCTCAATGCTCAACTCGTATTCGGGCTGGGCCGCCTGCGGCATCGGTTTCACGCTGTCGAATCCGGCATTGATTATTACTGGCGCATTGGTCGGCTCGTCCGGTGCGATTCTTAGTTACATCATGTGCAAAGGCATGAACCGCTCCATATTTAACGTCCTGCTGGGCGGGTTTGGCGGTGAAGGCGTTGGCCCTGCGGCTGCGGCTGGTGGGGAGCAGCGCTCGGTCAAATCAGGTGCTGCTGATGATGCAGCCTTCCTGATGAAGAATGCATCCAAAGTCATCATCGTTCCGGGCTATGGTATGGCTGTCGCCCAGGCGCAGCATGCATTGCGTGAGATGGCCGACGTGCTGAAGGCCGAAGGGGTTGATGTCCGCTATGCAATTCATCCGGTAGCCGGACGTATGCCCGGTCACATGAACGTTCTGTTGGCCGAAGCCAATGTGCCCTATGACGAGGTTTTCGAGTTGGAGGAAATCAATCATGAATTCTCCACCGCCGAAGTCGCCTTCGTCATCGGTGCCAATGACGTCACCAACCCGGCGGCCAAGACGGATCCGACAAGCGATATCTACGGCATGCCGATCCTTGACGTCGAGAAGGCCGGATCGATCCTGTTCGTTAAACGTGGCATGAGTTCGGGTTACGCCGGTGTCGATAACGAACTGTTTTTTGCCGACAACACCATGATGCTGTTTGGCGACGCCAAAAAAATGGCCGAGGAGATCGTCCAGGCGCTTGGATGATCTTTTCAACGAATAACTTTAAAGGCGGCTCGGTGAGCCGCCTTTTTTGTATCTAAACATGATGAAATGCCGATTCGAAGAGGCTAGGTTTGCCTGTGACCTCCTATTTGTGAGGCCAATTTACGAAACCCATACGCGATTTTTCCACTAAATGGCGTTCTGATCCATGATCCGGATCAATGCACAACCGCGAAATTTGACTAGAATAAGATTATAAACAACAAGGCAAGGAGGATAAAAACTGAACCCACCTACCAATTCAAAAGACATATTAAACGTCCAACTTAAAGCCCGGTCATCATCGGGCGGCGCGAAAAGCGCCCACATAAGGAAGCCCCGCCGATAGCCGCGGGGCTTTCAGTTTGCCGTGCCCGCTTGAACGAGAGGACCAGGAACGGCTTGAGATGATCAAATTTTCAGGGAGTCGAGATGGGTCTGTAAGGTGGATTTTAGCATCTCGGCGGTTAAGCCTTTTTTGATGTAGCTTCTGGCACCCGCATGGATACACGACTCGGCGACCGCTGTATTATCGTTAGCTGTCAGCATGATAATTTCAGCATTGGCGTCGAGTTTTTTAATTTCCTTAAGGGTGTCAAAGCCATTTTTCACAGGCATTTCAACATCAAGCAGCGTTACGTCGGGCTTGAGCGTTGCGTATCGTGACACCGCCTCCTTGCCGTCTGCCGCTTCGCCAACGACTTCCGCCCCAATAAGGTTCAGCAGCGATTTTAAGAGCACTCTAATCAGTTCATCATCATCAACAATAAAAACGCGCTGAACTTTTGTCTCGCCGGACATTTCCTGTTCCCTCTATACTGCTAACCATTACAATTTTCTGAACTCTAACATACTAAGTCCCATTTGCCTTCCCCGGTGCATCAGAATGACTGAAGAAAAACACTATGTGATGCTATCCGTAAACATGCCTGGGAATAGCATTTGTGTTGATGTTTTCAAACGCGTTGACGGATCGTTCGGTTTTGAGGAATTTCGCAGGGATCATGAGGATGGACGTGGATGGTTCCCGGTTGGGTACTACTCACATCAGGTTTTCAACACTTTTGAGGAAGCTAAAGAGACTGCCCGACAATCAGTCGGGTGGTTGAGCGATGAGTTTTCAAAACAGGTTGGTGCAGACGAAAAGCCCGTTGTCAGGAATAGAGATGAGAAATGATTGAAGGCATTGATATCGCCGCAAAGTCACGTTCGCGAAAGAACCTATTCGCTCCGGTTTTGCTCTAGTCATGTGACCTTCATTGTTCATGATCTCGATAAAACGCAGGCACGACAAAACCGCGCTGGTTTTGACCTGCGCGGTTTGAGTTGACCCCTTGATCAAGCGGTGGCAGTTACGCCACCAAACAAGACTAGAAGCCTTCGCGTTCGATCCGTTTGCGCTCTAGTTTGCGCGCCCGACGAACCGCTTCGGCCTTTTCACGGGCACGGCGTTCTGAAGGCTTTTCGTATGAACGACGGAGCTTCATCTCACGGAAGACACCTTCACGCTGCATCTTCTTTTTAAGGACCTTGAGGGCCTGATCGACATTGT
>Ga0316204_10006843_pt1 | contig 17140 bp, 17 predicted proteins | sample 6monrhotite_MG_2_FD_205661 | JGI IMG/M metagenome (GOLD analysis project Ga0316204, IMG submission 205661) | Microbial mat bacterial communities from mineral coupon in-situ incubated in ocean water Damariscotta River, Maine, United States -... | ecosystem: Environmental > Aquatic > Marine >... | reverse complement strand
TCGACCGGTCGGCTAATAGTCCGTGGGTCTATGCATGAAATTTTCGTAAGTGAAAGATTTCAAAGGGGAAAATGGTGGGCCCGGAAGGATTTGAACCTTCGACCTGCCGATTATGAGTCAAATAGACGCGCCGTTTTAATGATTCCAACATGAAGAATTTTAAGAGTTTTCTTGATGTGAATTTCTGTTTATCTCGAAACCCGAGCCTATCCCGAAACTTAGCTTTCTTGTCGATCGAGCATTATCCTGAACCAATGCCTTGTCTGTTACAGAGAGTCAACTATGGCAACTAATGCCACTTGATCGAACCAGATCCGAACCTGAACTTGTCCCGAAAAGATTTTTAACCTGAGTTTCTAATTGGATTCTTTGGGGGTGGGGCGATAATTTTGATGATAGTGAGAGGCAGCTTACGACTCAAAGCTGACGTTAGCTATCCAGATATGGAAAAGGTAGAATGCATACATCAACTCTAGATTAAATGAGCACAGGAAAGGAACTCTTACGATGAAAAAATTTTCACATGCAATTTGTATAACTTTTTTCATACTGTCCGGTTGTGATACCGGCTCAAGTAGTTCAAATCAGGATGTGGTTAAAGCATATCTAGAAGCAGGCGGTACCTTCCATGATATGAAGACAGGTCAAATATCCTTTGTAGATCCGGCATCCTTGCAATTCACTAGTTGGAGCAAGCCTTTCAAAGATGATGAAAATTCAATTGGTGGTTGTGTGAACATAAATGCTAAAAATTCTTTTGGTGGGTATACGGGCTTAAAAAACTACTCATATTACATAGAAAATAATCAAGTAACTGCTATGTTTCAGTCAAAATGCTCAAAGTAATGACTAAAATTTATTGATTGTAATAAGGCGGCTTTTAGTCGCATTTTATTTCTTATGAGTGTCTGATATTGGCCGTTAGCAGACTGTCAGCTTATGAGCCAAACAGCATCACAAACCGCGGACATTTATAGGTCATAGTCTGTGAAATAATTAGCATCTTTGTGTTACAAAGGTCTGTCACGTCCTTATAAGTCTTTTCTTATTATCCTATGCACCACCTTTTCTATAGAATGATTTGAATAATCTAATAAATATAAATGATAAAGATGTTCAGGGAAGTAGGATTATGGATGACAGTAAGTTTTTAACAGCAACAATTCTAGTTTCCGCTCTCTCTATTCCAACAATAACTCATGCTGCATTAGTAGGCCGATTGGCTGCTACTGAAGGTGGTACTGACTACAAAGCTTTTTATGACACTGAGACTGATCTTACTTGGTTGGCCGATGCGAACGCTGGTGCAGGCTCAGTATATGAAACGTGGAATCCTGGGTCGGGTAGTCTGAGCTGGAGTGAGGCAACGACTTGGGCAGCAAATCTGGATGTTGATGGTGTTAGTGGCTGGCGTCTGCCAAGTACTTTAGATCCTGATCCTACCTGTGTCTCACTTAGTGCGACTTCTTCAATTAACTGTAATGGCAGTGAAATGGGGAACCTATTTTATAATGTGTTAGGCAATGCGGGTAATTACATAGGTGCAGTTACTATGGCTCCTTTTAGTAACGCACAGGCAGGATGGTATTGGTCCTCCACGGAGTACGCAGACGGCTACAACGAGGCTTGGTTATTCAATATGTATGCCGGTGAACAGAATCACACAAGCAAAAACTTAGCCGTCTATGCGTGGGCTGTTCAGTCGGGTGATGTTAGCGCGGTTCCAGTTCCTGCAGCAGTATGGTTATTCGGTTCAGGCCTTATATGTTTGATCGGATTTGCTAGGCGTAAATAAAATTAAACAATTAACTTCAAGGAAGAAGAAATGCTATCACTAAGTAGAAAACAAAATGAATCACTATTTATAATACCTAACCTAGATGTAAATCCAAACATGACGGTTGCAGAGCTATTCAAAGATGGGCCGATAGAAATATATGTACATGATCTTAGAAAGACGCAAATCAAGATCGGCATACAAGCACCACAAGAACTAAATATAGTTCGAGGTGAGATGATTAATAAATGAAAACAATACTAAAGCTTACTCTTCTCCTTTTTTCTTTATCATCTCAAGCAGAACAAACTGTTATTAATAACTACGAGGACGCTAGAGATAATTATTTCTATACCCAGTTATACGTTAATAACACAGGTGAATCTTTATACTGTGGTTTATCACGTCCTCTAAGTGTTGGAGGGGGTAGAAGCTTAGAACATGTGTATCCAGCTGATTGGATGGCTACAGAGCATGGCTGTGACAATAGAAACTGTGACGACCCCAAGTACAAACATGCAGAAGGCGATCTTCATAACTTATGGCTTGCAGTTAAAAGTATAAATACCAGTCGTGGTGATAAACCTTACGGTGAGGTTGAGGGAGAGAGCCGCTTTACATATTGTCCAGACTTTGAAAGAAGCTACAGTCCTAATCCTCCATTTATAGAGCCAAGAGATTCAGTTAAAGGGAATATTGCTAGATCGTTATTCTATATGCATGAAGAGTATGGCTATCCACTTCATGAAATGAAACAGATGCTTAAACGCTGGAATAGATTAGACCCTCCTGGCGAGCATGAGCACTGGAGGAATGAGCGAATATTTGAGTTACAGGGTACACGGAACAAATTTATAGATAATTATTTCTTGGGTAATTCGCTGTAATAATTGAATAGCTACTGTCGATCCAAAGCAGAAGCACACAAGATCATTTCTGGTAGTCAGCTATCACCACTAGGCTGTCATTGATTGATTGATTGAATGGATAATGTTGTATGATTTCCATCAGTACTTAATTTTATATACTCATAAGTCCTATAAACTCTGGATATTTTTAACGTATACGCTATATTTAGAGTTCTCTCTGGTTTGTTCTATGTCTACAGAATACTGCAATAAAAACATTCTAGATGAAATTCGAAAAATATATTATGTAAATAAAACCCACTTTAAGAGATATTTAAAATGCATGCATCTTTAAGAAAAGGATATATTTTATTAACTATGAGTACTAAAACAAAAATAGCTCTACTGTTTGTCTCATTATTTATATTCAACTCATATGCGGTTGCTGATTTAAGAAAATTCGGTACGTCAGAATACAAAAAACAACTCGCGGATATGGATCATGAGTTTAGGGCAAGTCCACAGTGCGATAACTTATATAAATGGTATTACAAAAAAGAATTAAAAAATGCAAAAAGCACAAGAAGCATTAAAGAAGGGGTTAAAAGAATATGTGCTGACGATAGGGCTGAGACTTTCTTGAAATCTGTTTCTCAGTACGTTAAGTATAAGAAGAATTATAATAAAAAGACTAAAATTAACTGGAAGCACATGCAATGTGATATTGACTTAACTACATTTAATCAAGCAGTCGGTGTTACCATGAAATATGAACAATATCCAAGTATGGGTAAAAACTTTAAGGAAGCTAAAAACTATGTAGTTAAGTCATGTAAGAGTTTCGTTATGGACAGGGTTAGGCCAAAATATGAAAAATTAGCTACAATAGAGCGTAAGAAAGAATTGGCCACAGCACAAGCGAAAAAAGAGAAGAAAGCAAAAAAATATGCCGAAAAAGCTAAGGCAGCAGCAAGTAAAAAAGCAATGGAAGGTGCTAAGTATGAGAAACTGGTCGACATTTATCATGATAAAGTTAATACGATTGTCTGGGGCCGTGAGTCTGCTGAAATAAAAGGATTAAGCTACATTCAAGACGGTGATAAGGGTTTGGATTTGTTTGCTTATGAGATCGTAAAGGCGGTTAAAGGGAAACAATATGAGTTGTCAAATTTAAAGAGCAATATTAGTCATCCCCCATTTGTTGAGCCAACGGTTAAAAAAGGTGAGTTTGAAAAAACATCTGAATTTGAAAAGCGTAAAGTTAAAGCTATCGCAAAATCACGTAAAGGTTGGGAGAAAAAACAGGCAAATAATAATGCCGCATTAAAGAAGTCTATAGACGCTGAAAGAAATTTTAATAAAGGTAGGTACATCAAAAAGCACATGGATAGCTTGATGCTTTCTACGATTGGTAGACCTGTAGTTAAAGGTGTCGAATACGATGCAGATAAAGAGCTCTTTAAAATATTGGTTACCAGCGAGAAAAGCCAGCAGATTGGTTTTTATGTTTCATTACCTGTAGCTATTAAAAAAGCCAAATCAGTAAAAAAATTGCTCAAAAATATGACTGTTGATGCAATTATATCTGTGAATACAGATAACAGCTTGAAGCCTATTGGGGCAGTCTTCCGTAATAATATGAACATGTTTCATGGCAAGGCGGTCAGTGCTGTAGATGGGACGAAATTGATTGACACATCTAATGCTCGTGCTGAAAACTATCAAGCCATGCTCAAAAAACAAGCTATATTGAATGCTAAAAATGCTAAACAAAAAGCTGCAGAAATTGCTAGATTTAAACAAGAAGAGTCAGAAAAAGAGTATTATGTTAATAGCAAATCAATGGCATTATGTGAGTCTTTAGATGGGGCAAAAATAATATTTAAAGCACTAGAAACAAATAATTATGCATCCGCAGCACCTTTAATGAAGCTCGGTAAATGCATTACTATACAAAAAGGTATGATGATACCCGTGACTATTTCTGAGAAAGCAGAATGGGACGGTGTAATCTTTGCAAAACTTAAAGTATCAAATGGAGCTCAAATGTGGACAACAAAGGCGACTGTCTGGGAGAGAAAATAATAATTTTAAATACTATGAAAGGCGGCTAATACGCCGCCTTTTTTATTGTTACGAATGTCTGCTTCTTCCTATAGAGGGTGCATAGCATATTTATGCTAAAGGTGCTCTTTCCTGATAGAACGGAAGTTAGATATTTTCTTTATGAATGTATTCTGTAAAGTCAGACTGTGTGAAAATTCGCCTTTAACCCGAGTCGTCCAGACTCGCCGTCTATGTGAATTTGGCGCGTGACCATGACTGAGGCTTGCCGGGGCCGAAATTTACCCGCAGGCGGACACTCTGGGGCACTGCTGGGTCGGACGGCAACTGAATTCGGCGACAAATATCGAGACCGAAATTACCCGCTTTTTTCACGAGATTATTTTCAAACAGAAATTGATGAATTCGCACACACTTCATGATAAAAAACTATGATGTTTTCACTGTTTTGTTATTTTGTGTTGTTGAAAGATGATGGGGGTAGCGGTTAAAAAGTATCAAAAAAAAATATAAAAAATGGCCCCACCACACAATGTGGCGAGACCGAATGAGTGAGACATCCTTGTCTTAAAGTTATTACCCCTGATTACCTGTTACCCGCATAAGCTGCTCCGAAATAGTGTCACTTGCAGCTTGGACTGAAGCCGGTGATAAATGAGCATATTTTTGTGTGACGCTTATGTCACTGTGGCGTAGTATCCGTTGGATACAAGACAACGAGGATCCTTTTTTCAATAGCATTGAAGCAAAGCTGTGCCGTAAAGTATGTGCGGTTACGCCTTCGATTTCTGCCTGTTGCATCAGGTTCTTAAATCCTTTCTTTATTGATACATAGGCTTTCTTCGTAGCAAGATTATAAAACGGTGGTAAGTTTTTATCGCATTCCTCCAGTACTTGTATGGCTGCATCGTTGAGCGGTATAGAGTCCGTCTTTTTTGATTTGGCATTTTTGCTGGGGATCACCATCACTTTATTTTGAATATCGATGTGTTCCCACTCACAATGTAAGCACTCTCCGAGACGCAAGCCTGTAGCTAATAAAAAGCGAATGATTTTCGCGATCTGGCCGTTATTTTCCATCAGCACAGGTATTAGTTTGTACAGCTCCTCTGCATTAAGGTAGCGTTCTCGGCCCTGCTCTTCGAACAGAGGTATACCAACGGCTGGATTTTTTATATTTATTACCTCCATGATATTTATGCCAACGTTGATACTGCTTTTGATTAATTGCAAATATCTATTACAGGTTCCATTTGCCAATCCCTGTTTGCGGAGATCATTGTGAAAAGCTTGTACCTGTCGTTTAGTAATCTGATTAACCTTGATATTATCGAAGGCTTTTTGAATGTGTGAGCGGTGCATCTGGCGATAAGTGCCGGCTGAACGGCGGCGAGGTTCGATGTATGGAAAAAAGTAATCCTCCATAAATTCACCATATGTCATTTCATTTCGTTTCTCCTTAATTTTAGCTTGAGGGTCGTCACCGAGTGCAATTTCAGCGCGTAACTTTTTGACTTTATCGCGAGCCTGAGCAAGAGTGATATCAGTTGCACGGCCCAATTTGACGTGTGTTGTTTTGTTACCATTCTCGGCACTGCGATAACGTAAATAGAAAGTCTTTGATCCTGATTGCGTTACAAGCATGTAAAGGCCAGTTCCGCCTTCATCGACGAGTTCTTGTTGACGTACATTTATATGTGAAGGTATCTCGTAAGTATTTGCTATGTGCTGAGTTAGTCTGATTTTCATGATGATATTGCTCCAATGTAATTTTGTTAAAACGATGAGGCCACGATGGCCCTGTATTATGTTGATTGACTGAATATCTAATTATCTGATTACGGTAAATACCTTAGGGGACTGGCATGGTCTTCCCGAAAAGCAATAAGGGACTAGGTTGCATCGGACCATTGAGGCCATACTTAATCCTGCCTGTATGCGTTGATGATGAGATAGCGATAACCAGTAATTGATATCGCAGAGAAGCTTTAAAGCGTATTCAGCATTCGGTAGTAGTACAGTTGAGATATCAGTAACTTGATTTCGAGTCTCATCGTAGATGTGTTTAGGAACTATCAAGCCGTTATAGAGCATCTGATATTCTTCGGTTTTGTATTCACTTTTCATCGTAAGCTCCGGTTAATAGTTGGTAGACATGCTTATTGTGTTCATGAACGGTGTAACACCATTTGTGTTTGTCGATGTTAGCTCCAACGTATTTCTCGATGAGCTGTAAAGCCTTTCGATGGCTGATACCTGTGCGTTCACTGATGGCGTTACGCAAGCGCATTTTCGTATTGATCCCTTCGGTAATGCAGGTTGTGGTTACTTCAATGAGTTCTTTATCAGAGTTTATGGATTCAGCTATTTTGATCTTATGTAGGCGTTCTTGATCAACAAGCTCGACTGAGGCAAGGCGTTCTTCATATGAGATTTTGGGATCAACTGAATAACTAAAAGCAACTTGACTAGCAACATTTCCACGACGCTTAATGTTTTCAAATTCAACGGTAGCGATTTGTGTTTTATCATCAGTACTTACTTTGTTAATGACAAAAGAAATATCACAGTCATCAACTAAGTCAGCTACTCCTGCATAGATTGACTTACCGCTTTTATTGGCGTGCTTATTAACGTGGGCAAGTGCAATGATGGTGCCACCTTTGCCGGTAAATCTGCGGAGTATTTTGTTCCATTCGCGCACATGAGACTTGTTCATTACATCAACAAACTTTTTCAAAGTGTCTAGGACTATAATTACACCATGCGCCTGATCATCATCGATGATTTTGTTAAGAAGTTGTATAAAGTTAGAAGCATTAAATCCCTCTTGTCCATCAGCGATAACATGTACGCCTAGCTCTTCGAAAATTTCAACTTTTGTAACTAAATCATTAAGTGCATCATCCAGATTGAAATAGAATACGTTACTGGCTTTAATTCTTTTTGCATGGATAGATTGAAGAAGTAGTGAAATGATTAGTAGTGTCTTGCCAGTATTTGGCGCGCCAAAGAAATAGTGTAGTTTTCCTAATGTTGCCAATTGATTAAGGACATCGATCTCATCTGTTAACTGAGATTTTAAGGTGTCACTTTTTCCGGTAAGACTAAAGTCCTCAAATATAGAAGGTGATATTGGTTTGCCAGGAGTGTGTTGAGTTGCTGTGTTACCGTATTTTATTGATAGTTGTAGAATTGTTTCTTTATCAATAGTGCTCTTTATTTCAGAATCCGAATTGAATTCGGCTCGAGCGTCTTCAGTGCCAAGATAATTGGAAGATGTTTTGTACCAACCATCAAAGATAGCGAAACCATCTTTATCCAATTTCTGATATATAAAGGCACCAATTAAATGAGTGATATGCGATTCTATATCGGGTGGAATGAACTGAATCATTTCTCGAATTTCATCATGAAGAGAATCTGATTTATCCGTTCCTTGGTTTGGTGTTTTTTTAGGGTTGTTTTTTTCTGAGTCGACTAAGTCTTCCCAAGAAATGTTATTTGACATGTGATATTCCTCGTCAAGTAAAAAAAGCAATAAATGCTAAATATTAAAAGGACTAGGTGGATATCACTTGATTTTTAAAGCGTTAATAAATAACGTATGACGAATGTCTTATAGGAGTAACTTATCCATGATACGTGAGACTCTATGTCTCTGTGTATCGCTTCCTTCGATACATTGGGCGCTTGCCGAATTTAACCGGATTATGAAAAATCCGATGCCGTATTCTAGTGTGTTTGTTGCATGGGTTAGGTCTATGAAAATCATAAATCTTAAGCATGTGCGTGAGATTGTATAAGAATAAATAATTAAGTCAATCTCGACGATTAGAGGCGTGTATTTTTTTGTTAAATAAATATTAAAAAGTTCATGCCTAAATATTTTATCAGGCCATAGACGTCCGATTTAATGCGCGTTCGCTTAATAAAAAACATATAGCTATGAAAAGCGCATAAAACTGATCGATTTTATATAGTAAGGTTTAAGTTGGTTGCATTGATGCATTAAAAAAATAAACCATAATTTTGTCCATAAGATATAAATAAAATTTAATTACTAGTGTTACGTGTTTAGCAGCTGCAGGGTTCAATTATCGGGAATTTTTATCGATAAAATGCAGAGGGTAAAAGCTAAAATACTGAAAAACTACTCCGGAAGGCATGTGCTACATGGGAATCAGTTTTTCGGCTTCAATTCCCAGCCGGAAAGCTAGGTTTAGGGGGGGTGAAAATCTGAAAATAGTGATTCACTCACTAAGTCCATGTCGCACATGATTTTTTGCTATTGGATGGCCGGAGTTATTCAGTTCCTCAGTTTCTCGCTGCTCCACGCATACAGACTGGACGGAACATTGGTTTTGCCTCTGTGAATACATCTCGGACAAATTTACGCGGCTATGGGTGAGAGAGCGCCTTCGGCTTGATGGTGCGTTTCGAATATCTGAATTTCCGATACAAAAGGACAAGCGTTACAACTAACAACAATCCCGCCAAAACTTTACTTCCCGTGGTAAACAAAGAAATGATGGTTGCGTAGGAACCCAGCTTAATTAAAGCGAGGCCAATCAATAAAGCACTAATAAAATATAAGAGCATGTAATTACCTTTTAAGTTTATGAAATATAGATGAGAGCCAATCCACCAGTACGGTTTCATGGCATCTATTGGGTGTGTGTTTAATGATTATCGATAAGGCTGATACCAGAGTGCGTATTGTTGTCTTCGTACTCGTTAAAGCATCCCGCCATTAACCTTGCCTGTTGATTTGCCGCATTGATGTACGACTCGTCATCAGGTAAATCCCATGCGGATACCATTTCAAGCGCATCAAGTATGTAGTCTTCTGGTGTGTTCATAAAAATCACCTCCTATAGAAGTAGTAATAAATTGGAATAAGAATGAGTAGGGTTAAAGTTGATGAAAGAGGATTTGAGTAAATCAGCAGTAAAAGAAATATCACTGCCAGAACTTTGGCCGGGCTATACAGAAGTGATAACGCGGCGATAATTATTAATATTGCAACTGTAATAAGCGGCTCCTATTGTTGAGAAATTTGAGTAAAAAGTCGGTATAGGGGCGGTATTGAAAAGGTTCTAAGGAAGAACGTTGTTGTGTGGGGTTATGCGAGGACGGATCATCCGAGTAAGAATCAAGAGGGCGGTAATGGCGTTACTTTTTGGTGTTCTCCTTTAGGGTTTCGATTTTCTCCATCAATTTCGATATTCCAGAAAAGGCGTATTGCCGTTTAATTTCTAGATGTGAAACCAATACTTTTTCATTTATCAATACGGCCAGTAAATATCCCGGTGTGTTAACAGACTTACCTTTGAATAAAGGGAATAGGTGAATGGATGAAATGGGCTGGTCATTAGAAATATCTTTTAGAGCGTTGTTGATGTCATCAATTAAAATCCACTCATTTGAAAAAAATCCCCCGCCAGAATTGTTTAGGATCCTAATGTAGAGTTTGTCTACTTGAATCCCTATGTTATAGGTGAGTGTGCTTTTGCTTGAGACGGTCTGGCATTTAGATGTGAGGATGATCTTAGGTGAGGGTGTTTCGGGTTTAGTGTTCTTTGATGTGTCGGCGGGTGCTGTGTTAATGCTTGGTTTTTTGGGCATAGGTTTCTCCGGTGTGTTTAGGTTTTCATATAAGGTACCGATAATTGCGCGAATCAGAATTGATTCAATTGATGTGGTGAGCGTTTAGAGGTTAGGGTTTTTACTAAGGAATGATGTCAGAAAGTTCAGGTGGGATAACAAGATAAATACCGCTTCCTGAATCATTAGCTATTGCTAATAACAAGTGGTAGTTAAGCTCGAGTGGGGTTGTGTATTCAGGGTACGTCAGCGCGAACTCTATTTGTTTCCATACATCGCCTCCTTTAAGGCTTTTGATAGAGTCTAATGGATCCAAAATGATTATTGTTGAAGGTGCTTCTTTCCAGAATTCTTTTGCCGATGATTCATCTTCGAAAGGTTCTAGTAGTTGTCTGCATAAATCTTCAGCAACGGTTTCTGGTAGTGTCAGTTTGGTCTTGTCTGGCCAGTGGTTTATGTATTGCATAAATTAAGGTCTCCATAAATGAAAAAAAGCCAGATCCTCGATGTGAGAAGCTGGCTTTTGATTGGTTAAAGTTGTGGAAAGATTGTCTTGTTATTAGAAATATTATTTAGATAAATTTATATAAAATAGTAATTAACGGTATGTGTGTAACTGATTCGGAGAGAACTTTGTATATGTTTTGTGAGGCTGCTTTAGATTTTCTGTTTTAATAATGATTAAAGTGACGGAGTAATTTATATCGTTAAAGGGGGAGTCTTATGCCTCTGATATTGCTTTTCAATTTAACCATGTAACAGAGTATGTTATCCTTGATGGTAAATAAATATTTATACTTTACGCATTGCTTATATGATTAGATGAAAAATGTAGAGCTCCCTATCGGTCTCTACGTAGACGGCCAATACAAACACATTACAGAAGTGGTTTCAGGGCTTGAGTGTGATTGCGTATGTCCCGAGTGTGGAAAAGAACTATATGCTGTTAATAAAAAGGGAAATAAACAGCAAAAACACTTTAGGCATGCTCATGATTCAGCATGTGAAAAAGCTCTCGAAACAGTTTTACATAAATATGCCAAGCAAGTCATAGCAGAAAAACGTACGTTATTTACACCTAAGCACATTCGGAAAATAAAACCTATATCAGATATCAATGGAATTGTGCACACCATAGATCCGGTACTCATCCCAGAGCAACGCTATGAATTTGATCGGGTTCTAGTTGAGAAATCTAGCTTTGATAGGAAGATACCAGATCTTATTGGGTGCTTCGATGACAGCTTCTTGAATATAGAAGTGTATGTAAGGCACAAGGTCGAAGAGGAAAAAATCAGTGTGTTTAGACGAAACAACGCATTGCTTATCGAAATAGATTTGTCTAGCCTTGATAAAGACTCGATACTGGATAGAGAAAAGCTTCATAAGATTATAATTGAAGATCCTTCGAACAAAACCTGGTTAAGCCATCCCGCTGGTGATGAAAAGCATTCCTGTGCCAAAAAAAATCTTATAGATAAAGTATTCGAAATTGACAAGAACATTCTAGAAAAGAATGGATATAGTAAGGGTAAATATTCAGAAGCTATAGTGGCTGCGAGAAAAGAGCTGTCGCATGCCTTTCATACCCTTCACGACTATATGAAAACTGACCGTCTCAATATTAGAAGGATGCATTTAGACAAAAATAAAAATCCAAATAAAGTTCCTTTCTTTTGTAATTATAAACTAGATCATGAGTGGATATTTAGCTGGCATAGATCCTTATGGCAAGCCTATGTTTACAAAGAATATATCCGAGGAAAATCTATTGAGCAAACAAACCCTGTTGATATAAATTCTATAGCCAAGAATTTAAGACTTATATACGGGCCTATTTCCGAGCTGGATAAGCTAGATAATATTAGATCTGATATCAGTGCTGAGGCTAATAGCCTTCTAAAACATCTGTTTACTACAGAAGAAGATATGCTTCTTCCTTCGATATATGGGATGATCTTCTTGTATTTAGACTTCTTAGATCAATGCGGGATAGTTTATAAGGAGGGGGCTGGCTATTTTATCAAGAATGAAAGCTATAAGCAGGACGTTAAAGTAGTATCAGAAAAATTCCATTTAAGTGACATTTACAGGCACTATCCAAATATTTATGCACGTAATATCGACAACATAATTGTATTTGATTTAGATATCAGTGTAACGCGATCGGAGTTAATCATTGCCTCTATAAAAAGAGCCCTCGAATTATCAGAAGGTCACGGTAGAATCTGTCGGGGTTGCAGCATGATTAGTCAGAAGCAAGACGGTGCTACCTGTCCATTTTGTGACTCAAGAGATATGAATCATCAATTTATTGTTAACTCAGGCCTGATAACAGGTTATGGAAGCTATGCGATACAGTTAGATGCTATGGTAAAAAAATCCTACATTAAAAACATGAAGATGAGATCGCTTTCTATCGTTCAGCTCTGGATATGACTAAAAGAAATATTTCAGTCATCAATAGTAATAGCGGTAAGCTGGAGGTTATTCTTAATTGCATTAGTTTAGATCTTATCTGATGATTCAGCTTGACTAGAAAATGGAATCCAGTGGTTCCAAAATTATGATGGTGGAAGGGGATTCTTCCCAGAATGCTTTTGCTTCGGTTTTATCTTCGAATGGTTCAAGTAGTTGTCTATATAAGTCCTCAGCAATCGGTCCCGGTAGTATCAGTTCAGTTATGTCTGGCCAATGATTGATGGTGTACATAAATTGATCTCCATAAATGAAAAAAGCCAGGCCCTCAAAGTGAGAGACTGGCATTTAATTGGTTGAAGGTTAGGGTTGTTTATGTGAAAGTTATTATTGAATTAATACAATAAAACTAGGGAATTCATGGGCAGGGTTAGATATGTTGCAGGCGTATACCAAAGGGGTTTTATTTGATGGTGAATAGATTTTCTGTTGAAATTTATTTTGGCTTTAATATAAGCGTGTGACTGTCAGATCAAGCCTGAATTGCTACACTGTAATAGTTATGATTTTAAGTACTTTCCTGAAGTCTGGCAAATCAAATCATTTATATAGCTTTCTAATGCTTGCATCACTGAGTCTATATCAGCTGGAGAGCTAATTCCAAAAGCAATCTTGATAGAATTGTCTGCATCGGGCCGGCTTCTTACTTTTTTAGTAATAAGTTCAAATGAATTATTGCTAATAATTATTTTTTGTAAAGCGCTTTCAAAGCAAATTAAGTAGGGCCATAAACTGTCTATTGATGCGAGATTTTTAATTTTTGATATTGATATGAAAGCTCGTTTATCTCCTGAAATCATTCTGCCCTCATCTGTTGATGAAACTGCAGCTAATAAAACTTGTTCTCCAATATCAAGATTAGATTGGTCTAAAGCAAGTATCTCATTTGCTGCATCAGTTGGTATTACATTAATTTCACTTGCGGATGCTAAAAAAGTTGATAGAGCATTATAAGCCTCCTCGCTTCCAAGTTTTTCAACGGACTTATTTTTATTGGCTAAATGTAATTGGAATTTAAGCTCTGGCAATACAGAAAAATTATGAGGTTCTGATTCATAAGAACTAATGAGCTCATTGAATAAATCGTACTGTGCTGTTTTCTTTACAACGTCACTGTCTAAGAAATACATATGTCTAATCCCTTATGATCCTTGCAGCATATGTAAATAGGATTGCGCTTCTTCACTGATATTTTCTAGTAGTGCTTTCTCTGAAAAAACACTCTTTATACAGTTAATGGCTTCGCCAGAGTTTTCAAAAAAATTCATAGCGGTATTAGCTGTTGGCCAATCCATAGTTTCAAATGCATATGAAGCGATAATGTGTCCGGGATCAATTCCATGCTGTTCACTTTCCTGCATCGCAAATACTGCTAACTCTGTGGGCTGATCAGGGTTTAGGTGTGCGAAAGAAAGTTCGTGTCTTCCTCTAATTAAATCAAGAGCGAACTTGTCAGCTTCAGCTTCTTCAGAATCTAGAGTGGTTTCAATTTCTTCGTTTAGAGTTTCAACTTCTGAATCCAAATCTTCATCTATTAAAAGGGTTTCGTCATTAACGTGCCCAAGTAAAAGATGAGCCAATTCATGTGCTAATACAAATAGTTGACGTGCTTTATGATTATGCCTAAAACCAAGTAAAATCGAAGGTCTTCCATTATGATTTACGATCATGCCGGTCATTCGTTTAGCACCTCTTGGCAGAGTTTCTAAAAATAACACTGGTATTCCGTGAGACCAGCATACCTCGAGAAGTCCTTCCAAATTCACATCGGTGCAATTGGTTTTTTGCATGATGTGTTTTCTCAATTCTATAGGGGTGTTTGGAAGCTTGGAATACTCTGGAGCGATATGGTTTGCTATTGAAGCTGCTGCTTTGCCTATATTTTTAACAACTGAGAGTTCATCTTGGTGAGTGTTTTTCCGGTGTTTAAATCTGGCTGTGAAATGGTCTTCCGTCAGGCATAAGGAGCCTTCCTCAGAGAAGTAAACTTCTAATCCAAGTCTTTGTTTAATAATTAAGGCAAATTGCAACGCACCAGAGCTTGTCTTTAAAAGGCTGTTGTCCCACCATTCGGGAAGTAGCTTTTGTACAAAAGTTCGAGGGTAGCCATTAGATTTAAGTAGCTCGTAAGCATCTCCTACGCTCAAAGTGCTGTTCTGATTATTCACTTTTGTTTTGCTTACTCCTTTTAGGTGGGTAGCTAAATACCCTAGAACATTATATTCTACAAAACATAAAATTATTATGTTAATTATAATATCACATACTAACTTAGGCCTGAGCCCTAGATGCTAGAAAACGAAATAAAACAGGCGCTTGAGAGTCATTTCAGTGCTCGTCGATCTGATAAAAAAGAACTTTTGTTCTTAGAAGAGCTTCGCTTAAGTGGGGGCGCTGCAAGGGCGGACCTAGTAAATGTTGAAACAATGCACTGTTACGAAATTAAGAGTGAAAAGGATAGTTTAAAGCGGCTTGTTAGCCAAGGCTCTAGGTATATAAGAGTTTTTGATCAGATAACACTTGTGACAGCAGAGACGCATCTAGACTTAGCGCTGAAAATAATACCTTCATGGTGGGGGATTATTCTGGTTCCTAGCTCAGCAGATGACTCATTTGTAGAAGTTCGTCAAGCTGGAAGAAATCCTAAGCTTGTTCCATCGCAGTTAGCTAAGGTGTTAACTAAACAGGAGTGTCTCGATTTCTTATCGGGACAAGGGCTTGTTAGGGGTAAAAAAAGCCTTAGCTTATACAGGCTCCAGGAGTTCCTTGTAGAAACTTTTTCTCTTGAGAAGCTGAAAGAGGTGGTTGTAAATGCGCTTCAGTTACGAGTACACGCTTTGTCCGAAGTGACTGCTTAATTCGAATGACTTTCTTTAATGACAAAGCTGATATGATGATTCACGCCTTCCAGTAAATGAGTTTCACCACCACCTTTTTTGTCGGTAATAGGTAAGCTGGGGTTTGCTCTGTCTGCAATCAGCTTGTCACCAAAAGAGTATAGCTCGCCTCGAAAATCTTTCTTGAACAGGTTGAGCATTATTTGGCTTAAACGAATAGATTCATCCTTAGTTCCATCATTCCCTTTCAATACTAGCCAGTCAGAGTTTAAAGTATATCGTATAGCTACCTTGCCCCTTCGAATAACTGGGCCTTCCTCCCATAGAGGAGAGACAACAGTGTAGTCACAATATCCTATTGTTACTCCCTCCATTTTGGAATTGACCCTCTCCCATAAATGTTTGTCCCATCGTACAAATCTAGATTGTCCCACACCAATTTCAATTGGGTATGCTCCTGATGCTAAATATACAGATTCAAATCCATTTTCATTAAAGCATAATATTAAATTTTTTATGTTTTCTATTAGTTCATCGCTTGGGTTTTCTGGCGCAACTCTAAAATCTAGCATTACTACAAATGTTTTATCATTAATAATCAGATTTCTGACTTTATTGCATTCGTTAATGATTTCTGCATTTGTTATTTCATCAGTAATACGAACCCTAAAAACGACAGTCGTCATTTTTTGCAAAAGCGGAAGTATAGTTAGGTTGTTTATTAGGTTTTGGTCGAATGGGTTTAAAGCGGGGTGAAGATTCAGGCTGCCACTATCAATTTTTTCTAATGTTAGCTTATAGCCGTCTAGTCTCCATCCAGAAACTATCCCTTCAGGAGATGCATAATCAGCTATTCCTGTATTATTCCAGAAATCAGTCAGAGTGGTATGTAAAGCTGAATGTTCTGTTTCAGTCCTAATTTCCATGCAGGGGGTTATTTTGCATTTGATTGGAGCTTCAAGTTTTTCAAGGGCTCGGTGTTCGCCGCGCTTCCATTTTAGTATGGGAATATAAGGTGTTTCATTGATATTGATAGCTTGTTTCCTTTAGCAGTATTTCAATATTTTCGATCCTGATTAGATAACAATTGTTTGATAATATCCAGACAAATATTATGCTTTTTAGAGGGGTGCAGATACACGATTTTTCTTACGAGGTGTAATATTGCATCTGTGTGTAGGTTTTGATCCGTCAGTTTTGCTCGAAAAGTATGGTGTTTAGTGGTTCTCAGAAATGATCTTGCGAGCGTCCGCTTTGTCTCGTAATGGATGTGTGGAGTCTGATTATTGGGATGAGTTATGCGTTTCGACCAGTCGACTAATAGTCTAGAGGTCTATGCATGAAATTTTCGTAAGTGAAAGATTTCAAAGGGGAAAATGGTGGGCCCGGACAGATTTGAACTGTCGACCTGCCGATTATGAGTCGGACGCTCTAACCAACTGAGCTACGGGCCCTTATTTTTTTATTTTTGCTTTGCGGAGAAGTTGCATCCAATAAAAAGCAGACGCGTATTATATGCGTCTGCTCTG
>Ga0316204_10006842_pt1 | contig 17145 bp, 16 predicted proteins | sample 6monrhotite_MG_2_FD_205661 | JGI IMG/M metagenome (GOLD analysis project Ga0316204, IMG submission 205661) | Microbial mat bacterial communities from mineral coupon in-situ incubated in ocean water Damariscotta River, Maine, United States -... | ecosystem: Environmental > Aquatic > Marine >... | reverse complement strand
GTGCGCCGCAGTAAGACAGATCAAAGTGGTAACGGTTTTGATGTACTGAGGTAAAGCGACGCTGCTTTTTTTTGACGGGCTGCGGCTCAAAATCACCGTTGCGATCACTTTGCAGGGTTTTACTGGAGAAGCCATTGCGGCTGTTGTCGGTGCTAATTTTTTCGTGTTTAGAATAACCTAAATGATCACCAAGCTCGGCATTCAATCTTTAATATCGTTATATCTGTTTCTAAGATTTCAATTTTCATCGTGTTTTTTCCAAGGCACTTAAGAAACTTTGAGCTAATCAGTTATGCCAAACAATTTTGGCAATATTTCTTCCGCTTTACCGAGGCACATCTCTTTAAATTTGGGGTTGTGAGGCTCCATTGGTTCGAGATTAATATAAATTGTTCGTGCGCCTTCGAATTCTGCCGAACGTACAAAGTTAGACGCAGGTGAAACCAGCCCCGATGTACCGATGGATAAATAAAGGTCACATCCCCGCAAAGCTCTTTTCGATTGAAAGCCCTCTTCAGTTGGAATCACTTCGCCAAAAAGGACTATATCAGGACGCAGCGGTGACTCACACTTGGGACAAAGAGGAACCTTCTCCAAATGAGCATCAGTATCGACATAAGGTTCGAGTTCACATGCCTCATTTGAACACCGTGTCCGATCTATTCGTCCATGAAGCTCTATCACTTTTTCAGAACCCGCTTTTCGATGTAACCCATCTACATTCTGAGTTATAAGAAATAACTCCTGATCAGGGAGTAGACTTTTCTCAAGCTCCGCAAGTGCAAAGTGTGCTGGGTTCGGTTCGGCACCCCTCACCTCTTCGCGTAAAGCCCCAAATAACTGCCATACTTTGAGCGGATCTGAATGTAGCCGATCAATATGTCCGTATTCTTCAACATTATACTCATCCCAAACACCGCCCTTGCCACGATAGGTCTGTAAACCTGAGGCGGCTGAAACACCTGCACCCGTAAGGATTACAATTTTTTTATAACCAGAAATGTCTATTAACATGATTTATCAATCTCAACTTATTTACCTTAAACGACCGGCACTCGTTTACCCAATCCTCGTATGGCATCAACCATCGGCAATCCTTGCCACAGTAAACCTGATACAAAAAAGGCACAGCGGTTCTATTCCAATGCTCTTTTACGGCACCAATATCTTAAACTCTATTGATTGCTATCTTCTTCATAATCAATTGTCAGCGTAATAGAGTCTGGTGCATCAGATGGCAACCCACTTCGTTTAATGTAAATTGAGGATATTGGAGAGTCTGGTTCGTTATTTGCGTAAACGTGAGTACCCTTCGTTGATTTAGCCCAATCCATTTTTATTATTTTTTTCATTATTTGTTATCCTTTCCGACGATTCCTGTCGACATTATTCAAATATTATTCTACTGCATCTATATTCTTCGCAACCACAAATTACTTTGACTGCTTTCAGCTGAAGGATGCCCAATGTCAGCTATCGCTGCAATACAGCCTCTTGCCAATCGATCAATCAAGGTCCGTTTCTTTACGATTGCTGTCCCACAGTACTGCAACAGCAGCGTCTTTAGCTAGTCAGAAAGAGCCAATCGACACTTAATGATTTAGTTATGATACCTTCTGCAATATACTGATATTCAATGAAAAATAATTTTATAATGTATTGCATATGTCAGTTCAGAGTTCTTTTTGACCATTTCTATTCACAGGTAAATCACTACTACTGTGAAATTATAAGTACAATCGCTGTTTTCCACATGAGCACTTTTTGAAATGACAATATGGAGTATGGCTGTAAGGCGTTTGCGGAGTCCGTTTTATCTGTTGGTTTGTATTTGCATCGCTCCCGCCGTGAGCATTGCTAGCGAGCCAAACACATCATTCACCAAGATAAAGCTTTATGCTGAATTGGCCAATGCGGCTTATCTAACGCAAAAGGAGGCTCAAAAGATAATCGTTGCACAAGGTTATCGTCTTACCCAATACAGCAGTGTGGCGGGTGTGGAAGTAAACTATTTGGTTGCCACCAATGACGCGCTTAAACACCAAATTATCGCCGTGCGCGGCACGGCCAATGTCGATAATGCTATCGTCGATGTATCACTGAAACTTTTACCCGACAAACATGCCAAGATCGCTTTGCACCAAGGTTTTGCGCAAGCCGCAGAAGGCGTCTACAAGTCAGTGCTTCCAGTGCTCAACAAGGACTACAAAACCAGTACCACCGGGCATAGTCTGGGCGGCGCAATTGCAGTAATCCTGGCCATGTATCTCAATATCGACCAGTATGAACTAGGCCCCATTACTACCTTTGGCCAACCCAAAGTCACTAATGTTAGCGGCGCATTGGCATTCCGCCATTTGGAGGTTACGCGCGTTGTCACCTCGCAGGATTTGGTACCGTTGGTACCGCCCCTAGATGTAATGGACATCAATAATCTCGATATTTATTGGCACTTAGGCAAGGAAATTGTTTTGCTGAAAGGGTATGACTATGCCGTACTGGAGGGTGTGAAGAGCATGATGCGCGCCACCAAGATAATTAACACATCACTTAGCCAAGAGAATCTTGAACATCACAAAATGGCTCGCTACCTGGCACAGACCGAGCAAAAATCCGAGCAAGCCAATCTGGTGCCTTATGAAACCAGCATTGATTTGTTTAAATTGTTCGGCCAATAGAGAGTCAATATGTTAGCGTGATTATCACTTTTTAGATTATTTATCTTTATTTAGTCGATGAGCCTGCATTGCATCGTGCCACTGCTCATCACCGGCATGCATATACCGTGATGTCGTATCGATTTTTTCATGTCGAGCGCTTTTCTTTAGATAACGTAGTTCGATACCTTTATCTGCTTGATGTGTAATGGCGGTATGCCTAAACCAGTGTGTCGAGGCTTTTCGTAATTTTGCTGCTTTATGTGGCTCAGCTTCTTCCAGCAGGTTTGCTGCTTTCGACACAACATCCTTGACGATCCTGTAGATCATATTGGACGTTATCCCGCTAGTGCCTTTCAAGCTGAGTATTAAAGGTGTGGTTTCACCAGGTTCTGGTAATTTTGTTAATTTGTGGAATCGTCTATATTTTGCCAATGCAGACAGCATGTCATCGTTGACCGGAATACGCGCTGTTTTCCTTCCTTTCCCGGTTACCTCCCACCACCATTTGCCGCGCACCTCAATGAAACTTCCCATGGTGTGCTCTGCAATTTCGCTTGAACGTGGCCCCAAAAGATACAAAAGAGAAAACAAAAAGCGCACACGTTGAAAGTGTGCCTGCTCACGGTCAGTGTCTTGTGGAAGATTTTGTATATAGAAAAGAACACTCTCCCATAAATCCTCCTCAAGAAAACGCTCAACGATATCAGACTCACGAGATTTTGATTGTGTCCGCACGCGACGCCTGGCCAGCGCCAATGGATTTCCCGCTAGATAGCCGGCTTCAACAAGGTAGTTCATCAGTGAGTTGTTGATCACCAATGCCTGTTTCAAACTGCTGTCCTTCAATGGTCCTTGAAAGGGCCGCCAATCTTGGCTGTGACGTGAGGCTCTGGGTCCACACCATTGTTCAGCTGGCTGGGGATCAGCTAAAAAGTCTTTAAAAGCATTGAAATCCTCCCTCGTTAAACCTGAAAGTGGTTTGCTTTGCTTCATAATTGACCACAGCAAAAGTCTTTCGGCTTCTTTACGGTAGTTACGGTAGGTTTGCGGTGAGTCCTTGTATTCATCCAGCCATACGTTGATTGCATCTAAATCATTGTCTGCCTGAATTATTTTTGCGGATGTATCCGCACGATTGCCACCATAGCAGCCGTTTAGGTGATCAGGTAGCGAAACCAATTCCAGGGGCATCGTTGGCGCAATGACTTTTTCTATATTTTTCATATATATAGCACTCAGAAGGTCTGCTGTATTGGTCTGCCCTGCTAATTCTACCGTATTCATGATAATAGGCATAATCATGAATTAGTAATCTATAACGTGTTATTTATTACGTGTTACATGTGCATGTATAATATGATACCGATCTTAGAATTAGACAGCGCTTAGTTTGGAGAAAAAAACATGTCACGACCTGGTGTGTCATACGAAGATGTCTCAAAAGTGGCTACCACCCTACTCAGCCAAGGAACACACCCTTCGGTTCAACGGGTACGTAATGCGTTGGGTACCGGTAGCAACACCACGATCGATCGCTATTTGAAAAAATGGCAGGAAACGTTCAAACAGGAAAAGCGAACGGTGCTGCCAGAAACACTACCGGAAGAGCTGATGTCTCCACTGGAGACGTTTTGGCAAACGGCTATGGCACGTGCTGAGGCAAATTACAAAGAGTTCAAACAAACACTCCAAGATAAATGTGAAGAAATCGAGTCCACCAAGGACACTGCCCTCCTCCAGCTCAAGGAGAGGAATGAGGCATATCATCAACTCGAAATTATATTGAGCGACATGCAGGCAGAGAAGGATTTATTGAAAGCCTCACAGCAACATCTGGAAGGTGAATTAAAAGCTAGCCAGGCGCATGTCTCGGAGATAAAAGAACAGGCCGATCAGTCAATTCAGCTTGCTCAATCCCGGATACAGGACCATCAGAGCCAGATCGAAACACTTGAAGATACCCTTGCTTCTCAAAAAGTGGATGAGGTCAGGCGAATCGCAGATCTCGAGGCACGGATTCAATATGAGCGAAAACGGGGTGAAGATGCAGACTCACGGCTTATGGTGGATATCGATACATTACGTCAAAAAATAAAGCAGAAAAATGTAGTCATCACCACTCTTGAGAAAGAAGTAAAGGCGCTGTTGCAACAAACTCATGAGCAGCAAGCTGAACGACAAGCGCAACAAATGGACCATGATAAATCCGAAAAAGTATTGTCTGATAAAATAAATATTGATCGTGAAACGATTACTCAGGCGGAAAAGCGCGAAATCAACCTGCAGAAACAGCTCAATGACTTCACTGGGATCTTCGAAAAAATGCAGCAAACGTTGAATGAAAACCACTGTCGGGAAATGGCGTTATCTCAACAGGCCGCAACGTTAGAAGCTCGCCTAGTTGCGAGTCAAACTGCACCTGTAGATAAAAGTGATACTTAAATAAGTATTACCTGTAGTGGTGTCATTACCAAGGGAAACTGGCGGACTAATTGCCAAGGGACTTTGTCGTAGCACCGTACCAGCAATCAGCTAAGTTGTAGTGGTTCAAACTTAATCTGACAGTGACCGGTTTTTTGAAGCCGAGACTGTAACAAATTCTGTGTAAACTGCCCGAATTAACGTTTATACATAATCAATCAAACGGTCTTCAAACGCCGGTCACAGTCAAATGACCGTAATGGTTAAAAGCTGACATTTATCCCTATTATGCTAGGTCATAACCCCGATAAATCGAGGTTTATTATTCTTATTGCGGTTGCCATTAGATCCTTGCCCTCCTGTATTTTCTCGTACGAGCCTGACATTTTTAGCAATTAAGCCCCCATTATCGGGATGACATTCAAACTCAACGGAAGCACCAGCCTTTAAAAACTGGCAGCGAACAAGACCTGATTTACGAACCATTATGTCTGGCCCAGATCCATTATCAAGAAATCCATACTCTTTTTCTCTAAACCACTTTTTAACAACCGCTTGCAATTTTTCACCTCTAATTATTTAACAGTGTATTTATTCCAATGTTACATTAGTTTTTTTGTCTGCTTTCAGTGTGGAAGTTTACACGCATCCTGTCAGATATTAGACTCTTTTTCGTATGAAAACCTCAAGTTGGAATCATTCATGGTAAAGCCCGCCATCACCGGCAACAATATAGAGGCTGTCGCAGTATTGGATGTCACCAACAGCGCGGTAGCAGGAATGGGGGATGGCTTCACTGAACTATGACGTATCCTATTCAATCTCTTCAATATAACTACGGTTAATCGGTGTCTGAACATACATTGATTTTCCATTCACAACTGCCCAGAAATAGTAATAGCCCTTATCCGGTTCTGTAGTTACTTTCCCTTCCTGCACTATCCATGATTTTACGTGCGCCCCGTCGGCATAGGTCACCTTATAATTGCCTTCCAACCACGTGACTCCAAGCCGTGATATTTTATTTTGCTGTTCTTCGCTACACCCAATCAGTACTGTTACGAAGACAACCAGTAAAAAGAAAATATTCAAGGGTGTTTTCATTGTTCTTACCATTTCCAACCTGCCTAGCTTGCGCGTTATGAGTTTGTGTATCGATCGCAGCGATTTACTATTTCGGCCATCCCTGCTTACCTTTGATAAAAAGACAAAAAGGAATAGCTAAGGGGCCAAACATAGCGCCCATAATGCCCCAAAATTGTGCGATTTCGCCATTATCGCACACCTTAATCTATATTCGTTCTTTGCAAGACTCAGCGAGCAATCTAGCCTGGGTTTCTCCTCTCAATACTTGACTTACGCTGTTAAAGATCTATCGATCTCGACCTCGGATTCCAACCAGTCCTGCTCCGAATTTCTACCTTGAAAACCACGCTGTTCCGCCCGGTAGTACGCCGCTTCAGCAATCATGTGCTGCCGTTCTTCGGGCTGGACTGTACCTTTTTTGGCACCCGTTGAACTTGCTTTGCGGGTAGCTGGCTTACGGGTGGTTTTGGTCTCTTTTTTATGCTGTTTCATAATGTGTACTCCTGTGTTGATGATAAGAATAAAGCCCTGGCGCCGCTCACCACATCATCAGCCTTTATCGCTGCCATAGAATTAACGTCGCCTCGCTTGGTACACGTGCTTCCGAATGATAGGGAACAACACGTGGCGTAAAGTCTCCCGTCGAACGTGAGGTTGTGACTGTGACTCGATAAGAGTAGCCATTGACCGCGCCCGCTATCGATTTTCCTTGCTGCATGGTCACGGAAAACGCCTCGTCCGTTTCCAGCGGTTCCGCATACAGTTGAACCTGGATAAATTCAGGGGGGATATCTCCCAGATAGACCTGTACCTCGAAAGAGCAGCCGTCGCTTTCCTCGCGTCGAATGTCCAGGTTGCCCCAATGGATTTCATGCCAGTGACGGTTCAACACCTGTTCCCAATTCCGCAGCGCCTTACCAAGTTTTCCGCCTTGTGCAGTACGGTGGTTAACAGCCGTCGCGGACGGTAGGTAGAGCCGTTCCACGTATTCGTGCATCATGCGGTTGGAGCTGAACTGCGGTGTCAGTCGGGCCATGCTGGTGCGCATGCGTGCCACCCAGGCGCGAGGAATGCCGCTCGCATCCCTGTCATAAAACAGCGGGGTGATCTCTTCTTCTAACAGCCGATAAAGCTGCTCTGCCTCGACAACATCCCACTCCGGCTCGGCATGTTCCTCGCCGTTGCCCAACGCCCAACCGACGTCTTCGGAGTATGCCTCTGCCCACCAGCCATCCAGCTCGGATAGGTTTAACCCGCCATTGACCAGTACTTTCATGCCGCTAGTGCCACAGGCCTCCCAGGGTCGGCGCGGGGTGTTGATCCAGACATCAACCCCTTGCACCATCTCCTGGGCCAGACTGATGTCATAGTCTTCCAGAAACACAACACGGGCACGGACTTCAGGCCGTCGCGCAAACCGCACCCATTCCTGAATAAAATCCTTGCCCGCATTATTATGCGGATGAGCCTTACCGGCAACGATGATCTGCACCGGCCGCTCCAGATTGTTCAACAGGCGAATGAGACGCTCGGGGTCATGCAGCAACAGGTTGGGACGTTTGTAGCGGGCAAAGCGTCGTGCAAATCCCAGCGTCAGCACATTCGGGTCAAGGACATTCTGCGCCTCGGCAACGACTTTCGGCCCCTCTCCCCGTTGGCCCAGATGCAGGGCAAGTCGCTTACGCGCGTAATTGACCAAGTCCGCCCGCTCCTGACCACAGAAGTTCCACAGCGCCTCGTCACTCAGCTTTTCAATGGCGTTGGACAGGGGTTCCAATGTCCCAAGCCATCGCCCCTTGCTTGCGGCCTGGGTCCAGAGTTCGTCGGCCCAGGGCGAGTCCCAGGTCGGTACATGCACACCGTTGGTCACGTGGGTCACCGGCACTTCGTGTTGTGGCCAACGGGGATAAAGGTCATGAAAAATGCGTTGACTCACCTTGCCATGGAGCCGGCTGACACCATTGGTCATGCCGCAGGTGCGCATCGCCAGATAGGCCATATTGAACGGCTCATTGGGGTCGTCGGCATGCTTGCGTCCCAGAGCGCCAATCTCTTCAATAGTAAGGCCAAGCCGACTGGTATAATCCCGGCCGTACTTCAAGATCAGTTCTGTAGAGAAGGTATCGAATCCGGCGGCCACCGGCGTGTGAGTGGTGAAGACGTTTCCCGGCCGCGTCGCCCATAAGGCTTCCTGGAAATCGACGTTGTTACGATCCATAAAGCAACGAGCCCGTTCCAGAGTCACAAACGCCGCATGGCCTTCGTTGAGATGACAGATGTCGATCTCCAGACTCAAAGCCTCGATCAGCCGCCAGCCGCAAATGCCCAGGACGATCTCCTGCACCATACGCATCTCCTCGCCGCCGCCGTAGAGCTTGCTGGTGATACCCCGGTCGCTGGGGCTGTTGAGCAAATCGTTGCTATCCAGCAGGTATAAAGTGACCCGCCCGACCTGGGCCTGCCACACCCGGAAGCTCACCCGTCTGCCGGGAAAGTCGCTATAGACACGCAGCCATGCGCCGGAGCGGGAGCGCACCGGCCTCACCGGCATGCTGCTCGGCTCGTTGTAAGGGTAGATATCCTGCTGCCAGCCACTGGCATCCAGGGTCTGACGAAAATAGCCCTCCTGATACAACAAACCGACACCGATCACCGGTACCCCGAGGTCGCTGGCTGCCTTGAGATAATCACCCGCCAGTATGCCAAGGCCACCGGCATACAGCGGCAACGCCTCCCCGAGGCCAAACTCCATGCTGAAATAAGCGATCCCTTTTAAACCGGCATCGGCATGGGTCTCACCGTACCAGCCCGGCTGCTCAAGATAGTCTTTGCGCTCTGTTGCCAGTCGTTGCAGTCGTTCCTTGAACTGAGGGTTTTTGTTCAACTCTTGCAGGCGTTGTGGATCGAGATTCTGCATCACGGCAAAAGGGTTTTTCGTCTGTTCCCAAACCTCTGGATCCATTGCCTTCCACAACGCATCGCCAGCGTGGCTCCAGGTCCAACGCAGATCCATGGCCAGATCCATCACCGTGTCGACCAAGGGGAGCAGCTCTGCGGGCAACTCACCGACATCGCGTATCATAAAGCGAGGAAAAGTCATTCAGCCCCTCCACTTCCAATCGCGAATCTCAGGCATGTCCTCACCGTAGGTCGTGATGTATTGCCTGTGTTCGATCAATTTGTCGCGCACAAATTGTTTTGTGTAGGCCCCTACCCGGCTGAGCTTTGGCACCCGATCGATCACATCTGCCACCAGATGAAAACGATCCAGGTCGTTGCGCACGACCATGTCGAACGGCGTGGAGGTCGTGCCTTCTTCTTTATAGCCACGCACATGAAGATTTTTGTGATTAGTACGGCGGTAAGTCAGGCGATGGATCAACCAGGGATAACCATGATAGGCGAAGATGATCGGCTTGTCGGCGGTGAATAAGGTATCGAAGTCCTTGTCCGAGAGGCCATGCGGATGTTCTTCCTGCGGTTGCAGTGTCATCAAATTCACCACGTTGATCAGCCGTACTTTGAGATCCGGGATGTGCTGGCGTAACAGCTCTACTGCGGCAAGCGTCTCTATCGTCGGCACATCGCCGGCACAGGCCATCACTACGTCAGGTTCAGCATCCTGATCATTGCTCGCCCACGCCCAGATGCCGATGCCCGCCGTGCAGTGTTTGATCGCCGCGTCCATGTCGAGCCACTGTGGTTGAGGCTGTTTGCCCGCCACGATGACGTTGACGAAATCACGGCTGCGCAGGCATTTGTCCGTGATATAGAGCAGCGTATTGGCGTCGGGTGGCAGGTAGACGCGAATGATGTCGGCCTTTTTGTTCACCACATGATCGATGAAGCCCGGGTCCTGGTGGGAAAAACCGTTGTGATCCTGGCGCCAGACATGAGAGGTCAACAGGTAATTGAGTGAGGCAATGGGCCTCCGCCAGGGGATCTCTTTACTGACCTTTATCCATTTCGCATGCTGATTGAACATCGAGTCAATAATGTGGATGAAGGCCTCGTAACAGGAAAACAGACCATGACGCCCGGTGAGCAGATAGCCTTCCAGCCAACCCTGGCAGGTATGTTCGCTTAATATTTCCATGACCCGGCCATCGGGCGCGAGGTGATCGTCTTCGTCCAAAGTCTGCGCCATCCAAGCGCGGTTGGTCACCTCGAACAAAGCACCGAGACGGTTGGAGGCAGTCTCGTCCGGGCCAAAGACACGGAAGTTGCGGTGGTCTGTATTGAGCTGCATGACATCGCGTAACAGGAAACCCATCACGCGAGTCGCCTCTCCCAATACTTGACCGGGGCCGGGCACCTCGACGGCATAGTCACGGAAGTCAGGCATTTTCAGGTTCTTGAGCAGGATGCCGCCATTGGCATGAGGGTTGGCGCCCATACGGTGTACGCCTTTCGGTGCTAACTCTGCCAGTTCCGAAATCAATGTACCGTTATCATCGAAAAGTTCTTCCGGCTTATAACGCTTCATCCATTGCTCAAGCAGCTTCACATGCGCCGGCTTGGTGGCCATCTCGGCCAACGGCACCTGATGTGAGCGCCAGGAACCCTCGGCTTTCAGGCCATCGACTTCTTTCGGCCCTGTCCAACCCTTGGGTGTGCGCAGGATGATCATTGGCCATTTCGGGCGCTGGCTGATGCCATTGTTGCGGGCATCATGCTGAATAGCTTTGATCTCGGCAATTATCGTATCCAGCGTTGCGGCCATCTGCTGATGCATGACTTCGGGTTCAGAACCTTCGACAAAATAGGGCTTGTAACCGTAACCGATGAATAGGCTCTCTAACTCCTCATGACTCAGCCTAGCCAGCACGGTCGGATTCGCGATCTTGTAGCCGTTGAGGTGCAAGATGGGAAGCACCGCGCCGTCGTTAAGCGGATTAAGAAACTTGTTGGAATGCCAGGCCGTGGCCAACGGTCCGGTTTCCGCCTCGCCATCGCCGACGACGCAACAGGCAATGAGGTCAGGATTATCGAACACGGCCCCAAAGGCATGGGCAACTGAATAACCGAGTTCGCCTCCTTCGTGAATAGAGCCGGGCGTTTCAGGTGCCACATGGCTGGGGATACCACCAGGAAACGAAAACTGCCTGAACAGTCTCTTTATGCCCTCGCTATCCTGGCCAATGTTGGGATAGACCTCACTATAGGTCCCCTCCAGGTAGGTGTTGGCCACCAGCCCCGGACCACCGTGACCTGGGCCGGCAATATAAATGACATTCAGATCATGGGCCTTGATGAGACGGTTGAAGTGTACGTAAATAAAGTTGAGCCCCGGTGTCGTCCCCCAATGGCCTAGCAACCTGGGTTTGATATGTTCAAGCTTGAGAGGCTCTCTGAGCATGGGGTTATCCAGCAAATAGATTTGCCCAACGGAGAGGTAGTTCGCCGCCCGCCAATAGGCGTTCATCTTGCGTAGCTCTTCGGTGGAGAGCGGCTGCTCCTGGAGCATCGCGTTAATTGTCGGTTTTTCCATTCTCTTTTCCGCTCCTCTTTAGTTGTTTACTAACGGTCGTCCACCAACGCCAGCGTGTGGCGGGCGATAATTAATTCCTCATCCGTTGGAATCACCCACGCCGAGACGGCACTCTCCAAACGGCTAATTCTCGGCCCGCCTGTGGCGTTCGCGGCTTCATCCAGACGCACCCCCAGCCAGGCCGCCTCCCAGCAGATGCGCTCTCGGATCTCAGGCGCGTGTTCGCCAATTCCAGCGGTAAATACCACGGCATCCAAACCACCCAGCGCCGCGGCAAGTGAACCCAGCTCACGTCCGGCTCGGTAAACAAACATTTCAATCGCCTGCTCGGCTTGAGAGCTCTCGCTTGCCAGCAGCGCCCGCATATCGCCGCTGATGCCGGACAAGCCAAGTAACCCTGACTGATGGTGCAACAAGTCGGAGACGGCATCGAGATCCATCCCTTTCTCCCGCATCAGATAGAGAATCACGCCGGGGTCAATGGCGCCGCAGCGCGTGCCCATCGGCAAGCCGTCCAGCGGTGTGAAGGTCATGGTGGTTGCGATGCTTTTGCGGCCTTTCATGGCGCACATACTGGCACCGTGGCCAAGATGGGCAACAATCACGCGACCTTCCGCGCCAGCACCGAGAGAGTCCGGTAGTACGCCAGCAATATATTCATAAGATAGACCGTGGAAACCGTAACAACGCACACCCTCCTCGGTCAGGGCAAGAGGAAGCGCAAAGCCTTGTGCAACAGACGGCATGGTGTGGTGAAAAGCGGTATCGAAACAGGCCACTTGCACCCATTCTGGCTGCAACTGTTTGAGCGCCCGAATGGCAGCAAGGTTGTGAGGTTGATGTAACGGGGCCAGTGGCACCAGTTGCTTCAGCCTGGCATCCACCTCGGCATCGACGATCACAGGTTTGGAAAAAAATGTCCCACCATGAACGACCCGGTGACCTGCCGCGACGAAATGGAGATCAGCTGCGTAACGCTCAAGCCACCCCAACAAAATTTGCAGGGCGTCGTCATGGGTTTGCGCCGCGACACTTTCGTCTATTAACGATCCATTGTCTCGCACACAGCGAACCGTCAAATGAGTTTGGTGACCGATGCTATCGATCTCCCCACGATACCAGGCATCCAACGATTCTTTTTTTTCGTCAAAAACAAAAACGGCGAATTTGATACTGGACGAACCGGAGTTGATGATAAGAATCGCTTCATTCAACACACTATCCTCCATTCTTGGGAACGCTTAACCTATCTTTCTACGGCCATCCTTGGCCTAGTCGTCATTTCGCCTCGCCTAAAAGCGCATACTGGTTGGTGCCATGCAATGAATATGACGCACACTAAAAATCTAAAATCTCAAACGCCACGGGTATATACCCGTGGCGTTATGGATTTAGGTCTAATTGTACGCCCTATTTCCTCCTGTGGTTGCAGCGGTTGGGTATGGTCCACAATATGATCAGCCCCTAACTTCTTTACCCAGGCTTGCGAGCTTTTACGCGATGCGGTGGCGATAATTAATTAATACACTAAAAACAGCATAATAAAAGAAACATTATCAAATATTATTTGACAATATGCTGTTAGAAGACCTTCAGGTCGTCCTCAAAGTGGCTGAAGGAAAAGAGCAAAAGTATTTTGAATGGGTATTTCTCAACAAAACCACATTTTTACGAATAGCAAATGATCTGCCGGAGGCTTTGGGTTTTTTTCCGGTACAAAAATAATACGCCGTTGGTTCATTTGTATTATCTATCGCCCATGTCAGTCTCTGAATTGATATATGCTACTACTGATAGTCAACTATTACATGGCCTATTGGCAAAAAAGGTATATCGTATGACAGAACGATTCAGGGTGTTAATTCTGGGGTATGGTGAAATGGGCCATGCCATGGAATACCTTCTCAGAGAACGACAGCAACTGGATATCTGGGAGAAATATCCACAGGACAACTTCCGCTCAGTGGTGCTTGAGGATGCCGCACCCTTGGCGGATATAGTGTTATTTTGTCTTCCGGTCAATCCGCACCGGGAAATCGTTAAACAAATCGCACCCCTTCTCAAAAACACCTGCTTCTGTTTGAGTATTGCCAAAGGTCTGGACGAAACAGGTCAAACCGCTGCGCAAATCTTTGCCGAGGTACTTGAATCTCATCAGGCTTATGGCTTGTTGTATGGCCCAATGATCTCCGAGGAGATCCGTGCTGGTCGTTACGCCTTCGGACAACTGGGTTGTAGTAATACTGATTCATATCACAAAGTACACGAGCTGTATCATGGTACGCGTCTTTTTATTGAGCATACTTTAGACATCACAGGAATTAGTTGGTCAGTAATCCTGAAAAATGTTTATGCTATGGTGTTTGGAATGGCGGATGAATTACAGCTAGGTGATAACGTGCGCGGTTATCTCTCAGTTGCCGCCTTGCGGGAGCTGGACCAGATTGTTTGTAAAATGGGTGGGCAAGCGGGCAGCCCATATCATCTGGCAGGATTAGGGGACTTGATCACTACCGCCACCAGTGAAGATTCACATCATCATGAATTGGGACGTATGTTGGCGCGAGAGGAAACCCGAAGTATCGAAGGTGAAGGCATCCATACGCTTGAGATGATCAATCAGCATCGGTTATTTAAAACGGAAGACTATCCACTCTTTCAGCTGATACACGATATCGTCAGAAACTCGCGTGATGCAAATAAAAGGATCGATGGATATTTGCAAAAGGTTTATTCCTAATTAACTTCTTATAAATTTTGGCAGTAAACGCCCTGTTTTCTTCTGATATTGCTCGTATTCAGAACCAAACTGATCTAGTAACTGCTGTTCTTCATATTTCACTCGAAACAGGTAAATCAATATGAACGCAAGTAATCCCAATGGACCCGCCAACCAGTTCTCGATAAGTAATGCCTGGCCGATTGCCCACATGAAAAATGATAAATACATGGGGTGCCTGATCTTTCGGTAGACGCCCGCGGTGACAAGCGTATGGTTTTCTCGTATGAATAAAGAAGGTGAGAAATTAGTTGCCAAATCGACATGTGCCCGCCAAAGTACCCATAGACCGCCGAAAAAAATAAATACACCGAGCACTCTCAACGAGGTGACTATCGTATAGTCCGCAACTGCCAACCCAGTTGAGAATATCGCAATGAACGGTAATATCAGAGCTATAGCCCATAGGGCCATGCCAATAAATACAATTGGGTTTTCTTTTCGGGAATCTATAATCCATTTACGCTTGAATTGCATCCCGTAATAACTTCGAATCACGGTCGCGGCAGAAAAACCAATCAAATAAAATGTTTCAAATATTCCCATTAATGTCTTCTATCGATTTAGATATTAGTGCTAAATTCTTATTCAAGCTTGATAGTATCACCTTTCTGTAAAAGGCATTTTAAAAACGTCTGATTTTCATATCATGCCTTCTGTTTCCTTATAAACCTCAACTTTCGGGTTGCACACATCTTCAATGCCAGGAAAAATTTCCATCCCGTAACTTCATAATTAAAACAACAGGTATGCAGATAGTCCATAACTCGTTATACCCACATTAAAAAATTGTCCAAAGGGTGCCTTGCCATTGTATCGCTCCAGCATCACTCGTATTCGCCGGTTTCCTGATCCAGATTTGCCGAATTCAAGTCCAAATTTTACAGTGGTATTGATATTCCAGTTATCTCCTTCGAACGCTGTAATGTCCATGCCACTGGTCCAGCGACCACCTAACAAGCTATGTTTGTCGCCATGAGACTCTCCACCAAATTGCAACGCCGTTCTGTGTAGATCACTGGGTTCAACATTCAACAGATAACCCACACCCCCATAAAGCCGAAATTCGTCCCATTTATAAGAGCCTAAAAAGTCCACGGCCTCAAGACTGAAATTGATCCGCTCAGGTGCTGATTCACCAAGTAAAAGTTCATCGCCCAGATGAGTGCTTTGGTGGACCACGCGCAAACGATAAGAAATCGGACCGCGGCGGTGAGTACCCGATAAACCAATCGTATAATCTGCATTAATCAGATCTTTGGAGTCAGCATCCATATTAAACTGGGCAAATAGAGCACCAACGATACTTACCTGCCATTGCTGCGTATTCGTTGTCTGCCAGCGCATTAAACCAAAATGCTCGCCATAACTCACTACACTTGCAGTAAATTCACCCAGTTGGCCGCTACTATTGACGCGGTGTACAGCAGCGGAAAATTGTGGTTCTTTAGGATCTGCCACTAAAGGCTCAAACAATTCTCCGATGGGGAATACTGTCTCCGTGACTTCTTCATCAGCCAACACCTCAGCCGATTTCGAAAATAAGACAAGCACAAAAACCCACAATATCAGTCGTATTTTCAATTTTTTCTCCGCTAATTATTACTCAGAGAATATCTCCCAAGCATTACCTATTTGAACGATAGCACAGCTGGAATATGCGAGCGTTCTACCTAAGGAGAAGTTTTTCATTATTCTCTTTCTATAATTAAGGCTGCAAATAACAGGCGCTTTTATGTGTAGCGTAACTTCAGACAGATTCAATGGCACGTTTTTCCCACTGCTCAACGTTTACACCTTTAAACAAAAGCCATAAGGGAAGTAACAATTCCCCCCAAAACGTATATTTGATAATTGGTTCGAAGCCTGGAAAGAAAAAAAATGTTACAGAATCTATCAGATAGCCAAAACCTCCAATCATCAACAAGACGCCAAGAATTCTGGGAAGAAAACCCGACTTGAAAACTAAATAACCCATGGGAAAGAGCCAAATCCCCCAAAATATAAAGGCGATTTTAATTCCATGTTCATGCATGCCAAGGAATAACATCACCTGAGCTTGCAACTGATCTGGCGTGAATACTGTCAAGTAGTCAGCATCGTTTAATAGTAGCAGGGCAGAAAATTGATTGAGCTCATTGAGCATCGCGATAGGGACTGCAACCAATATGAATATCACCATGAGGACAGCATAGTTTCTGTTTACAGGTTTAAGTAACTTGTACAAAACCAGAACCAGCAATATATTGACTACCTGGACAATTAGAGCGCTCATAATACTAAGGCGGAATAGAGATGCCGAAGCCATGATATTATTGACGGTTGTTGCGGCATCTCCGGGCACAATAAGATTGGAGTGACTATAATTTCCGAAGAAACCGAGTGGGACCATAGTTAAGTACAAGATACCTGCAACTCTTGCATAAATAAGCGGCGATGTTTCGGCGGTGCGGGTTGTCATTTCAATTTCTCCTAATTTACTTTAATCAGGTGAATTTAAGTGTGGATAACCACTATCTATCCTATAAGTTTGTAAAACCTAACAGTGATCTAGACTACTGTGGTTAATGAATTCAAGGGTTCCCTTTAAAGCCTGAAATAGCCATGTTCCACTGCTCCCGCCTGCAATTATGAACATTAAGACATTGGTTTACGCCACCATTTTTTTAACTCGAAGGGTTTATCCACAGAGACGGGTTGGCCGGGCA
>Ga0316204_10006841_pt1 | contig 17149 bp, 11 predicted proteins | sample 6monrhotite_MG_2_FD_205661 | JGI IMG/M metagenome (GOLD analysis project Ga0316204, IMG submission 205661) | Microbial mat bacterial communities from mineral coupon in-situ incubated in ocean water Damariscotta River, Maine, United States -... | ecosystem: Environmental > Aquatic > Marine >... | reverse complement strand
TCAGGGTGGGTGGCGTCAGTTGCTCCAGCGACTAAAGTTAGTGGTGTTATCACCTCGCTACCAGTCGCTGAGCCAAGTACAATACCACCAATAGAGAATGTAATGGTTTCTGTGGGCAGATACTCATATTCCCCAGATGAATTGGTGAAACCTGAACGAGTGGCAGTTTCATAAAACAAACCAGCCACAGGTGAATCCTCAAATATTCCAATTGAGGCTTTAGGCGCTGTACCTGGGTCCGCTCCATCACTGCCTCCACCGCCACAAGCCGAAATTAACAATGCTGATGCACTAAGTGCCAGCAATTTTTTACCTTTCATAAACATCCTCCCCCTGGTATTTAATGACTGACAATCTCTAATACTGGATCTTACCGCCGATAAATCATTGATTAACACGCAATCGAAAACCAATAGTACACAATTAATTAAGATTTAAAAGTAAACTTTTAGTTTTATGATGCCTGCTTAACGCGTAATATGAACAAGCAGCGATAATTTTAATTTCTACGAAAAATTATTTAAATAGATATGTGATTAATAAGCTGAAATTGTTGAGATTTTTAATCTTAAATATATTTAATTTCATAAGTATTTATATTTATTAGCAACTCATTATTGTTCAACGGTGCTAGTATCATCTGAATAATCCAAACGCCACAGCAGAAATTGAACCCGCAGAGCATACGGTTCACTAATTCCCATTATTTTGCAACCAGGCAAACTAAATCAATATTTAAGCTTATTTAGGGCATAAGTTGCAGAATTAATAACCTATCTCAATAAAAACCAATTCACGATTGTATATCATTACGCAAAATAACTGGAATAAAAGCCATGTTTGATCTACTAAAAGTAAAACCACAGAAATCATTACTTATACTCATTACAATGTTGAGCCTGGTATTATTATCTGCCTGCACTCCTCACTCTGCCTCTGGCACCTGGGTTGCATCGGGAGACAATCAGGCCAACTATTCAAAAATCCTTATCCACTTTGAGCCTAAACTGGAAATATATGCGAAGGGTTCTGTTAAGCCTGTACAATATTGCGGCTGGTCTGCAATTAGCAAACAAAAGATAGAGATGGGATGTATGAGTTCGGACGATCAGAAAAAAGCGGATAAGTATCAACTCAATATTATTAATAAAACCAACGCAGAGTTAATACAAGAAGGCAAAGTGATAGCAAACTTTAAACTTGTAGATGAAAAATAATCATTCTGTTAGCCAATGGAATAGTTAAGAACAATAAAATTAAAGTCTATATTTATTTAGCCTAAAACCTGCAAGCGAAGACTATTATACATTGTAAGCGCTGCTGCAAGAGCACATTAACCACATAACTTCATAGCGATTTTTTCGTACACCTGAAAGAACACCTACATAAAACTCTCCCTACTTCTCACGCGGGGGTAAGCCTGTGTGTTGAGTAAGTATTTTTTTACCCTGATTTTGCTGAGATTTGCTACGCCGTGCATGTGCGGATGAAGAATTTTTTCTGCGTGCTGCGCGATAATCTTCAGTGGATGTCGGCTGATCTTTTGGAATCAGCTGTTTTTCACCATCACCAATTAATTCTGCACGACCCATACGTTTAAGTGCCTGGCGCAACATTGGCCAATGTGTGGCATCGTGATAACGTAAAAACGCTTTATGCAGTTTACGCTGCTCCGGGTCTTTCACACTTTCAACCTGCTCACTTTTATAAGTCACACTGCGTAATGGGTTTTTTCCGGTGTGGTACATGGCGGTGGCGGTGGCCATAGGTGACGGATAAAACGCCTGCACCTGATCTGCTTTAAAGCCATTACGCTTTAACCACAGGGCAAGATTAAGCATGTCTTCATCGGTAGTGCCAGGGTGAGCCGCAATAAAATACGGTATCAGGTATTGTTCTTTACCGGCCTGTTTGGTGTATTTTTCAAACATGCGTTTGAATTGATCGTAGGTGCCCATGCCGGGCTTCATCATTTTTGATAAAGGCCCGTCTTCGGAATGCTCCGGTGCAATTTTTAAACATCCACCAACGTGATGCGTTACTAACTCTTTTACATATTCCGGGTCTCGAATGGCAAGATCATAACGCAAGCCTGAGGCGATCAGCACTTTTTTCACCCCGGGCAAAGCACGGGCTTCACGATATATCTGTGTCAGTGCGGAATGGTCGGTGTTTAAGTTGCTACAGATTCCCGGGTAAACACAACTGGGTTTGCGGCAGGCGGCTTCTATCTCGGGGGTTTTACAGGCAATACGATACATGTTTGCCGTAGGCCCGCCCAGATCAGAAATAACCCCGGTAAACCCTGGTACGTTATCGCGAATTTGTTCAATTTCATGCAGAATAGATTCTTTCGAGCGATTTTGAATAATGCGGCCTTCGTGTTCGGTAATCGAGCAAAATGTGCAGCCACCAAAACAACCGCGCATAATATTTACCGAGAATCGTATCATCTCATAGGCCGGTATTTTCTCGCCTTTATATTGTGGATGCGGCACCCGCGCGTATGGCATAGCAAACACGTAATCCATTTCATCAGTGGTGAGTGGAATGGGGGGCGGGTTTAACCAGACATCCACTGTGCCATGTTTCTGCACCAGTGCTCGCGCATTACCGGGGTTGGTTTCCAGGTGCAAGACCCGATTAGCATGTGCATATAATGCGGCATCATTGCTAACTTTTTCAAATGTCGGTAAACGGATAACACTATGTGTGCGATCAAGCTTTGGCCGCCTGAACTCTACTATCGCCTCACCTTCTTCATTAAACTGCGATCCATAAAATGCATTGTCACGGCGCTGTTTCTCACAATCGCTCATTTCCTGCGTATTAATATAGGGGTTCACAATTTTGTCAATTTTCCCCGGGCGGTCGATGCGGGTAGAATCAATTTCCATCCAGCCCTCTGGGGTATCACGTCGCACAAATACCGTTCCGCGAACATCGGTAATCTGCTCAATCGCCTCCCCCTGTGAAAGCCTGAACGCTACTTCAACAATTGCGCGCTCCGCATTACCGTATAACAACATATCCGCTGTGGCATCCACCAGAATAGAACGCCTTACCTTATCCTGCCAGTAATCATAATGCGCAATGCGCCGTAAAGACGCCTCAATGCCACCCAGTATCACCGGCACATCAGTCCAGGCCTCTTTACAGCGTTGTGCATACACTAACGAACTTCGATCCGGACGTTTACCTCCCTTATCTCCCGGGGTGTAAGCATCATCAGAGCGAATTTTACGATCGGCAGTGTAGCGATTAATCATCGAATCCATATTGCCCGCTGCAACACCGAAAAACAGATTAGGTTTACCCAGCACTTCAAAACTGTCTTTAGAGCTCCATTCAGGCTGTGCGATAATGCCTACACGAAACCCCTGGCTTTCCAGTAAACGACCAATAATCGCCATGCCAAACGAAGGGTGATCAACATAGGCATCACCTGTGACAATAATTATATCGCAGGAGTCCCAGCCCAGCGCATCCATCTCAGCACGACTGGTAGGTAAAAAAGGCGCGATACCATAACATTCGGCCCAGTATTTTGGGTAATCGAAAAGGGCCGTTCTGGCAACGGGGACTGGAAAGGCTGACATAGGGGAACTGCTCAGTTGAAAGGGCAATTATAGCAACTAATGAGCCCTACAGCATGTTGAATAGTAAGGGCAATTAATATCAGGCATCAACATCCGCCGCATTACTGTGGACAGGCACTCAAGCTAAAAATGTAATCTGCTAATAGCTTGCTTCCACTGACATCTTCAACAGTACTACCGAGTGGAGGCATCTGGTCATCTATAGAACAGCCATTCACTCCTTCTCTACAACGAACTCGGTGATAAAGGCTTGAGTCATTTGCATTACCGGGTGACACAATATAAGTCGCACCGGCAATGTTATATGTGGGGGATATATTACACACGCCCATGTCCGCATCAGCTGTGCTGATATTAAAATCGAGGCTGACATTCGTTGGGCCACCCTGCCGATGGCAGTGTGAACAATTACTATATAAATATGCACGTGCACGATCTCTTAACGATGCCGACACATCACCGGGTGTTGTTAAAACTGGTAATGTTTCAACATCATTCAGCGCATTAGAAAATATACCTATATGATCTAACGTGGTTAACTGATTAGCCGTTACCCCCGAACCGGGATAAGTAAAACTACGATTCATCTGGCGGACTTCTGGTCCCAGTACGCTACCAGCAATATCGGTATGACAAAACATACACTGTGATGAACTGGGGTAGATATAGTTTTGACCATTAATGTCTTTTGTTTTGCCGTTAAGTACCAGACTTGCATCGGTTTGTGTATCGTTCCACTCATAGCTATAACCAGCCCAGTTACCATCAAGATGTTTGACCAACAGGCGAGTTTCGATAAGCCTGTTATTGAGGCGGAAATTTTTCACCAGAACACTGTTGTTTGGAAAAGACCACTCGCCATCCACGCCAATGCTAATGGTAGCGTTATCCGGTATAGCAAACCATCGATCCTTGAGCGCACCATCTGACCAGAATGGCGCATTGATATCATATGGAATTAACCCCTGCGCCATCTGTGTCACATCAGTTGTATCAACGCAGCCTGTCTCTGACAATAAGACTGGAAAACTAGCCAAGGGAACACCAGCACTCGGGTCAAGCCTGTAGATGAAACCATTCTGACGACTAAGCACATAGAGTTCACCGTTAGCATCTTGCGCGAAGGAACTGATAAAACTGGCACTTGTTAGCGTGTCATTCACCACATCAATACGTGCGGGTGTGCCATAGGGGTCGATTAAACCCCATATAGGCCCTGGACCATAATCTGAAAACACATAGGTGCCAACTAATGATGGGATGGCACTACCGCGATAAACATAACCGCCAGTAACAGAAAAACCTTCGTTATGATCATATTCATGTATTGGAGGAATATATTGTGCAGAACAACCAGCACCTGTATTAAATATGTGATTACCTTCATAACAACGCCAACCATAATTTCCCCCTCTGGATATCACATCAATTTCTTCCCAGGTATTCTGCCCAACATCACCTGCAACTATTTGTCCGGTGACTTTATCAAAACTCCATCGCCAGGGATTACGCAAACCCAATGCATAAATTTCATCAGCACCCGCGACACCCACATAAGGATTATCCGCCGGGCTGGAATAATAAATCTGGTTACCAGGATCGGCGGGGGCATCCACATCAATGCGTAACATTTTACCTAGCAGACTAAAAATATTTTGTGCAAAGTTCTGTGGATCACCACCACTCCCCCCATCACCCATACCGATATATAAATAGCCATCTGGTCCAAATAAAATATTACCGCCATTGTGGTTGTTATACGGCTGATCAACAGTCAAAATAATTTGTTCGCTGCTCAAATCAAGCTGTAAAGCACTGCTAGCCGTAAAACGAGAAATAATGGACTGATGCCCGGATGCAGTTGATGAGTAGTAGACGTAAATGAAATTATTGCTCGCAAAATCAGGATGAAAGGCAATACCAAGCAAACCCATCTCACCGGAAAAATTCACTCGACTAGCAAGGTCTGCAAATAAGATTGCGCTAGTATCATCTGTAAGAAAAGTTTTAATAGAACCATTTTGTTCTACAACGTACCATCGATTTTGATCAATGGGAGACTGGCGTAAAGCGACCATGTCATTAAAGCTGAGATTATTAAAGACTCGGGTAAGAACAACGGATGTACTAGCATTAGCGGCCTCTGGAATTGCACATGCAGTATTTATCGGGCGTTTTGAAATACCATAAGAAACACTGGCTGAATTGTTATTTGATGAGCTACTGCAGCCTGGTAAAGAAAATACAAAAACTAATACGTAAAATATATTAAAATTAAACAGTGACATGAGGTTAACACCTTTAAACTAAACACAATTTTTTAGCATAAAAAATCTATCCGGAATCACCACTTTCATTATTGTACAGTTGAGCTAAAGAGACCGCAGTTATTGCTTCATCATGATATTGCTAATTTAAATAGTTTATTTTACTGTACACATACAACTGAACATACAAAACTTACTCAGGTAATAACGTGAACTTCATCGCATGATATAAGAAAACACCTTACTAAAGTGTATCAAATAATGCGAATTAAACCCATAATGGATCATAATTTATAAATTATGTATTAATCCTGTATGCTAAATGTTTGCAGAAAATAGTTTTAACAGGAATATAGGTAATATGCCAGGCGCTAAAAGATTTAAAGGCAAGATCACAAGCTGGAACGACGACAAAGGTTTTGGGTTTATCACACCAATCACAGGTAAAAAAGAAAGCAATATATTTATCCATATAAAATCTTTCAGCAATCGCAGCCAAAGGCCAGAGACGGGGCAACTGGTTAGCTACACCCTGTCCCAGGATAAACAGGGCAGGCCCTGTGCAGATAATAGTGTTTTAAGTAATAAGCTTTCATCACAAATATCCCGTTTGATACATTACTTAATTCCCATTATCAGTGCCGCCTGCTTTTTCTGTGCAGTTGGTTTAGCCGTATATATGTCAAAAATACCGCCCTTTATTTTTGTACTTTATATTTTCTTTAGCCTGGTAACTTTTATCCTTTATGCCCGTGATAAATCCGCAGCAAGAAAAGGCAACTGGCGAACCAGAGAAACCAGCCTGCATCTCATGTCACTCATGGGTGGCTGGCCAGGCGCACTGCTGGCACAAAAACTCTTTCGGCATAAATCGAGAAAACAGCCGTTTCGCACAATATTCTGGGCAAGCACTTTTTTAAATGCTGGAATATTTATCTGGCTACTTACACCCCCGGGCTCAGAGTCATTACAGCTATTCATTGAATGGGTTATATGGGGATTAACTACAGAAATTGATTAACAGGGTGAAAGAAGGGATAGGCCCAGCTTACATTGGGGCCTGCCTCACTGTCAGTAAGTTAAGGTGTAACGTATTGAAAAATCACTAATTTAGAAAGTGTTAGCTCCCCTCTTTATTAAAGAGGGGTTGGGGGAGATTTGGCTTTTGACTCTATGTTTATAGAACTTTACACATTGCTTTCATTTTAAATCCCTCTCGCTCCCACTGCTGTCCCATAAACTGCAACGACTCGTCATTCCCGAATGCTTGTGTCGGGAATCCAGTGACCCTGTAGCACTTAAGGTCGCTAGATCTCCGACACAAGCATTCGGAGATGACGAATAAGTCTTTGTTGTTTTCATGTCTATGTAAGGCAGTAATATAATTATACGTAGCTATATCAAGCCTACAGGAACTATCCTGAATAGTTTATGGGACAGCAGTGCTCTCGCTCCCCCTTTTTCCAAGGGGGAGGCTCATGAATTTAATTTAATTAAACTCATTGGAATCAAAGAGACAATGCTTAACTTACTACCATTCGGGCCTACCCCTAATAAGTCAAAGCTAACACGCCGTAAATATTATTTAGCCGATAGATATTGTCTCCAGCCACCTAACTCTGTTATTTCTTTTGCACCTTCAACCGCATAATCCTCACAGATAAAACCTGGCAGGTTTTGTCCATCGCTGGTTTCGACCTTGCCAATTCCTAAAGGTGCCGGAATATTCGCGACAAAGCTTCCAAACTCTAATTTAGGCAGCGTCCATATTTCAATGTCTATTTCACTACCGGCTTTATCATCTCGCACCATTGCGGGTCGCTCTATCTCGCCTTCTATCACATACATGCGGTAAGCTTTTTTAGAGCCAGTTTTCTGCTTTAATGTTGCACCCCTTTCCTTTAACTGCCAGTTCAATGCCAGCCCATCAAGGTGCGCACCACACACGACCAGATCAATTGTATCTGAATAACTCACTTGTGTTGTTTCTGACTCAGGTAAGTCAATATCCACATTACCGGGTTTTAATTTATTATGCTGCTGAAATTTATTAGAAAATGACAACAGCTTTCTATCCTTCATCGCAGCACTTACCAGGCTCACACCCCAGGGTAATCCGTTAGCCAGAAACCCTGCAGGCACCGCAACGCATGAACAGTCCAGAAGATTCATATAATTTGTGTAATAGCCCGTATTACTATTTAAGGTAATTGGATCGGCATTAACTTCATCTATTGTATAAATCGTACCTGCCGTAGGCGTCAGTATAAAATCATATTTAGCAATTATGTCTTTAGACTTTGCTCGGTATACTTGCATCTGATACTCAGCTTTAAATACATCCATGGCGGTTTTGCCTTCGGCACTTCCAATGATTGTTTTAATTACCGGCAATAAGGCTTCAGGTTGTTGCTGAATTATATCTTCTATCGCCACATAGCGCTCTGCTACCCAGGGGCCTTCATAGAGTAATTTTGCAGCGTCGAGAAACACGGTAAAATCGAGTTCATGTTTTATGCCCCCCAAAGCCTGCATGGTTTCAACACTCTGTTCGAAGAGTTTTTTCGCTGATTCATTACCAAAAAATTTAAGCTGCTCGGCTTTTGGCACAGCAAAGCTAAACCCACCTTCAGGTTTACCGTATTGGCGAAAATTATTATCAAACGGAATTTTTCTAGCATACTGGTCTTGTGCATCATAGCTTGCTGCCTGTTCAAGTACTGCATTCGCATCATCTGTGGTTAGGGCAAATATACTCACACAATCAAGACTACGGCAAGCAGGCACAACACCGCTCATGCTTAATAAACCTTTTGAAGGTTTTAAACCGATTAAATTGTTAAACGAAGCTGGTACTCGACCAGACCCTGCAGTATCTGTGCCCAGAGAAAAGCTGGCCAGACCTAAAGCAACCGCTACGGAAGAACCTGAGCTGGAACCACCGGAAATATAATCTTTATTGAATGCATTTTTACAGGCCCCCCAGGGCTGTGGGGATCGCACCCCGACTAGCCCTGTTGCAAACTGATCCATATTGGTTTTACCCATGGGAATAGCGCCTGCCTTAATTAACTGCTCAACCACAAACGCAGATTTATCTGGTGTATAGCTAAATGCAGGGCAAGCAGCGGTAGTGGGAATACCGGCAAGATCAATATTATCTTTAATTGCAAAGGGAACACCATACAAAGGCAAGTCATCAATATCTTTGCCTTCAAGATTTTGAATATAAACTTCCAATTCGTCCATGCTTAAAGCATAAATCCAGATATTATGATCTGCACAGTGCTCGTATTGTTTTAAAATATTTTCAATTAACTTACGAGGTGTCAGATTTTTGCTTTTATAAGCCTGATGCAAACTGCTTATGGTTAAATTCATTATAAACTCTCTTCAATTATTATTAGCGGTTGCCCCGCATTCACCTGGCTTCCCTCGTTACTGTTTACCGCATACACAGTACCGGCATGGGGAGCGACAATTTCAATTTCCATTTTCATCGACTCAAGCACCACCAGCGCCTGATCCTGCTCAATGACATCCCCCGGTTTAACCAGCATTTTCCATACATTACCGGCCACCGGGCTCTCAATTGCCAGGCAGTTTTCAGGCAAGGTTTCTTCATCGCCCATATTACTGGCCAGATCCTGAGCCGATTCAAAATTGATCTGGCCCGATTCAATCCAGCGCTGCAACTCTTCATCAAATGCTTTTTCACGTTGTTGAGTGAAGGCTTTAATTTCAGTGTCATTTTCCTGCAAAAAGCCAAGATATTTTTTTAGATTAAATCGTGTCTCTTCAATCTCGATACTGTATCTGCCTTTTGGAAAATCTTTACGGATGGTTTTCAGCTCATCGGCACTGACTTCATAAAATTTTATCTGATCAAAAAATCGCAGTAACCAGGGCAAATTAAACTCTTTTGTTTTATGATATTTATTCCACATCTGCAATGTACGACCAACAAACTGATACCCCCCTGGTCCTTCCATTCCATAAACACACATATAAGATCCACCAATACCAACAGAGTTTTCAGCGGTCCAGGTACGTGCCGGATTATATTTTGTTGTTACCAGACGATGCCTGGGGTCAATCGGTGTAGCCACCGGAGCCCCCAGATAAACATCACCCAGCCCCATTACCAGATAACTGGCATTAAATACCGTGTCTTTAACCTGTTGTATATTTTCCAGGCCATTGATGCGTCGAATAAACTCAATATTATCAGGGCACCAGGGAGCATCATGACGCACTGATTGCATATATTTATCTATGGCTAATCGACAGGCTTCATCATCCCAGCTCAGAGGTATGTGGACCACACGAGCGGGTACTTCAAGATTTTCAATATCGCTTAAAGATGCAATGGCCTTATCAAGAATAATAATCAGCTCATCAAGGGATATAATCTGACTTTCATAATGCACCTGCAATGAGCGAATACCCGGGGTTAGCTCTAATACCCCATCGGCCAGATTTTTCTGTAAGTGCAACATCAGAGCATGCACACGAAAGCGTAACTCTATATCCAGCCTGAGCTCACCAAACTCCACCAGCAAGTATTTATCTCCCGATGGACGATAAACAATCTGCACACCAAACTCAGATTCTTCAATCGTTTTAATTACCGGTGTGGTGATTTTTGCGGGTTTTACATCAAGTGACACCGCTACAAGATTATTGATAGATTCAATCTGCGCTTTTTCCTGAGACACAGCATCTTCAATACTTACGGGTAAAAACTTAATCTTATCGCCGGCTTTTAACTGCCCCAGTTTCCACAGATCAGCGGAAATAACCGTAGCCGGACAAACAAAACCACCTAAAGACGGACCATCCGGCCCGAGTATCACCGGCATATCACCGGTAAAATCAACCGTGCCTATGGCATAAGCATTATCGTGAATATTCGATGGGTGCATACCTGCTTCACCTCCATCACTTCTTGCCCATTCAGGTTTGGGCCCAACCAGTCGAACACCGGTGCGGCTAGAGTTATAATGAACTTCCCATTCTGATTCAAAAAAAACACTAATATCATTATCGGTAAAAAAATCAGGTGCCCCGTGTGGGCCATAAACAACACGTAATTGCCATGTGTTTTCTATACCAGGTTTTAAATCATCCGTTAACTCGCCAGGACTTACTGCACTCTCAAGTGCATTAAAGTTCAGCACATCTCCCACACGAATTGCACGGCCCGCATGGCCACCAAACTGCCCCAGGGTAAATGTTGATTTTGAACCCAGATAGTCAGGGCAATTAATACCGTCTTTTAAACATAAATATGATCGAGCACCTGCGGCTATCGTTTTACCGATTTTCAATATCTGCCCTGGTTTAATATCAATCACAGAGTAAAAGTCGACCGGCTCATTATCAAGATGCGCCTCCATAACCGCACCGCTTAACACAATTTGTGTTTTATTATTAAAGCGCAAGGTCGGGCCGTTAAGGGTTATTTCAAGTCCCGCCGCACTCACTGAGTTTTCTAGCAAGCGGTTAGCCAGGCTAAACGAATACTGATCAAACGGCCCTGATGGAGGCACACCAATATTCCAGTATCCAATACGCGCTGGATAATCCTGTATGGTGGTTAATGTACCTGCGCTAATGACATCAATAGTATGAGGTTGAGTGGTAAAATCGTTTAAATAACGGGTAAAAATTTCACCTTTTTTGAAAATATCCGTGTTAAGTATTTCACGCACATATTTAATATTGGTTTCAATCCCGTAGAGAGATGTTTTAGAAAGGGCTTCATCTAATTCTTTTAATGCCTGTTCACGTGTTTCGGTGCAAACAATGACCTTCGCCAACATAGGATCAAAATAGGGCGAGACTTCTATACCTGTTTCAAGCCAGTGATCAATACGCAAATTATCTTTTTCTGGAAAACTCACCTCACTGAGCAAACCCGCACAGGGCTGAAAATTTTTATTCGGGTCTTCTGCATAAACCCGTGCCTGAATCGCATGCCCCGTTGACTGTAAATTTGCAGCCAATTTAGCTAATGACCCCAGCTCTCCTGCCGCCTGTTGAACCATCCATTTAACCAGGTCAATGTTAAACACCTGCTCGGTAACACCATGTTCTACCTGCAGCCGAGTATTAACCTCAAGAAAATAAAACTGATCTGCCTTCTGGTCATAAACAAATTCGACTGTACCCGCATTACGATAATTAACGGCCTGCACAAGCCTGACCGCGGTTTCATGCAACTGGGTTCTAATTTCATCCGGAACATTCGGTGCAGGAGACTCTTCCAGCACTTTCTGATTGCGTCTTTGTGTAGAGCAATCACGTTCACCAATAGCGATGGCTTTACCTTCACCATCACCAAAAATCTGCACCTCTATATGGCGGGCATATTCAATAAATTTTTCAATAAATACACCGCTATTAGAAAAATTGTTTTCACTTAAACGGCGCACTGAATCGTAAGTTTTATCCAGCTCCTGTTCATTCCAGCATAACTGCATGCCTATACCACCGCCACCTGCGGTACTTTTCAGCATAACCGGATAACCAATCTCTTGCGCCTGTTGCAGCGCTTCTTGCACTGAGTCTAAAAGGCCTGTGCCCGGCAACAGAGGAATCTTATTATCTTCAGCCAGCTGCCTGGCCGTGTGTTTTAAAGCAAATGATTCCATCTGCTGTGTTGTAGGGCCAATGAAGGTAATTCCATGTAACTCACAACGTTTTACAAACTCAGGGTTCTCACTTAAAAACCCGTACCCTGGATGCACCGCATCAGCACCCGTTTTTTGTATTATTTCAAATAACTTATCCTGGTTAAGATAAGTGTCAGCCGCCCTGCCTTCCCCTAAAGAGAAACTTTCATCTGCATGCTGCACATGCAATGAATCGGCATCAGCCTCGTTAAAAACTGAAACCGAGTTAATATTCATTTGTTTCAGCGTGCGAATCACTCGCGTTGCAATTGCGCCACGATTAGCAATCAGTACTTTACTAAACATAAGTTTTTCATTCTTGGCGGGCAGGTCGTCCTGCCATTATACAATGATCACCGAGTCGTCTCGGAAAGTTGATTAGTGATGCTATCTATCAATTCCAGATCAACACCTCTACGGGTGTTGGATGATAAGCATTACATGGATTATTTAACTGAGGACAATTTGACAGTAAAACAATTACGTCCATATGCGCCTTAAGCTCTACATATTTTCCCGGTGCCGATATACCATCTGCAAAACTTAAGCCCCCTTTTTGTGTTACCGGCACATTCATAAAGAAATTTATATTATGGGTGATATCGCGTTTACCCATTCCGTATTGTTCGTTTTCTGCAATCGCCAACATCCAGCTATCACGACAGGCATGCATGCATTTTTTTCCCAGCGCATAACGCACTGTATTGCTTTCAGTTGCACATGCTCCCCCTAAGGTGTCATGACGTCCACAGGTATCAGCAACAATTTCCAGCATGACATTATTTTCATTTGATAAAAGTTTTGTACCTGCACTCAGATATACATTTCCCTGCTCCCGAATTGTATCTACTGCGCTATATCGTTCTGAAGGGTCATTTGCGTTGTAAAAAAGTGTATCCGCTGCCTGATTACCTTCCAGATCTAAAATACGCACTGTCTGGCCTTTTTTAACAACCTCCATAAAATAGTCACCCGCAGGTACAACTTTCCGAAAAACGGCATTATCATCAACTAACTGACTTTCTTTAATCATGACAACAACCTCCTATGTGATAGATTTCGTTATTTTCAAAACCGCGTCCATTTTCATCTCTGAAATTTTTACAGTAATCATTTTCTGTAACATCAGCTGACTGTATAATTTGATAACTCACCGGTTTTCTGGGATATTCTGTAGCCGTATTTAAAGGATGTGGGCAGGTGTGCAATAACACCAGGGTGTCCATCTCAAAGCGTAACTCAACTGAATCCCCCACCTTACTGTTATTTTCCAGGTAGATTAAATTTCCTTCATCATCAACACTCACTGCACTAAATAAGTTTAAATTGGCGGCCATGTCTTTTTTGCCCAGGCCATATTTTGCAAGTTCAACAAGAAAACTATTAAAACCATTCTGATTCCATTCATTGTTGAATTCCTGGTAGGTTTTCTCTCCCCATTTTCGATTAACTATGTCTTTTGTTGTATTGCCGCACACCGTCTCATGCCAACCTACCGAATCTTCAACAATAGAACAAAAAATTCTGCCCATATCTGAATACAGGCAGTTTCCTTTAGTTAGTTTAAAAGTGTGTTGACACTTTAAGGTATCCGGTGCGTTATAACGCTCCAGCAAATTCTCTGGGTTGTAGAACAACATACCCACATTTGCACCACCTTCGTTATCTGTCAACTTGAGGATGGTACCCTTGCGCATACGCAATGACCAGTGACAGGCTGGTGCAATCGTATCTTCATAAATTACGCTACCTGGCGTAATGGTTTTATTAGATGACAACGTTGTCATATTTAATCTCCTACTCACAGCTTTGTGACTATTTCTTTTGGTAATGGGTGTAGTGGTGGCATCATCGATGCTGCAAGCTGCAACTTCGATGAGATAACTCCACGTAAAACCTGCATTTTATCGGCTATTTCCTGTAATCGGTTACCCGGCCCCTGAACCAGAATAACCTCCATGGTTTGTGAATTCATTAAATTAACATGTAATGAACTAATCACTTCATCAATATGCTGGTGCTGTAAATCTAACAATTGTTTCTGCAATCCGGGCACTGAATAGTCATAGACCAAATTAATAGTGCCTGACATCACCTGTTTATCATCCAGCGATTTATGTTCCGTCAAAAAATGATGAATCATATTCGCCAGACCCTGAGACCTGTTTTCAAAACCTTTATCGGTTACCATCTCATCAAGCTGAACAAGTAACGACTCAGCTAATGAAATACTTATTCTCGATACTTTTTTTCCCGAGCCCTGATTCATTAACACACCTTATCCGGTTATTTATTCAAGACAAAATTACTGCACAACTCATATACAGTGTTTTCATAGTTTGTATATATGCCTGTTAAAACATATGACTATATTTTTGTATTTCCCACTGGGAGACATTCTGGTGATACTCTTCCCATTCCATTTTTTTATAACGCACAAACTCAGCTTTCAATTCCTTGCCTAGAACTTTTTCTACAAATGGGTCACTATCAAATGCTTCAACTGCTTCCATTAAGTTTTGCGGTAAAAACTCAATTCCGCGTTCATTACGCTCACCTTCAGACAGTTCATATAAATTATCCTCATTAGGCATACCAGGATCTAAACCTTCACGTATTCCTTCAAGCCCTGCAGCCAGTGCCAATGTTGCCGCCAGATAAGGATTTACCGCACCGTCTGCATTTCTCGATTCACAACGTCCGCCACTCATAGGCACACGAATTGAGTTGGTACGATTGTTAGAACCAAATGAATTAAATACCGGTGCCCAGGAAAAATAAGCCATATCACCCTGTCTGACCAGGCGCTTGTAACTGTTAACCGTTGGTGCAAATACCGCACACAAGGCACGACCATGTTTAATAATTCCGGCAATAAACTGGTATCCGGTTTGAGTTAAACCCAGGCCTTTGGGATCATCTTCAGGATCACATGTAAAAATATTGGTTTTTGACTCAAGATCAAATAACGACATATTAAAGTGCGCTCCTGTGCCAGTTTTATCTGCGAACGGTTTAGGCATAAATGTCGCTAATAAACCTTCCTGTTTTGCATATTCTTTTGCCATATAACGAAAAAAAATAAACCGGTCACACATGGTTAGTGCATCACTGTACTGAAAATCAAACTCATATTGACCATTTGCATCCTCATGATCCAGTGAATACATATCCCAACCTAAATCATTAACTGTCGTTGCGACTTTATCGAGAAAATTATATTGATCCATAAACCCACGAATGTCGTAACATGACTTTTCGAGTTTATCGTCTTTATTAGGTACAGATAACTTCCCCTCGGCATCCTCTTTTAGAACAAACAGTTCACACTCAATCCCAAGATTAAAACCAAACCCCATTGACGCTGCATCTGCCAGTACTTTTTTTAATGCCACCCGTGTATTAATTTCATAAGGCTCGCCTTTAAAAGTATTATCTGCTGGCATCCATACCACTTCAGGTTGCCAGGGCAACTGGGTAATACTATCCAGGTCAGGTACAGACGCTATTTCATCATCATTAGGGCTCTGCCCTAAACCATCCAGTGCATAGCCGGTATAAAGTTCAGAGCCCTGTGCCATATGTTGCAAATGCTCTATGGGGACTACCTTACCTTTTGGAATGCCATGAATATCGACATATGCACCTATGCAATACTTAACACCCTTTTGTTTCAGGGAGTTTTTGATTACTTCAATTTCTTCAACACTCTTACTCACTTCAAACTCCAAATCGAACAGATTAATATTTTTCAAAATAGGATTGTTGCAACGGCGGATTTTCATCACAGCCCTTTATAACTAAAGCCGACAAATCCTCTACCATCCAGTTAAATAACTCCTCGCCCTTTTCTTTACTGGCTAAACCAGGTTTACCTGTGACGCCGTTTTTGCTTGTTCTGTTAACCGGGTGTGAAAACACACAATCAACTGTTCTGTCTTCATCATCTGAATCTTTAATTTTTTCCTCAAGCACCATATCCGGCTTTAACGCCATCATTAAGGATGTTTCAGCTTCATTGGCGTGCCAGTCATTTGCATCATGAAAATGTCTGATTCTGACCCGCTCACTAATCTCAGGCGTATTAATTAACGCGATCATCAGGTCATCGTATTCGGCTCTTAGCATTTCCAGTGCACAACGTAATGGTGAAAAGTTTGTGACATGGCCATTGATAATAAAAAGCCGCTTAAAGCCTGAGGCATAAACCCAGTCTCCAATTTCCTTAACCACATCAATCATGGTTTTAGGGCTTAGTGCCAGTGTCCCTGGCCAACGTTTTGAATGACCAATCGAACAGCCATAGGGAAGTGTTGGCAGTACAGGTACTTCGGTTTTTTCAGAAACAGCTCGGCATAATTGAAAGGCAATTTCTGCATCCATTCCACATCCCATATGTGGCCCATGTTGCTCAGTAGCACCAACAGGTAATATCGCTGCATCAACACCGGCTTGTGTTAACACCGCTATTTCCTGCCATGTCATCTGGTGCCAGCTTTTCATTAGAAAACACTCTCAACTTCATTATCAACATCAACCATGCGAACCATATTCATCTTATCTTCATCGATGTCCATTTCTTCTTCTGGCGGGTGAATTAATTGTT
>Ga0316204_10006839_pt1 | contig 17155 bp, 12 predicted proteins | sample 6monrhotite_MG_2_FD_205661 | JGI IMG/M metagenome (GOLD analysis project Ga0316204, IMG submission 205661) | Microbial mat bacterial communities from mineral coupon in-situ incubated in ocean water Damariscotta River, Maine, United States -... | ecosystem: Environmental > Aquatic > Marine >... | reverse complement strand
GACGCGGTAGTATGGTGTGTGCCTGAGAGAAAAATCTAAGTTAATATAAGTAAGAAATATATGCTCAGGCTGCAGATTTAATCGCTATTGTTTGTAAAAGAAAAATTTGGTGCGGAATGTGAGTATTTGCTAAATAGATCTGAGATTTGCACACACAAAACAAGATAAAGTCGACAATTGCATTGGAAAAACAATAAAAAACTATACAACTCTTTGTAAAAGATGAAAATAATCTGATTTTACACTATCCTAGAGCAGTATTTACCAAATCAAGACGTGTATTTAAACCAAAGGCTTAACTTCCATGAAATCCATAAAAAAGTTACTAGGTCGTTCCGTCTTATATTTATTGATCATTTTACTGCTTCCTTATTTATATTTTCTCTCACAAGCAAAACAAGCGGTCGATACATTTTTAGTTCTTCATCCGGTAGATGGTAAATTTCAATATCAATGGCTTTGGGTAAAGCTGGATGGAACAATTTCATTGCAAAATATTCAGTTTTTTCAAGACTCCAATGATCCTATTTTCACAGCGAAAAGTTTGGAAATAATCCCCTCTAATTTGTTTGACTTATTAAATATTAAAGAGCATTTAATTTATAAAGAATTTCCTTCTCAATTATTTGTTAATGTTAACAATGGCGAATCAAAACAAAGCGCTAAGCTTTTATCTTTGTTCAGTATTAATTATAAACCAGAATATTTAAACTACTTTTATCCTGAAAAATGCATCAATAATATCGACAGAGAGTTACCTCTATTACATTTTGATATAAGTAGTGAGTTTGCTATTCACCGTACCGCAGATGACAGCTTCATTAATTTTACTTTTAAAAGTAAGCAGTTGGCAAAAGTGATGGGGGCGTTCAAATTAAACAATTTTTCCGAACAAAATGAAAGTAGTGGTTTTATAAGTGATTTAACCATAAAGTTTTCCGATCTTTCCTGGTTACAGCAAAACACTCAAAAATGTTTAAAAACATTCAACCTTGAAGAATCTGAATTTTATAATACCTATAGTTATTTTTTGGATAAAATGGCGAAAAAGAGCAACCTCTTGTTAAGTGATGGAGCAGCAGAGTCTTATATTGATTTTATTTTTGTTCCACAAACAATTGAATTAAAGTTCGATATTAAAGAAGGTCTAACTTTTAGTCAGGTGCCTTTATTGCCTATATATGAATACCAAGAAAAAGTCGGGTTAAACATCCTTCTCAATGATAAACTAGCCCCTCCATTTTTTAAAGCATATAATTATATCTCAGCAGAAGAAACAATAGAGCAACAACAGGCGAATAAACCAAACCAAAGAGAAAAACCTAAAATGAGTTTTATTTCCCTAAATAGGCGTGCATTAAAACCATATTTAGGGTCGAAAATTGAGATCCGCCTACACAACAAAAAAAGAGTTGTTGGTTATATAGAGAAAGTCGATTACCAAGCAATAAAAATTTATCAATTAGAACATAAAGGAAAAACGACTTTACCCTTTTTATTTGAAGATATTAAATCAATCGTTTTAATACATGCAGAAAACTAATGGTTCCCATTTTTTGAAACATTAAGCGCTATATAAGTTGGATAACAACATAGACTGAACAACCAGCGATAGGTCTTTAAAATGATATAGCTCGACATCAAAAATAGCGATTGATGTGCAAATTTAAAGTCGATTAAATTGATTTTTTGAGATCTTACTTTCCAATACAAAAACTGGTGAAGATCTCTCCTAGCAGGTCATCAGAGCTGAATTCTCCAGTGATTTCATTTAGGCAATCTTGCGCTAACTTAAGCTCTTCCGCCAATAATTCACCAGCAGAATATTTTGTCAATTGATTAAACCCTTCTTTTATATGAACATCTGCTTTTTTTAATGCATCTACGTGACGGCGTCTCGCCATAAAGACGCCTGATTCTGAGGCGTTGAAACCAACAATAGATTTTAGGTGTTTTTTGAGTTGCTCTATCCCTTCACCATTTTTGGTTGATATAAGAATATTGGGAATTTCTGTTATTCTAGATAATTTATGTGATTTTTTATCAATAAGGTCAATTTTATTATTGATCAACGTAATTGGTGGAAGATCGATATTTGGGTCAATATAACGCCTTATTTCTTCCTCAACATTCACTTCCCATTGTTTACTAGAATCGATCACCAGCAAGACTCTGTCTGCATTTTCTATTTCTTTAACAGCTCTTTGGATACCGATCTTTTCTACTTGGTCTTTTGCTTCTCTAAGACCTGCGGTATCAACAATATGAAGAGGTAATCCATCGATATTTATTTGTTCAGTCAAAACATCCCTAGTTGTACCTTCGATATCAGTGACTATTGCTGTTTCTTTTCCAGCAAGCGCATTAAGCAAGCTCGATTTTCCTGCATTAGGCTTTCCAGCAATGACGATTTTCACTCCTTCACGCAATAGGCTGCCTTGCTCAGCATTTTTTAGTAACAGATGCATAAATTCTGAAATGTCTTTAATTTGTGTGGACACTTTTTTATCATTAAGAAAATCAATTTCTTCTTCAGGAAAATCGATTGCTGCCTCGACAAAAATTCTTAAATAGATTACTTTTTCTACCAATTCATGTATCTTCTTCGAGAAATCACCACTTAATGAGCGAAGTGCGCTTTTAGCTGCTTGCCGTGAGCCACTATCAATCAAATCCGCGATTGCTTCTGCTTGAGCCAAGTCCAACTTATCGTTATGGAACGCTCTTTCAGAAAACTCCCCTGGTTTTGCTAAAACAGCCCCACTGTTTAAAACTTCTTCCAAAAGCATATCCATAATAATGGGACCACCATGTCCTTGTAGCTCAAGAACATCTTCTCCAGTAAATGAGTTAGGAGAATTAAAGTAAATGGCGATCCCTTGATCGATCATTTGTTGATCTGAATTATAAAAAGTAAGGTAGTGAGCGTATCGGGGTTTAATTTTTCGCCCAAGAATTTGTTGAGCTATTTGCTGACAAAGAGTGCCAGAGATTCGAATGATCGCAACCCCACCTTTTCCGGGAGGAGTGGCTATCGCCGCAATCGTCGTTGAGATTGAGTTATTTTGAAGTTGATTCAATTTGCTGAACCTTTTTCATTTCATCTCTTATAAAAAAGAGGTACATTTCATAAGAGATGAATTAACTATTTTAGACTAATGGGCTATTTTTTTGTTTTTCGCTTCAACTTCATTATTAAATTGTTTAGTAATGTATAACTGCTGCGCGATAGAAATTAAGTTATTAAATAACCAATAAAGAACCAAACCAGCCGGGAAGAAAACAAAGAAAACAGTCATAAATACCGGCATCATCTGCATCATTTTTTGTTGCATTGGATCCATTGTTGGTGAAACCGGCTGCATTTTTTGCATTAGGTACATACTCGCCCCCATCAATAATGGCATCACATAATAAGGATCCATTACCGACATATCTTCAATCCACAAGATAAAGGGTGCATGTCTCAATTCAACACTTTCCATCAAAACCCAATAAAGAGAAATAAATACAGGCATTTGGATCAATAAAGGAAAACAGCCACCTAAAGGGTTTACTTTTTCTTTTTTATACAGCTCCATCATTTTCATTGAAAATTTTTGCTTATCGTCACCATATTGCTCTTTCATAGCTGTCATTTTCGGTTGTAATAATCGCATTTTTGCAAATGAGCGATATTGCGCTCTGGCAAGGGGATATAAAAGTGTTTTAATGGCAATCGTCACAAAAATAATGGCTAAACCCCAGTTAATAGTAAAACCTTGAAAAAGGATCAATAAATAAAAAATTGGCTGACCAATCCACCATAAAAATCCGTAATCAACAGTTAATTCTAGACCGTCTGAAACATCTTCCAGATCAGATTGTATTTTTGGTCCAACATATAGTTTAGCAGCAAAGTTTTTTGTTTCTCCAGGCTCAATCCAAACCCAGTCTTGAGTAATTCTAATTTGAGTTAGACCTGCTTTTCCGAGGTTTTTGTTGCTAGTATCAATAGTATGGGTCGAATCAGATAGAGGTACCCATGCGGTAACAAAATAGTGTTGAAGAATTGCCACCCAACCATCTTTAGTTGATTCGTTAAGATCGGCTTCTTCTAAATCATCAAAATCGTACTTTTGATATTTTTCTTCCTTAGTTGAATAAGCAGGCCCAATGTAAGACTGCATCCCCAGACCACTTTGTTCTTGACCTTCAACTTCGCCAGTATCTCTTTTTAGAGAAGTGAACATCCGATTGGCTATTTTTGTATTGCTGGTATTTTTAACAATATAATTCACATCAACAACATATTGATTGTTATGAAAAGTAAATCGTTTGGTATATTCTACACCTAGTTTATTCGCCCAAGTTAAATCAACATCTATGCTTTCTTGATTACTCGCTAATTTATAATTTGACTTAACCGAGCTATATTTTGCAGCATTTTTCTTATAGTCAGGCGCATTTTCGCCATAAAGACCGGATAGAGCTAAGAAAACTCGACCATTTCTATTTTCTAAAATATTAATTGGTTGAGAGTTTTCATCGAGTGTTTCTTTATATTTTAACAATTCTGCAGAAACAATATTTCCTCCAATAGGAGAAATAACAACTTTTAACGTATCCGTTGTTACAACAATTGGTTTTAGATCTAACGGTTGTTGTTGAATAGTTTCCTTTACTTCTAGATCTTTTGGAAGTTCTGATGACAAGTCACTTGACGTATCACTGCTTTCAGGTGTTTCACTAGTAACTAAAGTTTGTTCTTCTGTCGGTTGGTAACTTTCTATTGATGTTTCTATCGGTGCTTTTTCGATCTTTACTGGCTCATGTTCTTTTTGCCACTCTTGATATAATAAAAAAGTTAAAAAGGCAAAAAGGATAAATAAAAAAGTTCTTACGGATTCCATAATGGTCTAAATCTCTTAAATTGTATGTTTTTGATGATGATGACCATGTTGATCACAAGATTTATGGGGCTTTGGCACTTGATCGATCCCGCCAGGGTGGAGAGGGTGGCATTTTGATACCCGTTTTATCGTTAGCCACAAACCTTTTAAACTACCGTGTTTTTCGATTGCTTCTAATGAATAGCTCGAACAAGTTGGGTAAAATCGACAGCCATTACCAATCAGCAAACTGAGTGTTTTTTGGTATAACTTAATTAAGCTAATTAAAATAGTTTTCATGTACTTTTGGGGTAACGCTTGCGAAAGCGAGCAAATATATCATCGCGAAGACGGATTATATCTGTTTTAGGCAATACAGCAATATCTCTTCGGGTCAATATCACAAAATCATAGTGATCGAGTTGTGATTGTTGAAGTCTAAAACTTTCTCGTAACAATCTTTTCAATAAATTACGTTGATGAGCAAACTTTAAGTTTTTTTTGGCTATCACTAGACCTAATCTAGGATGAGGCAGGGAGTTCTTCTTGGCTAACAAAGTAAAAGCTTTATTATTTACTTTAGTTGCCTTATCGAAAACACGGCTGTAGTCTTTCGCGTTGAGCAAACGAACCTCTCGTTGAAAACTGTATTTCGGACTATTCACCCTTAATCATCAACAAGAAGATCAAAAATAATCAAAAGTATTTATAATAAATACTTTTGATTAGGCACTTAATTTTTTACGTCCTTTAGCTCTACGACGGTTAATGATCAATCGACCATTTTTTGTCGCCATACGAGCACGAAAACCATGACGGCGCTTACGTTTGATATTACTTGGTTGAAATGTACGTTTCATCGAACTTTCCGCTTAAATTTTACTAAAAATGAATAAAATACTAACCACCCGTGTCAAAGGGGCGCAAATTCTATTGTATAGGCAATGTACTGTCAATCAGTTTTAGCGTTTAATTTTAATCTTTGTTTATCTGTTTATTTGCTATTTCATGGTAATTACTAGATGTGGTATTAACCGCTGATTTAAACACTAAATCGTCTATTTTTCGAATTATTTTTAGTTCTTGTGGATAAATAAATTTTATTTTTTTACATTGTTTCGAGGAGTTTAATTCGATTTTATAAATAAGTCCAGGTTTTTAATTGTTTTATCTGGTCAAGTCTATAAAAATTAACATTTAGTTACTAACAATTTAATAATAATTATAATAATTAAAAGATCTAATTATAGTAATTATTAAGTAAGTACAATATTGTGTATAAGTACTAATTATATTTTATAATCAATTACTTAAGTTAACTTAAAGTATGTATATAATAAACGAATAACCCGTGATCTAGTTATTGATAAACATGTACAAATAATCGATAATTATCAATACTACGATTATTAACAGATTAGTACCTGTTTAATAAGGTTAATTATTACATATATTATTAATTAAATGCTTTTTAAACTGAGTATTTTATATTCCAATATTTTAAATAAAAACGTCTAAATTGAAATATACCTTTAGTTTCTGTGGATCATTATTTATATTCAAGCTAAACTAGCGACTTAATTCACAAAATGGCTGAACTTAGTGTACTTAATTTGTATAAGTGAGTCGCCACATTCTAATAATATAACAGTAGAATTCGCTCATATTTAATTTGCCAATGTGGACTAAATGCCAAAAATATCTTCAAGACGAACTTCCTCCTACCGAGTTTAGTACGTGGATACGCCCGTTACGTGCATCTAATGATGCTAAAAAACTTTACCTTCAAGCGCCTAATCGATTCGTGTTAGATTGGGTAAAAGAAAAATATCTACCACGCATTAGAGAAATCATTAACGATCAAGATGGTCAAAATATTGAAGTCTTGTTTAATATTACCTCCTCTGAAGCGATTTTCGAAAAAGAATCCTCTAAAAACTCTGGAACACAGAAAAATAGGGATTTACAAGGGAAATTAAAGCCCACAGCTTATAATAATAAGCCTGTTTTACTTGATAAAAATAAAAAGGGAAATTTAAACAGTAATTTTATTTTTGATAACTTTGTGCAAGGTAAAAGTAACCAACTAGCAATGGCGGCTGCTAAACAAGTATCAGTTAACCCAGGCACTGCATATAACCCATTATTTGTTTACGGAGGAGTTGGGTTAGGTAAAACTCATTTGATGCAGGCGATAGGTAATCAGATTTTAAATAACAAACCTGATGGAAAAGTAGTTTATCTTCACTCAGAACGATTTGTCGCCGATATGGTAAAGGCACTGCAAACTAATACTATAGATAAATTCAAAAAGTTCTATCGCTCGGTTGACGCATTACTGATCGATGACATCCAGTTTTTTGCTAATAAGGAACGTTCTCAAGAAGAATTTTTCCACACATTCAACGCATTATTGGAAGGAAATCAACAGGTTATACTCACTTGTGACCGTTATCTAAAAGAGATAGTCGGTGTTGAGGAGAGATTGAAATCTCGTATGGGATGGGGTCTTACAGTCTTTATCGAACCACCTGAGCTTGAAACTCGTGTGGCTATTTTGATGTCAAAAGCGGAGGAATCTAAGATAGATTTGCCCCACGAAGTCGCGTTTTTTATTGCAAAGCGTATTCGCTCAAACGTCAGAGAACTTGAAGGAGCTCTTAAACGGGTAATTGCAAATGCTCAGTTCACCGGGAAGCCTATCACAGTCGATTTTGTGAGAGATGCATTACGAGATTTACTTGCAGCACAAGATAAACAAGTTAGAATAGAAAATATCCAAAAAACAGTTTCTGAATATTATAAGATCAAAGTTTCTGATCTATTATCTAAAAGAAGAAACCGTTCAATTGCGAGACCAAGACAAATTGCGATGTCGTTGGCTAAAGAGTTGACCAATCGAAGCCTTCCCGAAATTGGCGAGGCATTTGGTGGTAAAGATCATACTACGGTATTACATGCATGCCGTAAAATTAAAGAATTAAAAGAAGAGCTACAAGATATTAACGAAGATTACACTAATCTTCTAAGAATATTATCTAGCTAAGATTCAAATAAGCGCTTTAGGGAGTTTATATAAATGAAATTTGCGATAGAACAAAGTCAGCTTGTTCCCTCATTACAACTCGTATCTGGCGCAGTTGAAAAACGACAAACTTTACCGGTGTTGGCTAATCTGTTAATAAAAGTAGAAAATGGCATACTAACGATTACTGCTACCGATTTAGAAATTGAAATGTCAGTAAATATCCCACTGCAAGGAGAATACTTGGATGGTGATATTACGGTTCCGGCAAGAAAATTAGTTGATATCTGTCGGAGTTTATCGGGCGAACGGCCAATTGAATTCACTCTCGATGAAAATCGTTTAAAGATCAAGTCTGGGCGAAACCGCTTTTCATTGTCTACTATCGCTGCTCAAGAGTTCCCTAATATTGAAGATAGCATTTTCACTACCAGATTTGAATTGGCTAGCCAAGCGCTTAAAAACCTAATCGATAGAACTCAGTTTGCTATGGCTCAACAAGACGTTCGTTATTATTTGAATGGTATGTTGTGCGAAATCGAACGAAACAAGCTATTAACGGTTGCTACGGATGGACACCGCTTAGCCTTATCGAAACTTCAATTAGATCAAAGTGTTACAGATGATTTGGTGCAGGCTATTGTTCCCAGAAAAGGGGTTATGGAAGCGTCCAAATTGTTATCTATTTCAGAAGAAAATTGTACGGTCGAGTTAAATAATAATCATATTCGAATTACGTTAGGTGAGTTTATTTTCACTTCTAAGTTGGTTGACGGTCGATTTCCTGATTATGAAAAAGTCTTACCAAAAAATGCAGAACGTATTCTTATTAGCGATAGAGATCTGATTAAAGATGCATTTTCCAGAGCATCTATTTTATGTAACGAAAAGTTTAGAGGTGTTCGATTATTGCTTAAAAAGGACAAATTAACTATTCACGCGAATAACCCGGAACAAGAAGAGGCTGAAGTCGAGTTAGACGTTGAGTATTCTGATGAAGATATGGAAATCGGTTTTAACGTGAGTTATTTGGTAGATGCACTGAATGCCGTTAAAACTAGTTCGGTTAAGTTTAACCTCGGAGATTCTAATAGCAGTGTACTAATTGAAAGTGCGGAAGATAGTAGCAGTCTGTATGTTGTTATGCCTATGCGTCTTTAATAGTTGATGACCTTTTTATGTTTCTTTCGGATATTCATGCAGATGGTTTCCGAAATCTACAAACATTTCAAATAGATTTATCGGGTGATATTAATATTGTTTATGGTGATAACGCGGCGGGTAAAAGTAGCTTATTAGAGGCCATCTGTTACCTTATAAGTGGACGCTCGTTTCGAACCGCTAAACAAGGTTTACTAGTAACCCACAATCTTGCTGATTTTACTCTTTTTGGTCGTTTTTCAGATTCTACAATGTTAGGTGTTAATTATAATAATGATAGTAAGTCTAGAAAGATAAAACTAAACGGAGAAGTAGTTCGATCTTTGTCTTCAATTGCTTCATTATATCCGGTGCAAGTATTAAGTCCTGAATCCTACCATTTAATTGATTCAGGACCTTTGGAGCGAAGAAAATATCTTGATTGGTTGTTGTTTCACGTGGAACATAATTATCAACAAATTTGGAATGATTTTTACCGTTTATTAAAGCAGAGAAATGCATATTTAAAGAATAACCAACGTGGTGTGAAAACATCTGAATTAAACGCTTGGAACGAACCTTACGAATTAGCATCTACTAAGGTTAACCAACTTAGAGAATCGATAACAAATAAAGTATTTCCAAATATAAGGCGAATATTAAGCACCCTTGATTTTGAACACGCTAATGATTTAACTATTTCCTACTATTCAGGCTATACAGGTAATCTTTATGATAAACTGAACGAATCTTTATCAAAAGATTTATTAACCGGAAACACGCAATATGGTCCGCACAAGGGCGATCTTAGATTAAAAATAGGTAAACACTTAGCAAAGGATATTTTGTCGAGAGGGCAGAAAAAATTATTAGTTAATAGTATGTATTTGGCGCAAACAGAGATTTTAAAAGAAATAACTCAAAAGGATAGTTTGTTTATTATTGATGACTTTACTTCCGAGCTTGATGACTCTAACCAACAAATGTTTATTTTGGCTTTAAAAGAACAAACGAACATACAAATTATCCTGTCTTGCTTGCAAGCAGATATGCTAAAACCGCTCATAAAAGGGTATAATAACGTTAAAATGTTTCACGTGGAACAGGGTGGAATTAAACTTGTTCAATGATTTGAGTAACAAACCTCTATATTTTATTGCTATACGCTCTAAAAGGAAAAAATTTAATAATGTCTGATAATAATGAAAACGAACAAAATGAATATAATTCGTCGAGTATTAAAGTATTAAAAGGGCTCGATGCAGTAAGAAAACGTCCTGGAATGTATATTGGTGATACAGACGACGGTACCGGATTGCATCATATGGTGTTTGAGGTGGTCGATAACTCGATTGATGAAGCTCTAGCAGGGCATTGTTCTGATATTAATGTCACTATTCATACAGATAACTCTGTATCAGTAACTGATGATGGACGTGGAATTCCAGTAGGTATCCACGAAGAAGAAGGAATTTCTGCCGCCGAAGTCATTATGACTGTACTCCATGCGGGCGGAAAATTTGATGACAATTCTTATAAAGTCTCTGGTGGACTACATGGGGTCGGTATTTCTGTAGTTAATGCTTTATCTGATGAACTGACTATTACTATTCGACGTGAAGGGAGGGTACACGAGCAATTTTATAAAATGGGTGTGCCTCAAGCACCTTTAGCAGTGATTGGTGAAACTAAACGAACGGGAACGGAATTGCGTTTTCATCCCAGCCCATCTGTATTTACTAATATAGATTTCCATTATGATATTTTGGCAAAAAGGCTGAGAGAATTATCTTTTTTAAATTCTGGTGTGAGCATTAAACTAAAAGATGAAAGAAGTGGTAAAAATGATCATTTTCAATACGAAGGCGGTATAGAAGCTTTTGTGGATTATTTGAATCGCTCAAAAACAGCAATTAACCAAAAAATGTTTTACTTTTGTTTTGGACGAGATGATGGGATCAATGTAGAAGTGGCGATGCAATGGAATGATGGATTTCAGGAGAATATATTTTGTTTTACCAATAATATTCCTCAACGTGATGGAGGAACTCATTTAGCTGGTTTTCGAGGAGCGCTAACTAGAACCCTTAATAGCTATATGGAAAAAGAGGTTGGAGGTAAATCGAAAGGTAAAACCCAAACAACGGGAGATGATGCTAGAGAAGGGTTGACCGCAGTCGTTTCAGTAAAAGTGCCCGATCCAAAGTTTTCATCACAAACTAAAGAAAAGTTAGTTTCTTCTGAGGTTAAATCAGCTGTTGAACAGTCGATGGGAAAACATTTCCAGGATTATCTATTAGAAAATCCAGCAGAAGCCAAAATTATCGTCGGTAAGATGTTGGACGCAGCGCGCGCGCGCGAAGCTGCTAGAAAAGCCAGAGATATGACTCGCCGTAAAGGGGTTCTCGATATTGCGGGTCTACCGGGAAAACTCGCAGACTGTCAGGAAAAAGATCCTGCTCAGTCGGAACTCTATATTGTGGAAGGGGACTCTGCTGGCGGATCAGCTAAGCAGGGACGTAATCGAAAAAACCAGGCGATTTTACCGCTAAAAGGTAAGATCTTAAATGTTGAAAAAGCTAGATTTGATAAAATGCTTTCCTCCCAGGAAGTGGGTACATTAATTACCGCTTTAGGTTGTGGGATCGGAAGGGATGAGTTCAATGTCGAAAAAACGCGCTATCACCGCATAATCATTATGACCGATGCTGATGTTGATGGAGCACATATACGAACTTTGCTATTAACCTTTTTCTATCGTCAAATGTTAGCGCTTGTAGAGAGAGGTTATATTTACATCGCGCAGCCTCCTCTATATAAGGTTAAAAAAGGCAAGCAAGAAACCTATGTGAAAGATGATGCTAGCCTAACTGAGTATTTAACCAGTATGGCGCTCGATGAAGCATCATTGCATGTTAATACCGAGGCACCAGCATTATCTGGAGCAGCTCTAGAATCTTTGGTTAATGAATACCGGGCGGTTCAATCTGATATTAGTCGACTGTCCCAACTTTATGATCCAAGGATTCTAAACTCGTTAGTCGATTTACCTAAGCTTTCGCTCGAAGATCTAAAAGATCTATCAAAAGTTGAGAGTTGGGTTGAAGGGTTGAAATCTGATTTAGCAGGAGATGGCAAGATAGGTGCAACCCGTTTTGAATTTGAAGTGATTAAAGATGAAGAAAGAAATGAATTTAATCCTCAAATTAATGTTATTCATCATGGAAATGAAAAAAAATATACTTTAGATAAGTCATTTTTTTCATCTGGCGAATATCGAAAAATTGTGTCTTTAGGTCGAAATACCACGGACTTAATGGAAGTGGGTGCTTACATACAAAAAGGAGGGCGACAACAGGAGATCGAGAGTTTTAAAGAAGCATTAGAGTGGTTAATGCAACAATCAAAACGAGGGGTCGCCATTCAAAGATACAAAGGTCTGGGTGAAATGAATCCAGAACAGCTTTGGGATACAACTATGGATCCTGATGCTCGTAGAATGCTACAAGTGACGATCGAAGATGCGGTCGCAGCAGATCACTTGTTTGCCACTCTAATGGGTGATGATGTTGAGCCGAGAAGAGATTTTATCGAGACTAATGCGTTGGCTGTTGCTAATTTAGATGTGTAAATAGTGTGTCGGATCCCATAATTCATAAAATTTTGTGTCAAATTCGTGAAATGGGATCCCATAATTGATGAAAAATCCATTTTATAACTTCAACAAGTAAGAAAGGAAAAACTAGAACATTAACTTAATCTAGTTACTCATAAATAAAAGGGTATATAAGAAGCGAGTAAACTTTTTCTAAATGCTGTTCCCTTAAATTTCTCTGGATCAAGTAAACTTAAAGTATGGACTACTGACTATCCCCATGTTAGCCGAGCTTTAAAAAGTTAGCGAGTACTTACTGTGTCAGAGGGGGTAGGGCTTACGTGTTGGAAAGGTAGCCAAGTCCACTATATTTCAAAGAAAGAAGAATCTGAACTTCTGCATCAATGTTTTGATAAAGAAAGTCTACCTAAAACCATTTCCCTTAGGGTTGGAGCCGATTTCGCAATTCAAAGAGGATTTGAAGCAAAAGGACTGTATGTATTGAGGAAAGACCATCCAGCTCTACTGCTGGTTAATAAAATAGAGTGAGGCTTTATTATTTCTGTAACCGTTTCCCGTTCCGAACCACTAATCCAATGTATCAATATAGATATAACGGTATTTATACTGATATATTTGTTTGGGTTGGAATGTTGGGGTTGGCTAAAAACATCATAGCCAAGAGCAAAAATAATAAACAATAACAATGGGTTATTCGGTTAATCTGTTGTTTTCTAAAAAAATGGCACACTATCTGCTAGTTAACGATTACCATGTTAATATCGATTGTGATAAAAGGTTGAGGGTACACTGTGGGACTCAAGAGCAATTTCCGAATTTGCCTCTGACGCAGAAAAACGTCTTGTTCTTTCTACTCCCCAGTGTATCCGCTTATATTTTTCACAATTGATCAATGAACCTAACAAGAATGACTGAGCTAACAAAAACAAAAATAAATATATCGCAGATAGAAGGTGAAGATTTAGTGTTATTCATTAACGCTTGTTTTACCTGTACTGGTCAGCGCGAGTTTTATGAAGAAGCTCAACAGCAGGATTTATCTATCGATTTCCTACATCAATATATTCTTGGAAATTACCGTCGCTTATATGCCTTAACTTTAGCTACAGGGATTAATCATTACAACCAGGTACTCATTGTATTTAACCTGTTAGCAAACGGTGCTCCAAAGCTAGCTGCTCATAAACTTGAAGAGTCAAACCTCATTCGAGTTTGTTTGAATGAAATGCCAGCTAATCGCGTTTTAAAAATGTTTTCTCGATTGAAAAAAGATCGCGTTAATAATCGCCGTACACGAGCAGTGATAAAGACATATTTAGAGTCAAGAAAAGATCCGGCATTTGACGCGGTTAAATACCGTTCAAAAGTAAAGCGAATAATTATGCATGCACATATGGGTGTTAACGATGAGAGAGCTCGATTCCTTTTCGGAAAAGCCGCTGCGAAGCCAGAGCCATTCAAAACACCTATTTTTGATAGTTTTCAGCGTGCGAAGTATAGCAAACAAGCCGTATACGAATTGCCTTATACAGTTGCTGAAAGTTTTGCCGAGCGTCATTCGATTCCTCGAAATGTATTCTTAAAGGGAATTGAAGGGCAACTAACTAAGAATGAAAAGCTTCGTCTTCAAAAAGCTGCTCAGCGTGAGAAAAAGGTTTCGATTGAGGTCGATTTCAAGTCGTTAGATTTAACTCGATTGGTTCTTTACTGGTTATCTTTGGGGTACGAAAAACAAATAGAGCTTCAAGAAAAATTTGAAACTGCATTAGATTTTCAGGCAGATAAATTGTTGCAAGGTACCCGGATCACAAAAGATAAAATCGCGTTAGTGGTTGACCGAAGTTTTTCTATGTGGGGAAGCTTAGAAAAGAAACGACGTCCTTTGGCGATTGGTTTTTCTATCCATCAAATTATTAAACGTGCGGCTAGGGAATACAACGTATTTTGGTCATCGCCGATAAAGAAGGATTTATTTCTTCAACCCAAAGGGCAGTCCAACATAGCTGAACCATTTATTGAAGCATTAAAGACAGAACCTGATGTTTTGTTAATTGTGTCTGACGGTTTTGAAAATGACCCTACAGGGTTAACTTCACATGTGTATCAATCTTGGTTGAAGATTAAAGGCAAATCTACAGACACGAGTGTTATACATCTTAACCCGGTTTATGATGCAGACAATTTTAATGTAAAGGCATTGGGAGGCGGGATCACTTCAGTTGGGATCCGCAATGCGGAGGATATTACGGTAACCCTCGAATATTGCCGCTTTGCAAACGGTCGAGCAACCATCGACTTTCTAGAAGCGTATGTCTATCAAAAGTACATGGAAAAAATGAACGATGTCTAAATCTAACGATATCTTAAAACAAATTAACCTGGAGCAGTTTGAGCTTGCTCCATCGCAGATGTGGGGGAATGTCCGACTGGTACCTGTGATCAAAAAATCACCGACAGAAGATCTAAGACTAGGGTTAAGAAAATATGGTGATGAGGCAACTTTTGTCGCCTTGGATGGAAAGCAAGGATCAAAAAATCCAGACAATATCTATTACAGCTATATCCCTCATGGAATGGTCGCACGCTGGTCGACAGATAATCAGCCAGTCGTTCCCTATGGATGTGAGCTGGATAAGTTAAAGAAAAAGCAGTGTAATTTTGGTAGTAGGATTAGAATTGAGCATCGTATGGCAAAACGGGAAGAAAAACGACAAGTTCGTTTCTTACCGCTTCATTTGGCTATGGAAGGATTTCTGAGCTTATGTTTTGGCGGACCAAATATTGCCTGGAGTGATTATTCTGAAACTTTAGTGAGAAGAGGTTTAGGGACAAGAGCTGAAAGGTCAGTTTTAGGTCGTCAGATTAGCGACTTAGAAGATGCGCTGCGGGTGTTCGAGATCCATGAAAATCAAGTTGGCGTGGTGATATTTGTCGCGGATGTTCCAGCTTCAATTTTTATTGTGCCGCACCCAGCCGATTATCGCCTGATGCATGCGAGTTTGATTGAAGACTTTTATGGCGAGTTGATTTTCTATAATGGTATGAGCATGTATGAGGTACCCGCTTTAGATTTAGGTTTGGAAAACGTAAAAGTAAATTCGCTAGATGATTTACATAAACTAACAACTGTAGCAAGACAGAGTTATGCGAAGCAACAGACTAACTTACTAAAGGAAATGTTATGCCCAAAAATCGAATCGAAGTTAATTAATCAATTAGGACCATTTACATTACAACGGTTTATGACTGATTTAGGAAATAATAAAGAAAACTTTATTGGCGAAGCATTAGTTCGTAGTGATGGTCAAATCGAATATATGAAGACTTATCAGCTATCACGAACGCAGGCGAAGCGAGGCTTCCTTTTGAAATCTCTGGCTAAAAACGACTGGAACCTTGAAGGTACAGCGAACGAGTTTGGTTGTTCAAAGAACGAGTTTATAAAGCGTTTGGATAATGCAGGTTTCGGATATTTTATTAAGCCACATATTTTAGAGGCTGCAATTAAAGCCAGTCGATGAATTAAAACAAAACTATAGTTTACAGTATTAATCTGGGGAAGCTCTGTAGTGGAGCACTCGGCTCGGAACCGAGAGGGCGTTAGTGCAAATCCAGCCCCCAGACCCACTTCAAAATAGATTTAAAAAAAAGAATTGATCTGAGGTAGCTCAATGTTAGAGCACCAGGCTTTTAACCTGGAGGGTGCTGGTTCAAGTCCAGCCCTCAGACCCCTAATTTGAGAGATAAGAAAAATGAAAAGAAAAAATAACAAAACTGATGAAGTTTCAATCGATCTAGGGTATCCCGCTTTTCAGTTAGCTAAAACACTAGCTCATGAATCCGATGCGGAAACAAATAATCCAAAATCGGCGAAATGGCTCCAGGCTATTAAAGGGATGTTGTCTGGAAATATTGAGGTTGGAAGTCGGACTCCAGTCAAGTCGATTCCAGCGTGGGCTACTCTAGAGGTTATTACCGGTGGCTTTACTACTGGAAATCTGCTCGCAGGTGGAGATTTAAAAGGTTTTGAATGTGTACTACTTGAAAAACTAAAGATTTCGAAAAGCGAAAATGCACGTTTGAGTCTTAACCAATATTACTTATCCGAACAAGGAGTTTCAGAATTGCTAGAGTTACTTGAGAACGGTCAATACGAAATTACCGTACCTGAAGAAGCTGCTCTTTTGAGCATCGCTGCACTTATAAAGAATGATAATGCTAAAGATGCAAAGAAAGTTCTCGAGGAAATATCGCCATATTTTGATAGACTAAGGTTTTATCCAAGATTATCAAAAGAACAAGTCGAAATACCAACGACTGGTGAAGTCTTTGTTCAGTCTGTTGGTCAGGTTAGGAAAAATATTGATACCGATAAAAAAAATAGAGCTATCATCCGCCAAAAAGAGTCGATTGAAATCTGGATCCCATTTTATGAGGAAATGATTGATTTATTTGTCGACTCTATGAGTTCGAGTGTTAACTGTTTGGTTGACATTGATAATA
>Ga0316204_10006838_pt1 | contig 17161 bp, 14 predicted proteins | sample 6monrhotite_MG_2_FD_205661 | JGI IMG/M metagenome (GOLD analysis project Ga0316204, IMG submission 205661) | Microbial mat bacterial communities from mineral coupon in-situ incubated in ocean water Damariscotta River, Maine, United States -... | ecosystem: Environmental > Aquatic > Marine >... | reverse complement strand
GCCTTCATCTCACTGAAGATGGAGTTACACTGGCGATCAAGACCTGTGGGATCAGTGAGGGAAAGTTTACCTTTCTTCAAGCAAATCAGAGAAATGTAATTTCACACAAAATACTTTACACTACCGAAATAAGTCTCAATAATTGTTTCAGCAAAATCATCTTTATACACACGAAATCGTCCATGTGTTTTATATTCTAACCCGACAAGGTTTTTATTGATTTCGTCGCAAAGGGAATTGAGTTCCCTTTGAATTTTCGGAAGTAATTTAGATTTATTTATTTCGGATATTATATTTTGATGATGATCTTCTCCTAGCAGTTGCTGCATTTGAGTACTTTCTAATTTTGTGAATTCATCTGCTCTCATTTCAACAGGTAAATATAAAAAATTATAAAGCTCTTTTACAAACCAAAGTAAATGGTCTTCGGACTCTTCTTTAGAAAAAGTTGATTCATTTAAGCCATCTGTTATTAGAGTTGAAATGGTACTCGTCGTGAAGCTCGCTTTTCCAGTATTAGGGTTTACCCCAATTAAAAAAAGGTAGTGGTCATTCTTGTATTTTCTTAAATTATTCCGAAGTTGAATAAACCCATCAAATAAATTATCTTTTGTAGTCCAGAATTTTTTTGAAATTTGTTCTAAGGTATCTTCCATTTTCTTGACATCGTCACCCCACTGAGATTCATTTTTTTGAAATTCACTCTTCGGTACTAGAAATAAGGGGGCGACAAAAGGGAAAGTTGCTCCTCCACTTTTTTTACTTTGATGATTAATAATTTGCGTTGTGCCATTAAAGAATCCATCAAGTGCTTCAAGAACAGCACTTTTTCCAGCCCCATTTTCACCAATTAATGCAGTAAAACTTTCGATGTTATTTTTTGCAAAGGGTATAAAAGTTGAGGCGGTATAATTTTTTATATACCTTAAATAAACTCCTAAAATCATGTTACTGTTTAGTAAATTTGGAAGATGAATAACTCATCCGGTGCAGGTGATTTGTTTGATACTGTTTGTTTAACAAAGGAACGCAACTAAAGTCATTTCATAGATTGAGAAAAAATAAAAGGGTTCATACTTCTTTTTAAGTCAGAATTTGAAGTAGCCCCCCCCCTTATAACCAACGAACCAGGATAGATTGGTTCAATAATCCGGTTTAACTGCCTAATAATCGAATTTCAGGGTTGTAGAGATTCGTAGATTGTTGGAAACTGAGGGCTTAAGCCCTTTTAAGAGAGCCTTTTTTAGGTTTACTTATAGGGAAACATAGCAAAAGACTTGACGGAATGTTTTGGATTGGCTAAAACATGACTAACCTGATCAACTTACTCAAGTAAAGGAAACATGCAAATCACTCTCAATGGCGACAAAGTTGACATCACAGAAGGATTGACCCTATCGGCGCTGCTCACTGAGCAAAAAGTCGATAACCCAGACATGGTGTCGGTTCAGATCAACGGCGATTTTATTGATAAAGACCAATACCCAACAACGAACATCCAAGATGGGCAAGAAGTAGACTTCTTGTACTTCATGGGCGGCGGCGCTTAGGAGCGACATGAAAGGATTCACCACCAAAGCTATCCACGGATATCGACCGAAAGCAGACCCACATGGGGCCATGAGGGTTCCGTTGTATGACACGGTTTCGTTCGAACACCCAAGCTCAAAAGATTTAGAGCGGGCCTTCCAAGGACGACGGCCAGCACACGCTTACTCCAGGATCAGCAACCCGACGATCGAGGACTTCGAACAACGGATGAGGCTGCTTTCCGATGGGTTAGCGGTATTGGCGTTGTCCAGCGGGATGGCTGCGATCAGCAACTTGGTGATGACTTTATGTGAGACCGGGACCAACGTGGTGACCAGTCGCCATATGTTTGGCAACACGGTGTCTTTGTTTGAACACAGCCTTGGCCCTTGGGGGTTAGAGGTCCGGTATGTGGACATGACCGATCTTGCGGCAGTGGAAGCGGCGATTGACGAAAACACCCGTTTGGTGTTTTTGGAAGTCATCACCAACCCACAGATGGAAGTCGCCGATCTACAGGCGATTTCCGCATTGACCCACAAAAAAGGGGTGCCTCTAGGGGTGGATTGCACCGTGACGACCCCATACCTCTTCAATTCGAAGAAAGGTGGGGTGGATATTGAGGTGTTGAGTTCCACCAAGTACATTTCTGGTGGTGGCACCTGTGTCGGCGGTGTGCTGATCGACAACGGAACCTTTGATTGGAAACAAAGCCCTAAATTGGCCAAAAAAGCCAAACAAATGGGCCCCATGGCTTTCATCGCCACCTTGCGGATGGAAGTCTACCGGAACTTAGGCGCCTGCATGGCCCCCCACAATGCTTATTTACAAAGCTTGGGGTTAGAGTCCATGGCGCTTAGGATCGATCGAAGCTGTGAAAATGCCTTGGCATTGGCGAGGCTGTTGGAAGAACACCCTGCTGTTGAGTCAGTGAATTACCCAGGGCTTGAAAGTTCACCCTACCACGAAATCGCAAAGCAGCAATTTGGCGAAAAATATGGTGGGGTGATCAGTTTTAACTTGGCCTCAAAAGATGCTTGCTTTGATGTGATGGATCAAGTCAAATTGATGAAACGAGCAACCAATATCAACGACAACAAGTCCATGGTCATCCATCCCGCTTCGACCATCTTTGTGGAATACAGCCCAGAACAACGAGCTGAGATGCAAGTCACCGATCAACTGATCCGGTTATCGGTAGGTATCGAAGACATCGAAGATTTAAAGGACGACCTTACACAAGCCTTGGAGTTTACCAAATGATTGATTTTACAGAAGACCAGTTAGAACGCTATTCAAGACACATCATCCTAAAAGAAGTGGGTGTTGAAGGGCAATCAAAGTTATTAGAAGCCAAAGTGCTGATCATCGGTGCTGGCGGATTAGGCAGCCCAATCGCCCTCTACTTAGCTGCGGCTGGGGTTGGCACCATTGGGATTGTTGACGCTGACGTGGTGGATTTATCCAACCTGCAACGGCAAGTCATCCATTTCACCGCTGACGTGGGGCACCCAAAGGTCGAATCTGCAGCAGCTAAAATGCGAGCAATCAACCCTGATATCAATGTAATCACCCACCAGTTATTTGCTGGGGCGGAAAACATCATTGAGATCATGGAGCCTTACGACTTTGTGATTGATGGCACTGATAATTTTGGCACCAAATTTCTGGTCAACGACGCTTGTGTGATGGCTAAAAAGCCTTATTCTCATGGTGGGATTTTGCGGTTCACCGGTCAGATGATCACCGTACTCCCTGGCGAAACGGCTTGTTACCGATGTGTATTCAGGGAGCCACCTCCGGCGAACTCTGTCCCTACCTGTTCTCAGGCTGGGGTCTTGGGGGCGATTGCAGGGATGTTAGGCACCATGCAAGCTACAGAGGCTTTGAAGTTCATCACCGGCGCTGGAAACTTGGCGACCAATGCTTTGGTGAGTTTTAATGCTCTGGACATGGACTTCAAAAAAATCAAGCTGAAGCGACAATCTGGCTGCCCGATTTGCGGGGATCACCCGATCATCACCCGGCTTGAAGACGCGGCTTTACCGATTTGTGACTTAAAACTAAAGGGCACATGAAAATTACCCAGCAAGTATTAGATTCGATCATTGCTCAATCACAACATGAGCTGCCCAACGAAGCTTGTGGATACCTGGCTGAAAAGGACGGTGTGGTCTCGGTTCATTATGAACTCTACAACACCGACCAGTCACCAGAGCACTTCTCGATGGACCCAAAGGAACAGTTTAGCGCAGTCAAAGACATGCGTTCTAAAGGGCTAAAGCTTGCTGGGGTATACCATAGTCACCCAGAGACCCCATCAAGGCCTTCGGAAGAAGACAAAAAATTAGCTTTCGATCCAAAAATTAGTTATGTCATCGTTTCCTTGTCAGCCCAGGAACCAGTAGTGAAGTCCTTTAAAATCAAAGGGGACGAAGTCACGGTTGAAGATATCCAAATCACGGAGGTATAGATGCGCTTTTTCAAACTCCCCCCACAGCTTGAAGCCGACATTAAGATCTTAGAAGGCCAGGTCGCAGACTTCAAGGCAGGAACTTTACCTGCAATGAAATTCAAGGGATTGCGAGTCGCCCACGGTTTATATGAGCAACGTGAATTAGGCACCCATATGGTTCGCCTCCGTTGCCCAGGTGGCGCATTCACACCGGTCCAGCTGCACAAAGCAGGGGTAGTCAGTGAGAAGTACGGTGCGAAAACCTTTGCGATTTCGACCCGAGGCGGGATTCAGCTGTCTTACGTTGACTTGGACGATTTGATCAAGGTGGTTCGTGAGTTAGCGGAAGTCGGTCTTTCTGGCCGAGCCGGTGGCGGTAACACCGTTCGTAATATCGTTGCACCCTTCGACGCCGGGGTTGACCCTGACGAAGTCTTTGATGTGAGCCCTTATGTTTTCAGCTTGACCACCCGGATGGTTGAGGAGCTTGACTCTTTGGATTTACCTCGTAAATTCAAGATGGCTTTTTCAGGACAAGGTCAAGACCCAACGAAACCAAAGCTAACATGTTTGGGTTTTTGGGCAAAAATCAAGGACGGCGAAGAAGGCTTCCAAGTTTGGGTTGGTGGTGGCACGGCTTCTTCTGTGAAGCCCGGTCATTTGCTGATCGATTGGATCCCTGGACACCGAGTGTACTACGTGGCCAAAGCGATGAAACGGATGTTTGATCAACATGGTAACCGACGCCAAAAAGGTAAAGCCAAGTTAAAATGGCTTTACGCTAAGTTGGGGAAAGACGAATTTGAGCGGTTGTTTTTTAAGTATTACGCCATGGAGCAACAGGTCTTAGGGCTGGAGCTAAAACTGGCTCCTGTCGAGAACCGAGCAGATATCGTTGCCGGATATTCCGCTGAACAACCAGCTGATGCAGAAGCCTATGCCGTTTGGAAACAGCGAAACGTCACCAAACAAAAGCAAGAAGGCCTCTTTCAGACTCGTTTGCCTTTGTTACATGGCAACCTTTCTTGGGTTGATGCCAAGGCTCTGGCGGACCTAGCAATGAATTTCGGGGAAAACTGCCTCCGTGCAGGGACCAACCAAAATTTATATTTAAGGAATATCCCAGAGGCCTATTTAGCAAATATTTTCAATGCTGTGAAAGACTTTGAAAGCCTAGAGTTGTCCAACGAACCCGAGTTGTTCGGTGCGATGGTCACTTGCACCGGTGCAGAGACTTGCGCTTTGGGCATGACGTTGTCTCGACCAGCGGTCAAAGAAATCCAACGTGCTTTGCTTGCAAGCGACTTGAACTTAGACGCCTTGGGGGATTTAAAAATCCAGACTTCTGGCTGCCCGAATTCTTGCGCCAGTAACCACACCGCTGACATTGGTTTGTTCGGAAAAACAGGCAAAGTCGGCCAAGACGTATATCCGGCTTACATGGTGCAGATTGGTTCGTTCATCAACGCCGATGAATTACAACTTGCCAGCCGAATTGCTTCAATTTCAGCGAAAGATTTACCTAACTTTATGGTTGACTACATCCAGGGCTGGCAAAATAAAAAGGTTCTTTGGCCAAGCGTTAAAGAATACCTGCGGAGTGATGAGGCGGTTGAAGACCTCTTGAACATGGCGACTCAGTACAATGAAACCGTTCCTTCGGCTTTGGTCAACGAAGACTATTATTTTGATTGGTCTGACGATAAACGGTTTAGCCTGCTCAAGGGACGAAAAGCTGAGTGTTCCGCTGGCCTCTTTGACATGATCGATGTGGACTTTGAAAATGTCACTGAAGCGACCAAGCTGCTAGAAGCTGGCCTCAAAGGAGACTCCCGCAAGAAAGAATTGTACCGGTTGATTGCCAGTGCTGCTCATTCGCTGCTTGTCACCCGTGGAGTTGAGGCGTTCAGCGACGAAGAAGTGTTTGATTGTTTTGTTGAGCAATTTGTAAACTCTGGTTTGGTCCCTAAGTTATACCTAGAAACCATCCAAGCAGCAAAAGCCCAAGATTTGAAGATGCTTGATAAACGGGCTGGCGAAGTGATCATGCTTGGCGAGCACATGAAGAAGCTCTACGAATCCATGGATGACTCTCTACGGTTTAATGTGGAACAACTGGACGGGGCAGACCAAGCTCAGTTGGAGCCAGAAACCAAAGCAGAGTCTACACAAAACAAGTACAACGGCTTTAAAGACTTCAGGGGAGTTGCTTGTCCGATGAACTTTGTAAAAACAAAGATCGCCTTGGCACCCATGAGCTCCGGCGAAACCTTGGAAGTATACCTGGACGATGGTGAGCCAATCATCAATGTCCCTGAGTCGGTTCGTTTAGAGGGCCATGAAATTTTGACCCAAGACCAAGCAGATGGTGGTTACTGGTCAGTGGTGATCAAAAAGGCTTAAAATGAAAGAGGCGGTAGAACAATACAAAACAGAGCTCCACGGGGCCTCGGCTGAAGAGGCCCTTCGTTGGGCTCTATCCACCTTTGGTGAACACCAGGTTGGCTTAGCCAGTAGTTTTGGGGTCGAGGACCAGTTGTTGACCCACTGGTTTGCAGGTTTAGCTAAAAAGCCGGTTATTTTCAGTTTGGACACTGGCCGACAGTTTGAAGAAACCTACCTGTGTATGTCTCAAACCATGGCCGCTTATCAGCTAACCTATCAGGTTTACTTGCCTGAGCAGGTTGGTTTAAAAGCTTTGTTAGAGTCGAAAGGCCCTAACAGCTTTTATGACTCCGTTGAAAACAGACGGGAATGCTGCGGTGTTCGTAAGGTTGAGCCGCTGAAAAGAGCTTTGAGCCCTTTGAAAATATGGATCACCGGCCAACGTCGGGAACAATCGGTCACCCGAACCACGCTGGATATGATCGAATGGGACGCAGGCAATGGCCTGCTTAAACTAAATCCATTGGTCGAGTGGAGCGAACCCCAGGTTTGGGAGACGGTGAAGGGTTTAAAAATCCCTTATAACCAGCTACATGACCAGGGCTTCCCTAGCATTGGCTGCCAACCTTGCACCCGAGCTGTCGCTACAGGCGAAGATGCCCGATCAGGCAGGTGGTGGTGGGAAGAGCCGGAACACAAGGAATGTGGCTTGCACAACCGCCCAGCATAAAATAAACTATTGGTTTTACCTGGGCGCTTTTCGTTGGAGAGCGAGCTGGCTGATCAAGACTTATCATCTTTAAAAACCCCCGATATCCTGGATACAGGTGGAGTGACATGGATCATTTAGATCGATTAGAGGCACACAGCGTTTACATCTTACGTGAAGCCTACAAAGAATTTAAAAGTTTGGTGATGTTATGGTCCATTGGCAAGGACAGCACTGTCTTGCTTTGGCTGGCTCGAAAGGCTTTTTTTGGCCATGTGCCTTTCCCACTGTTGCACATCGACACTCACTACAAAATGCCTGAGATGATCGAGTATCGGGACAAGGCAGCTAAGGACTGGAACCTCAACATTGTATACGGGGAAAACCGGGCGGCTTTGGACCAAAAACTAACCTTTCCTGATGGGAATGTAGACCGGCTGGAGTGCTGCCGAAACCTGAAAACCGAAGCCTTAAAACATACCTTATCTGGCGAGTGGCCTCGGTATCGTTTTGACCACGAAGCAGGTGCCTACAAACCAGACCCTGATAAATCTGCCTATACCGGTGTGATTGTTGGGGTTCGGGCAGATGAGGAAGGCAGCCGCTCGAAAGAGCGCACCTTCTCCCCAAGGGACCAAGAAAATGACTGGGATGTCGGAGATCAGCCCCCTGAGTTGTGGCGGCAATACAAAACCGATTTTGCCCCAGGTACCCACCTGCGGATTCACCCATTGTTAGAGTGGACCGAGCTGAATATTTGGGAGTACATCGAGCGGGAAAAAATCCCTATCATCGATTTATACTTTGATAAAGGCTCTGGAGAACGTTGTAGAAGCCTTGGTTGCTGGCCTTGTACAGGTAAAGTTGAATCAACCTCGACCACGGTCCCACAAATCATCGAAGAACTAAAAACAGGCAAGTTTGCGGACATCGCTGAACGTTCGGGACGAGCTCAAGATAAAGAAGGCCGAGGCGGCCTAGAAGCGCTTAGGCGACAGGGGTACATGTAATGGAACAGAGTAAAGAACGAATGAATATTGTGATTGTCGGCCATGTAGACCATGGCAAATCGACAGTGATTGGCCGGTTGCTTGCGGATACAGGTTCTCTTCCTCAAGGGAAGTTAGAATCTGTCCGAGCCCAGTGCGCCCAAAACGCCCGGCCTTTTGAATATGCCTTTTTGTTAGATGCCTTGGAAGACGAACAAGACCAAGGGATCACCATTGATGCGGCTCGTTGTTTTTTCAAAACTGACAGACGGCACTACATTGTCCTCGATGCCCCTGGTCACATTGAGTTCCTCAAAAACATGGTCACCGGGGCTGCTTCGGCAGAAGCGGCACTGTTGGTGATTGATGCCAAAGAAGGGGTCAAGGAAAACAGCAAGCGGCATGGTTATCTGGTATCGATGTTGGGTATCAAAAAGTTGGTTGTTTTGGTCAACAAAATGGACTTGGTGGACAACAGCCAAGAAGCCTTTGAGCAAACCAAAGCAGAATACACTGAATTCTTAAAAGAATTGAACCTTGAGCCGATCAGCTTTATCCCCATCAGTGCCCGTGAAGGGGAAAACATGGTGGTCACCTCAGAAAAAATGCCTTGGTTTGATGGCCACAGCGTTTTATCTCAGCTAGATAATTTGGTTTCGGAGTCTGACGAAGAAAAAATCAAGGCTCCTTTCCGGTTTCCTATCCAAGACGTTTATAAGTTCACTGCCCAGAAAGATGACCGCCGGATATTCGCTGGTACGATCGAATCTGGTCAAATCTCCATCGGGGATACCGTCAGCTTTTTACCTTCTGGTAAACAATCCCAAATCAAGGGGATTGAGGGCTTTAACACCGCCGAAAAATCATCTGCGAAAGTAGGAGAAGCCACAGGCTTCACCTTGGAAACCCAAGTCTACATCCCAGCTGGTGAGCTGATGGTCAAAAAGGACGAACCGCAGCCCCAAATAGGCCGCAGGTTCAGGGCCAATATTTTTTGGATGGGTAAGGCTCCCTTGATCACCGGCAAAGACTACAAAATGAAAATCGCCACCCGCCGGGTTACGGTGCGTTTGGTTGAGGTCAGAAATGTATTGGATGCCTCAGACCTTCGGTCAGTTCAAGGCAAACAGATGGTTGAGCGGCATGATGTTGGGGAATGTATCTTTGAAAGCTTCAAGCCGATTGCTTTTGATCAAACTTCAGAAATTGATGCAACAGGGCGATTTGTCTTGGTTGACCACTTCGAAATCGCAGGTGGTGGAATCATCTTAGAAAAAATCGAAGCTGAAGAAACCATTGAGCAAGCTCATGTTCGAGACCGAGAGCAATCTTGGGAACCTGGGTATATTTCGGTGGCAAACCGTGCGAAGCGGAACATGCACCACCCGAAATTTATCTTGTTCACCGGGGAAAGGGGTGTTGGTAAACGTAAGATTGCAATGGAATTAGAGCGCAGGCTGTTTATGGATGGTCGACAGGTCTATTACTTGAGTGACCAAAGCCTTACAGGTGGCCTGGATAAAGACATCAAACAGGGTCAAAAGGACTTAACCGAAGAAATTCGGAGGTTAGGTGAACTGGCTCGAATCATGACTGGTGCTGGGTTAATCTTCATCACAGCCATCGCTGAGACAGACGCATACGACTTGCAGCAGCTCAAGACCCTCAATGCACCGAATGAGATATTGGTTGTTCATATAGGTGGGAATCCACCAGAACAGTACAAGGCTGATTTAGTTCTTCCAGCAGAAGCAGACTATATCGAAGTCGCCCAACGGCTTCGCCAGCTCTTAAACCAACATCAAGTGTTGGACTTCAGCATTTAGACATCTGTTACGGATAAAAGGCCTAAGGCAGGGTAGAGAAAGCTTTCTCTATCTGAAGGAAAATGGGGAGTGGCCGAGGCCACTCCTGAGCCTATATCGCTTTTCAAATCCCCATTTTTTTAGTCTTAACTTGCTTCCTGCGTCCGATTGCCCCGAGGTAACATCCGCCGGTCACTTAAAAAATCGTACACATCTGCAGCCAGACTCCCCACTGAGTCTACCGCCTCAAAAAGATAGCTACAGGGGACCATAAAGTAATCACACCAGTGGTCTATTTCTTCAGTCCGTTCAATATAAATTATCTTTCGATCGTTCGGTCGTTTCACGCTGGTACCTCTGAATAAATTGTTTTTTTCGCAAGCCATGTTCAACAGGCGAAGCAATAATTCAAACTCAACTTGATGATACCGTAATTCGACACTTAGTTGTCAATATGACACACCTATTTTGACCGACTTTGTACATTATCCCATTTTATAGGGTATTTACCCTATGCCTGCTGAATTATAATTATTTTTATACAAGACAACAATATACTACAGGTATTTTTTTTGTATTTAGGAGGGGAACTAAATAAATAAGACTGATTTATTCAAAAATACACCCTACTGCTGGACTTACGGAGATCCGTTGAACCAAAAACATGACTGTATACAGCCGACCAGAGAGCCAATATTTCTACAAACAAACAACCAAAAAACCCACCCAAAAGAGGTCAATATAGATTTTGCCAAACATGAATGTGTAAAACTATTTCAACTCCCATAAGATCGTTTTTTTTGAGGGCTCGGCGGCTCTCTGTAGACTATATGACCTGCTCCCAAGCCAGGAATCCCTTTGACTGATTGAAAGACTTTAAAGACAATGCAATCAAAGGTTCATTTGGTCCGCAGGCCCAGTGTGTCTCGGCAAGGGTTTAACCATCGATTTGAATCTCTCGTGGAGAGAGTGGGCCGTTAGATATGAATGAATTACCTGTTACACTGTACCTAGACATACGGCCTGAGCCAGGACAACGCTATAGAGTAGATACAGGCCCCCAGCTTTTAAAATAGCAAAACCTGTTACCCAGGCTGACGCAAATCAATTCTACCCTGCACTAGTAAACGAATACAGTATCAATAAAACCGTTTGAAGGAACCGATGGAATTTTTTTTGGATGTTGACGGAGTGATCCTTGATTTTGAATCAACCTTCATGGAGTACGTTCGTGATCATTACCTCCCCGATCTGCCTTCTGGTTTTGTACCCACCAGCTGGGACCTAGACGACGGCCCCTTAGCCAAGTTAGACGTCGATGTTGCTTGGGACGCCTTCATGGCTTCTGGTCAATTTGGGCAGCTCAAACTGCTTGCAGACCCAAAAAGTTTCAACCAAATCAGTGGACGCTCCTCGGTCCACTTGGTGACGAACCTGCCGGAGGCTCATTACCAAGAGCGGATTGAAAACTTAGAGCGATATGGGCTGAAGTTTTCAAGTTTAAACATGGGTGGACACCATGATTTTGGAATCAAAGATTACCCAAGTAAAGCTCAAGTGATTGACCGAATACGGGATACTTCTAAAGGAATGGTGTTTTTGGATGACCACCCAGAAAACTGCCGGGTCGTCAAAGCTCAATTCCCAACCGCCCAAGTGTACTTGATGCAACGACCTCACAACCTGAACACCCCTGACGAAGGGTGGGTTAGGGTTTTGAGTTGGGCTGAGTTCGCTGGTGAATTCGCTGGTGAGCTGACGTAAGCTTTGGATGTCAGTCTTCCGGTTGTTCCCGGAACTGCATCTGGTATAGCCGGTGGTATTCGCCTTGTCGGCTGAGCAGTTGATCGTGGCTACCAGACTCGATGATCCGACCTTCTGATAACACGTGGATCACGTCGGCGTGTTTGATCGTAGAGAGTCGGTGGGCAATCACTAAGCTGGTCCGGTTTTTCATCAGGTTTTCAATCGCAGCTTGGACTTCCTGTTCAGACTCCATATCCAAAGCACTGGTCGCCTCATCAAGCACCAGAATCGGTGCATCTTTAATCAACGCCCTGCTGATCGCAACCCGTTGACGCTGCCCCCCTGAAAGCTTTGCCCCCCCTTGCCCAACCTGAGATTCAAACCCTTCAGGTAGCTTAGAAATGAAGTCATAGGCATAAGCAATTTTGGTGGCTTGCTCCAATTGGCTCAGGCTACAATCCAGCTTTCCATAAGAAATGTTGTTCCTCACGGTGTCGTCAAACAAGACGATCTCTTGGGTCACAATCGCAATTTGTGACCGTAAGCTGTCCAAAGCCATTTCTCGAATATCAACCCCATCAATGGAAATGGTTCCCTCTTCTGGGGTGAGGTCATAAAACCGCGGTAACAAGTTGGCTAACGTAGACTTACCAGAACCGGAGGCCCCCACCAAGGCGGTGATGCTCCCTGCAGGCATACTGAATTCAATCGGCTCTAAGATCTTGCGATCATCATAGGCAAACTGATTGACTTGAAACCGGATTTCCCGTTGCACCCCAGTGAGAAGTTTATCCCCAGACTGCTCTAAAATCGGGTTGTTTGCATCGAGGATTTCGTACACCCTACGGGCTGCGGCCAACCCTTCTTGGATACGCAATGAAAAGCCGTTAAATTTTTTAATCGGGTCATTCATCATAAAAAAAGCGATCAGGAAACTCGCAAAATCTCCACCCGTAATTTCACCATGAATGATTAAATACCCGCCGATGGTCAAAATAGCGGCTCCACAAATGCCTCCAATCAACTCTAAAATCGGAAAACTGTAGCTATTGATCCGCACGGTATCGAGAAAAAACTTAAACAATCGGCGATTTTCCCGGCGGAAACGGCGGATTTCATATTTTTCCATCCCAAAGGCCTGAACAACACGAATCCCCACGATCGTTTCGTTGATCAAATTGGTCAGCTCCCCAAACTTCCCTTGTCGCTTGTCAGAGACAACTTTGTTCTGCTGGCCAAAGGCTTGGATCAGATACCCGGCAACAGGCAATAAAATCAGCGTCAGAACAAACAGTTGCCAGCTCCGATACCCCATGATTCCTAAAAGAATTAGAATCTGCGGAAAATCCCGCAATGGACCTGTCACCCCGACCTTAATTCCCTCGGAGAGTACCGTCAGGTCCGTAGTGAACCTGGAAATTAGATCGCCGGTATTGTGTCGGTTGTGAAACGCTGTGGGGAGGTATAGTATTTTTTCAAACAACTTGGCCCGAAGCTCTTTGATCAGCCGTTGGCCCAAGGTATTCATCAAATAGTTTTGACCAAAAAAGGCCAAGCCTTTAAAAAAGAACAACAAAACAATGCCAGCGCCGACCATGAAAAATTTGCTTTGTGCCGGCACATCCCCAGAACCTAAGGCATCCACAATATCTTTCATGTATTTTGCCGGTGCCACGGTGAACAAGGCGTACAGCAGCATAAACACCACTCCAAAAACTAAATTTAGTTTCTGGTGCAAGACAAGCTGGATTAAACGTTTGGGAATAGACATAGACCTCGTTGGGGGTTGGACATACCCTAGGGGAAAAGAACCACTAAATCCACTGCTTTTGCTCCCCACTTTGTGCTACATCCAGGGTAACTCGGCTCAAGGTGAACCGTAGCTCCCTGTGGGAAGAACTCTATTGTAACCCAAAACAACAACCAAGGCCTCAGCGAGGGTGCCCCCAGCCCAACGCCCCTGACTCGACAACAAAAAGCCAAGGAAAATGCTGAAAAACCAAAGTTCAGATTGTTGCTGGGGTTCCATTGAATCGTCAAATTATTTTTCAATACAAAAAGACAATAAAACGGAAACCCAAAAACCATGAACCAGGACTCAATCAGCTGTTCACACGTTTCAAAGCTGTTCGACCCCATTGATCGCAGCCACTTTAAAACCAGTAGAGAGACTAGGGAAGTTAAACACTTGCTCGATAAAAAAGTCTAAGGTGCCACCAAAATGGATCACAGACATTGCCAAGTGAATCATCTCGCTTGATTGCTCACCAATGATGTGGGCAGACAAAAGTTTCAAGGTGGATTTTTCAAACAACAGTTTGATCATTCCTACGTTATCCCCAAGGATCAACCCTCGGGCAAGATCTTTATATTCCGCAATCCCAACCCCATAATTTACCCCCGCTTCCTTCAGCATCGTCTCCGTAGGGCCGTACATAGCGAGCTCAGGAATGGTATAAATTGCGCTCACAAAGTCGTTTTCATACCTCTTCCCTGGTATTCCTTTGATCGCATGCCGTGCCGCCATCCGCCCTTCTTCATTACTGATAGAGACCAAAGAGGGGAGTCCGTTGATATCACCAACAGCGTAAATATGTGGCACAACGGTTTGATAGTTATCATTGACATCGATCTGCTTTCGATTGTTCAGCTCAATACCGACGTTTTCCAACTCCAAGTCCCCAGCAAAGCCTTCACGCCCGTTGGCGTATAGCAAATAGTCGCTGTGATACAACTCGCCGTTCTTGAGCTTCAGTTCCACTTGGTTTTCAACAGCTGTGATGGTATCAAAGCCGCAACCTAACACCAGCTCAATCCCTTGGTTAACCATCTCTTGTTCTAAGCGGTGGCTGATATCGGCGTCCAAGAAGTCTAAGAGTTGGCCCCTTGGTTCCACCAAAGTGACTTTCGTGCCCAGCTTAGAAAAAATGCACGCATACTCACAACCAATCACCCCGCCACCAAAGACCAGTAAACTTTTGGGTAACTCTCTTAAATGCAGGATGGAGCTAGAATCCAGCACCCTAAGGGCAGAAAAATCAACCGTCGGTGGGTGGTATGGCTTGGTCCCCACCGCAATGATGAACTTTTTCGCTTTGATCACCTCATGGGGGTTAGCGGTTAGACCGACCACTTCAAGGCTATCGGGACCTAAAAACCGAGCCCGACCTGGGAGGTAATCAATGCCGTTTTGATCAAACTGTTCAAAGATGGAGTCGATCCGAGTGGTGGTCACAAAATTTTTGCGGTACATCAGCTCTTGAATCGTCAGTTGATGTTCCAAGTCTGCTTTGATACCACAAAGCTGGTCGCTGTGTAGCCGGTCTAAGTATTGGGCTGTTTCCCTCAGGCTTTTTGACGGTAAGGTCCCTGACAAGGTGCCGGCACCACCAGGAGCAAAATGGCGTTCAATCACCACCACCTTAGCTCCATACCGAGCAGCCTCTAAGGCTGCCTTTTCTCCGGCAGGCCCCGAACCGATCACTGCAATATCATAAACCTTCATATCATCCTCAATACACTTCAACATTCCAACGACCGCTGGACTTCAGCTGGTCCTTAATTTGCGCCCAAACCAAACCATCTTCCGAAGCCCATCCAGCGAACACTTGATCCACCCCTTCTTCCATGCTTTTAAGGCCACATAGATACAACACCAAATTTCCTTCTTTGACCATGGGCCATAGTTTTTCCTTTTGTTGCGCTATTTTATGCTGCACATAGACCCGTTCACCCGCAGCGTTCGTCTCTTGTCTAGATAACGCCTGGAAAGCCTGGAAGGTGTTTTGGGTGTAATACTGCCCAATATCATTATTTTCGTTGTTCATATAAATGCTTTCAAGCCCGGTCTTCGCCCCATAAAACAACCGAACACAACCGCCCCAGGAGCCTCGTTCATTAAAGATATAATTGATGAACGACCGAAACGGAGCAATCCCTGTTCCAACAGCAATCATCACCAAGTTCACATCGTCGGAGGTCGGTAACAAAAAACGTCGGCCCGTAGGTCCAGTCACCGGGACCAAGTCGCCTACCGCAGCATCACAGATATAATTGCTAGCGACTCCCCGAACTTCAGCACCGGTCGTTTCGTCTTGATAGACCACTCGTTTGATGCACAGTGTGATTTTGTCAGATTGACCGTCGTCCCCAGAGCGACTGCTGGCGATTGAATACAGCCGGACCCGGTGCCGCTTTTCTCGTGCGTCCAAACCTGGGGCTAAGACCCCCAGCGACTGACCTTCTAAATAAGTGATGTTACTCCCCGAGATATCCAGTACTAAATGACGGATATCATCAACGCTATCTACCGGAGTCAGTCTCCGATTTTCTAACAACGTCGCCATGAACGGCTCACTAGGGCGGTAGACGATAGGTGAGTCTGGAATGAGTTTTTCAATCAAGTCCATTTGGCTTTCCTTTAAGCTTAGGTTTTTGGTTAAAATCAATTTGTAAAAATGCGAAAAATATCAGTTACTTAAGCCCGGCCTTTAAAACCTAACGTTTTTAAAAAGGATTCGATCACATTCAGGCGGTCCATCAGGCTTTCAAACTGGCCAAACATGGCTTGTAAGTGCCTCCATTTAGTGTAGGGCCGACTGGGCATACCTGCAAGTGTTTCGCCGTCTTTTGCGGTCGCTGTCACCAAAGTGCGGGCTAACAGGGTGACATGATCCCCGAGCACTAAGTTATCCCGAATCCCTGATTGGCCACCCATCATCAAATGTGAGCCTGTCTTCGTCGAACCTGCGATCCCAGACTGAGCGGTGATCAAGGATTCTGGCCCCACCTCTACGTTGTGGGCAATGTGGACCAAGTTATCTAATTTTGTCCCTCGACCTAATTTTGTTTGTGTAAACCGCGCTCGATCAACACAAGAATTGGCACCAATCTCTACATCATCTTCAATCACAACCTTGCCAACCTGAGGGATTTTCACGTTGCTTGCACAACGTTGAAAGTACCCATATCCATCGGCCCCAATCACGACACCAGGGTGCAAAGTAACTCGGTCTCCTAGTTCACAACCCTCACGAACTGTCACATTTGGATAGAGTATACAATACTCCCCAACCTGCGCTTGGTCCATCACAACGGTATTGGCCCGAATCACAGTGCCCTTACCAATCACCACTCCGGGATAAATCACCACCCCTGGGTCCAAAGTCACGTTTGCCCCTATCACCGCCGTTTCATCAACACAGGCGTGAGGCGAAATTTTTGCCGTCACCTGGGCCTGTTTGGACAAAAAAGGACTCGCCGCCACATGTAAAGCCAAAGGATCATCAGAAAAAATCAGATTATAGCCGCTTGCTTCCGTGCCAATGGGTACAATTAAAGCACATTTCGTATCCACGCTGATGTGATCCAAAGATTTTTTTTGTGCCGAGAAAACCCCGCCAGGTGTGGGTAACGCAGACAAAACTCCTGGGTCACTGATAAAGGCCAACCCACCTGTAGTAACCCCTTCAAACCCGCAAAGGTGGTCTAGCATCAACTCTGGGTCTCCCTGAAAGGGACTGTTCAACTGAGCAAAGTTCGG